>SESG01018353.1_pt1 | contig 50798 bp, 53 predicted proteins | sample 3171421 | NCBI WGS metagenome assembly SESG01 (sample SAMN10866946, study PRJNA518727) | freshwater metagenome | biome: subpolar coniferous forest; feature: holomictic lake; material: water; isolation source: holomictic Lake 227, 6 m and 8 m depth | place: Canada: near Kenora, Ontario | collected...
ACCCCATGCCCATCTACGAGTACCTCTGCGAGAATTGCGGGAAGGTGAACGAGCGGCTGCAGAAGGTCGGCGACCGACCTCCAGCGCGCTGCGATGAATGCGGCGGCCGCAAGCTCGCCAAGCTCGTGTCCCGCAGCGCCTTCCAGCTCAAGGGGGGCGGCTGGTACTCGGACCTCTACGCCTCGAAGAAGAAGGAGGCCCCCGCCGCCGAGGGATCGGCGACGCCTCCGCCCGCGAAGGGGGACGCAGCGGCGAGCCCCGCGCCGGCCGAGAAGGCGAAGGAGACCAAGGACGCGAAGGAGGCGAAGCCCGCCTCCGCGCCGGCGCCGGCATCGGGCGCCGGGGAGAAGAAGAAGGATCGAAAGAAGGCGGGCACGTAACCCGCCTCCTCCCCGGTGGACCGGAAGCCTACTTGGGCTTCGGGATCGGCTTGCCCTTCTCGAAGGTGGCGCCGTCGCCGAACTTTCCGACGATCGCCTTCTTCGTCTTCAGGCCGGTCTGCTCGATGACGAAGTTCGGAACGCGGCGGGCGCGCCGATCGGCGATCCACTTCTCGAGCTCGGGCCGGGGCCCGGCGCTTCCGCGACGGGCGCGCTGCTTGCCGCGCTTCCCGACCGCACGGGCCACGCTGGCCTTCAACTCCTCGTCGATGCGCGTGGCGAGGATATCGGAGATTGCACGCGAGATTCCCGCAGAGGCCCGCTCCACAACGGCCTCGACGGCCTGGAGAATGATCTCCTCTGCGCTTGCACGACCGCCTTTACGGGCCATTCATTTACCTCTGGGAAATATGGAACCAGGTTGATCCCGGCAATCATTCGATTGAGCGAGTGAATACAGCAATATTACTCATTGCACAAACCGAATCGGATCCGCTAGGTTCCCCGCGGGCCCTCTGGCGAAACGGTAGACGCGCTCGACTCAAAATCGAGTGGGGTCGCCCCCATCCCGGTTCGAGTCCGGGGAGGGCCATTTCCGCTTGCGGGTGCCCCGACCCGCCGTGTATCCATCGCGCTCCGGTATCCCCGGATCGGAGTCGACATGTACAACCTGCTCATCAGCCTGGCCGCGGGACTCGTCGTCACCCTGGCGGTTCTGCTCGGCACGAATCTCGGGTGGGTCGGTTCGATCCTGCCGGGGCTGCTCGTGATCACCGCCACCTACTTCCTGCTCGCGCGGCGCACCTGGAAGAAGCTCGAGGCGCTCATGGGCGAGGTCCAGAAGGAACTCCTCGCCCAGAAGTTCGACCGGGCCCTCCAGACCCTGCAGGGCGGCTTCGTGCTCGGCCCCTGGCAGTTCCTCGTCGCCTCCCAGCTCCACTCCCAGATCGGCGTGCTCCGCTACGTCCGCCAGGACTTCGACGGCGCCCGGCCCCATCTGGAGAAGAGCTTCTCCCGCCACGGCACGGCGCGCGCCATGCTGGCGCTCACGCGCTACCGGAAGAAGGACCTCGAGGGGATGCGCAAGCTCTTCGACGAGGCGGCCAAGGACAACAAGAAGGACGGCCTCGTCTTCGCCGCCTGGGCGTGGGTCGAGGAGAAGGAGGGCAACCACGACCGGGCCATCGCCGTGCTGGCCCGCGGCCTCAAGGCCAACCCCTCGGACGAGAAGCTGAAGGCCGCTGCCCAGGCCCTGCAGAACGACAAGCGGCTCAAGCTGGGAAAGATCTACGGCGAGCAGTGGTGGCAGTTTCACCTGGAGCAGATGCCCGGGCAGATGATGGCCCCGGGCGGCGGCCGCGGTGGCCGCCGGGTGATCTACCAGCGCCGCTGAGCCGGCACTACGTCACCGAGCGGGCGGTCCCGGTATCGGGCGGCTCCAGGTCGGGGCGCGCCGGCACGGAGAGCTCCACCAGCTCGATGCCGATCCGCTTCGCGTGCTCGAAGATCCGCTCGTCCCGGTAGAACTCCCCGAAGACGATGCGGCGCGCGCCGGAGTTCGCGATCAGCTTGAAGCAGGGCCAGCAGGGGGAGGCGGTGGTGTAGATGGTGGCACCGTCGATGCCCACCCCGTTCTTGGCCGCCTGGATGATGGCGTTGGCCTCGGCGTGGACGGTGCGCACGCAGTGGCCGTCCTCCATCATGTGCCCGTCCTCGCTGCAGTGCCCGTGCCCGCGGATCGACCCGTTGTAGCCGGTCGAGAGGAGCGTCCGGTCCCGGACCAGGACCGCGCCCACGTGCTTGCGGTCGCAGGTGGCCCGCGTGGCCACCATGCGCGCGATGTTCATGAAGTACTCGTCCCAGCTGGCGCGCCGATCCATCCATCCCTCCCGCGGGGGGCGCACCGGAAGGGCGAGCCCGGAGGACATCGTACCGCAGCTCCCCGTTCCGGGGGACCGCCCCGCGCCGATTTCACGGAGGACGCCGACGTGGTGTAGCCTCCGGGCGGCTTGGAAGATCCCTCCCGCGACACGATCATCGGCATCGACCTGGGGACCACCAACTCGTGCGCCGCCGTGGCCGGTGAGGAGGGAACCGTCCGGCTCATCCCCTACAAGGGCGGGGATTTCATCATCCCCTCCATCTTCGCCATCGACGACAAGGGGCACGAGCTCATCGGCCACGAGGCGAAGCGGCAGTGGCAGCTCAATCCGCGCAACACGCTCTACGCCACGAAGCGGCTCATCGGGCGCTCCCCGATGGACGACGTGGTGGAGTCGGTCCAGCGGTCGGTCCAGTACCGGGTCCACGCCGGCGCCCGGAACGACGTGGAGCTCGACTGCCAGGGCCGGTCCTTCCAGGTCTCGGAGGTGGCCTCCCGGATCCTGGGGAAGATCCGCGACGTGGCCTCCGACCACCTGGGCTTCCGGGTGGAGCGCGCGGTGGTCACGGTCCCCGCCTACTTCACGGACCGGCAACGACAGGCCGTGAAGGAGGCCGGGCGACTCGTGGGGCTGGAGGTGGTTCGGGTCCTGAACGAGCCGACCGCCGCGGCGCTCGCCTACGGGCTCGGCAAGCACCTGAAGGAGCGGGTGCTCGTCTACGACCTCGGGGGCGGGACCTTCGACGTCTCCATCATCGACATCCGCGACCGGGTCTTCGAGGTGAAGGCCACCGGCGGGGACATCTTCCTGGGCGGGATCGACTTCGACAACGCGATGATCGCCTACGTGCTCGCCGACTTCCGCCGGCGGCACGGCGTGGACCTCGCCACCGACCCGGTGGCCATGCAACGGGTGAAGGACCTGGCGGAGCGAACCAAGGTCGATCTGTCCTCCCGCGACGCCGTCCCCTTCTCGATCCCCTTCATCACCATGACCCCGCAGGGGCAACCGCTCAGCATCGACATGCGGTTCGACCGGGCCACCCTGGAGCAACTCACCGAGCCCCTCATCGATCGAACGCTGGAGATCCTGGTCCGGGTGCTCTCCGACGCCGGGCTGAAGCCCGAGGAGATCGATCGGGTGATGCTCGTCGGGGGGCAGACCCGCATGCCCGCCATCCAGGAGCGACTCACCGCCTTCTTCGGCCGCCCGCCCTCCAAAGGGGTCCACCCCGACGAGGCGGTGGCCATCGGCGCGGCGCTCTACGGCTGGTCCCTCTCCGCCGGAGGGGACCGGCAACTGCAGCTTCTCGACGTCATCCCCATGGCCATCGGAATCGAGCAGGCCGGCGGGGAAACCCACGTCGTCTTCGGCCGCAACGCCTCCATCCCCAACGCCAGGGCCATCGAGGCCACGAGTTCCCACGACGGCCAGACCGAGCTCGTGCTCCGGATGGTCCAGGGGGACCACCCGGAGGCGGCCCGGAACGAGGTCCTGGGCGAGTTCACCTTCGGCGGGGTCCGCCCCTGCCCCGCCGGTGAGGTCCGGCTGGAGGTGATCTTCGACGTGAACGTGGAGGGGATCCTCTCCCTCCACGTGCGCGATCGGGATACCGGCCGCGAGATGAAGTCGACGGTGCGCATCACCCGGTCGTGACCGCCTCGGCGGAGGCGATCCGGGGCGCTACGCCGACTTCTTCTCCTTCTCGAAGGAGAGCAGCGGCGCCTCGCGGCGCAGGATCACCCCATCGGTGATCCGGCACTCCTTCACGCCCTCCCGGTAGGGGACGTCGTACATGATGTCGAGCATGGACTGCTCCAGGATCGACCGCAGGCCACGTGCCCCGGACTTGCGCCGCATCGCCTCGCGCGCGGTGGCCCGCAGCGCCTCCTTCGTGAAGGAGAGCTTCACCTTCTCGAGCTCGAAGAGCTTCTGGTACTGCTTCACGAGGGCGTTCTTCGGCTGGGTGAGGATGGTGACGAGGTCGTCCTCGGTCAGCTCGGACAGGGTGGCGATGATGGGGATTCGCCCCACGAACTCCGGGATCATCCCGAACTTCACGAGATCCTGGGCCTCGATGTGGGAGAGCAGCTCGCCGAGGGAGGCGCCGTCGCGGCTGTCGATGCGCGCGCCGAAGCCGAGCCCCTTCACCCCCACCCTCCGGCGGATGGCCTGCTCGATGCCGCAGAAGGCCCCGCCCACGATGAAGAGGATGTTGGAGGTGTCGACCTGGATCGACTCCTGCTGGTTGTACTTCTTGCCGCCGCGCGGGGTGACGCTGGCACGCGTCCCCTCCACGACCTTGAGGAGCGCCTGCTGGACCCCCTCGCCGCCGACGTCGCGCGTGGCGGACGGGGAGTCGCCCTTGCGGGCGATCTTGTCGATCTCGTCGATGTAGACGATTCCCCGGGAGGCCTTCTCCACGTCGTAGTCGGCGTTGTGGAGCAGGTTCTGGATGATGTTCTCGACGTCCTCGCCCACGTAGCCGGCCTCGGTGAGGCTGGTGGCGTCGGCGATGGTGAAGGGCACGTTGAGGAATCGGGCCAGCGACTGTGCGAGCAGGGTCTTGCCGGCGCCGGTGGGCCCGATGAGCAGGATGTTCGACTTCTGCAGCTCCACCTCGTCGGGGACGCGGGCGGCGCCGGGGCGCTGTCCTCGGGGTGCCTTCCGGGAGTGGATTCGCTTGTAGTGGTTGTAGACCGCCACCGCGAGGACCTTCTTGGCCCGGTCCTGGCCGACCACGTAGTCGTCGAGGAAGGCCTTCACCTCTGCCGGCGTGGGAAGCGAGACGGGCGGGCGCCCCTCCTCCCGGTCCCCCTCCTCGGCGATGATGTCGTTGCAGAGGCGGATGCACTCGTCGCAGATGTAGACGGTGGGGCCGGCGATGAGCTTGCGCACGTCGCGCTGCCCCTTGCCGCAGAACGAGCAGGAAAGGCTCCCGTGATGTGGATCTTTGCGGCTCAATCGGCCCTCTCGGCGAAAGATACACCAGACCCCGCGGCTCCCCAAGGAACCCGGCACGCCAATCCTAACCGGCCCGGGGGCGGTTCGCCCGAGTGCCTCGACCCAGGCATGGTGATGTGACGAGAGCGCCGAGGCCGCCTGCCGCAGCGAGAGGACCGGCGCTCGCAGTCGTCAGTATGCCTGGGTCGGGGCACTAGTCTCCCGCGAGCCGCTCCAGCGCCTCGGCCAGTTCCCGGGCGGAGCGTCGAAGCGCCGCCGGGATCTCCTTCTCCCCCTCGCAGGCCTCGGCGAGCCGCCGCGCCAGCGCGGAGATGCGGGCCAGCCGCTCCTCGGGATCGGCGGCCGGCGGTCGCGGCGGAGGGCCGAAGCGCTCGGCGATCCGGCGGCTCACGTCGGCCTTCCCCGCCTCCCCGTCGATCACCTCGGCGCGCATCTCGCCCCAGGCAGCCCGGTCCATGCGGCCGGCCGCCTCGGCGCGGGAGAGCACCTCGATCACCTCGAACGGGGGAGCGCTCCGGACGTCCCGCGCGCGCGCCAGTTCCGGCTCGTGACGCTCCAGGAATCCGTAGGAGAGGGCCAGCTTCTCGGCGGTGGCCCGGCGCAGGAAGAGCTCCTTCGTGCAGTACTCGTCGAAGCTCCCCCAGCCCCACTCCTCCCACGCTCCCTCGGCGCGGACCTGCGCGAGCATGCGCCCCAGATCCACCCAGGAGGCCTTGAAGCGGCGTGCGCTCTCCAGCACCTTGCGCCGGAGCGAGCCCTCCGGCAGCTCGCCGATGCGGGCGTCCAGCTTCGAAACGGCTCCGCTGCTCCCCACCGCTCCCTCCTCTCCGATTTCCCGGATCCGGCGCGATGGCGCTGCGGACGCGGGCGTGCGAACGTAGCACGGCGTGGAGCGGCGACGGTATGCGATGCGGATCGCCTACGATGGAGGCGCGTTCCGGGGCTTCCAGCGCCAGCCCGGGCTGCCCACCGTCGAGGATGCGTTGCTCACGGCGATGCGGCCGCTCGGCATCGTGCCGCGCCTCGAGGTGGCGGCGCGTACCGACGCCGGCGTCCATGCCCTCGATCAGCTGGTGAGCTTCGGCGTGCGCGCCGAGATCGATCCCGAGGCGCTCCGGATCGCGGTGAACCTCGGTTCGCCCCCTGCCCTCTCCTGCCTGGATGCGTGGCGGGCGTCCCCCTCCTTCCACGCGCGGGCGAGCGCCGTGAGGCGGACCTACGGATACCTCGTCGGCACACCGATCCCCGCGGAGCTGGAGGGGCGCGCCTGGTCGCTCCCCGACGAGCGAGCCTTCCCGGGCGTTCCGGTTCGCGAGCTGGACGGGTCGGCCATCGGAGAGGCGCTCTCCTCCGCGGTCGGCGAGCACGACTTCGCCGGCTTCGCCCGTCCGGGGGAGCAGCGCGGGTCGGTCCGGACCCTTCTCCGGGCCGAGGTGGTGCGCGCCAGCTGGGCACCGCTCTGGATGCTCACCTTCGAGGGGCGCGGATTCCTCCGTGCCCAGGTCCGCAACCTGGTCGGGACGGCGGTCGCCGTCGGGCTGGGGCTCGCGCCCCCCTCCCTCGTCGCCGACATCCTGCGGGACCGGCAGCGGTACCGCGGTGTGAGGGCTCCGGCGTGGGGGCTCACCCTCCTTCGGGTGAGCTATCCCCCGGGAGCCCTCCCCGGATCAGGGTGAGAGTTGCCCGCCGCCCGGGGCGCTGTCGCCGTACTTGAGGAGGAGGTCCGAGACCGCCTCGCGGAGGTAGTCGGACTGACGGATGCGGGTCGAACGGGCCAGCCGGCGAAGGCGGGTCGCCAGTTCGGGCGGGAGCCGGACGAGCATCGGCTCGAGTCTCGTCACGCTGGCCCCCATCATGGGGGGCGGGTTGAGCGGGCGGTTCATTTCGATGGATCGCATGTGGCGTTGGCCTCCGTATTCACTACGTTTGCCCACACGCTACCAGCCGATACCTATAAGTCAAAAAAATGCAAATTAGCCTGATTCCGAAAATCAGGAGTTCGACGGAGAAGGGATCCCGGCCACCTCGTTCATCCGCCCTGACCGGAAAGGCTCCAGATCGAGAGCCGCCAGCGCGAATCCGGCGCTGCGGACCGCCGCCGCAACCTCCACCCTTCTGGTGAAGGCGAGTTCCATCTCGTCGGCCGCAACCTCCACCCGGCCGACGGGCCCGTGGTCGCGGACGCGGAACTGGCGGAGCCCGAGCGCGCGGACCCCCGCCTCGGCCGCCTCGATCCGGGCGAGCCGCTCCGGCGTCACCGGGGTCCCGTAGGGGATTCGGGATGCGAGGCAGGCCATCTGGGGCTTGTCCCAGGTCGGCAGCCCGTAGGCCTCGCTCCAGGCCCGGACCTCCTCCTTGTCGAGCCCGGCCTCCGCCAGCGGGGAGCGGACGCTCCTCTCCCCGGCAGCACGGTGCCCGGGACGGTGGTCGCGTCGGTCGTCGGCGTTGAACCCGTCGAGGACCACCTCGAGCCCGAGCCGGGCACCGGCCTCGTCGCAGAGCCGGTAGAGCTCGCTCTTGCAGAAGTAGCAGCGCTCGGTGGTGTTCTCCCGGTAGCGCGGGTCGTCCCCTTCGCGGCTCGCCACCTCCAGGTGGCGCACGCCGATCCGGGTGGCGATCGCCCGCGCCTCCTCCCGCTCCGACGAGGGAACGCTGGGCGAGAGCGCCGTCAGCGCCACCACCCGGTCGCGGAGGACCTCGTGCGCCACGGCGAGGACGAGCGAGGAGTCGACCCCGCCCGAGAAGGCCACGAGCGCCCCACCGGTGGCGCGCACCGACTCCCGCATGCGGTCGAACCGCTCCCGCGACCGTTCGCGGATCCGCGTCCGGTCGTGCTCCGTCGCTGCCATCCCGGGATACTAGCTGCGCTTCGCCTTGGCCGCCGGCTTTCCCTTCGCGGGCGCAGGCGCAGGCGCGGGCGCCTTCTTCTTCGCGGCTGCGGGCTTCGCGCCCTTCGCAGCAGCGGCTGCCTTGGCGGGCTTCGCCGCACCCTTGCGCGGCTTCTGCCCACCGGTGAGGAGCGCGAACTCCGCGGGCGTCACGTACTTCATGTCCACGAGCTTCTGGAAGAGCCGCGCGAGGGCCGCGTCAGGCTTCTCCAGATCCGTCCGGACGACCAGTTCCGCATGTCCCGGCGGCTCGTAGGGGTCGTCGATCCCGGCGACATTGGTGAGTTCGTGGGCGAGCGCCTTGCGGTACAGGCCCTCCGAGTCGCGGGCGAGCAGGGTCTCCATCGGAGCGTCGACGAACACCTCGACGAACCGCCTCACCTCGCGTCGAACGGCATCACGCGGGTCGCGGAAGGGCGAGAGAGAGGCCACGACGACCACCGCTCCGTGCCGGACCAGCATCTTGGACACGGCACCCAGCCGGCGGACCGACGTGTCCCGGTCCTCCTTGGAGTTTCCGAGTCCGCGCGTGAGGAGCTCGTTGGGCGCGTCCCCGTCCATCACCTCGGCCGGACGGCCTGCGGCCGTGAATCGCTTTCCGAGGTGGTTCGCGAGCGTCGTCTTGCCCGCCCCTGCCATCCCGGTGAGCCAGATCACGAAACCCGGCGTCTGCTGCATTTCCATGCTCCCTCCCTGGGTTCACTAAACGGCGAACGGACAATATACCGGAATCCGAGCAAGAATGCGCCGGCTCAGGTGGCCTTCGATTTCGCTCCGGGTACGCCTGACTCGACCTCGCCCCCCGGGATCGGTGTCCACGCCTCCCGGAGCGAGTAGATCCGGGTATTCCACGTAAACATCCGTACTTCCTCCGCTTTTCCGCTTCGCATCGCGATCACCACCGGATCGACCCCGGGAAGCACCGGAACGCCGTCCAGCACCATTCGCTCCCGGTCTACGGGGGAGAGGTCGGCTCCCCCCTCCACGTGGGAGTGGTAGAGGGCGACGGGCCTGCGCCCCTCCAGGCGCAGGCGGCGGGAGAGCGCCAGGTGGGCGGCGGGGTCCAGCTCGAACCTCGTTCGGGCATGGGCGTCGCCGGCCACGTTGGGCACGGGGAGCACCTCCAGCCCGCCATCCTCGGCCGCCACGATGAATCCGCACACCTCCCGCTCCGGCTCCGCCTCGGCCAGCCTGACCAGCTCTGGCGCCACCCGTGCCAGGAAGCTCCGCCGGGGTTCCCCCATGCTACGGCGCGAGCCCAGCGGCCGCGGGCCCGGCGCAGGCGCAGCCCGCCTGCCGGGCGGTGGCCCGGACGAGCGGCGTCCCGCGGAACACTTCGATGCGTCGGGCGCGCGGCTCGGTCGATGCTCCCGTGAGGAGGAGCACCAGTTCCAGCGCCGCGAGCGCTCCCATCGCCGCTCCGCCCTCCGCGGTCGGCGCGGCTCCGAGCCCCGGGCGCGATCCGCAGGAGTAGCAGGGGGAACCCACCGGGACGGTGGTCACCGCTCCCCCCTGGCCATCCACGTCGGCCACCACGTGCGGGAGGCGAAGCAGGCGCGCCTCGTCGGCGATGGCACGCGAGACGTCGAGGGACGATCCGCAGACGACGAGAGCCGTGGGGCGCGACCCGGCACGGTAGGGATCCGCGGCGAGGAATCCGCTCGCCCACCGCCCGAACTCGACGAGCGCGGCGCCCTTTGCCCTCCCCTCGTCCTCCGGTCCGAGAGCGAAGCCGGCCCCGCAGCCCGGCGTGACCGGATCGGAATCCTCGATCCAGATGGTGCCGACGCCCGCCGCAGCGAGGTAGTAGATCGCCGGAGCCGTGGCGAGCCCACCGCCGGTGACCCGGACCCTCGCGCCCCGGAGCAGCTCCTGGGAGGCCTCCCCCATCCCGGGGAGGAGCAACTGGCGCGACCAGCGCGCGACCTCGGTCTCGCTCAGGGCCATGAAGGCACCTCCCCGCTCGCGCCACGCGCCAGCCATGCGCGCCACGCCCCCGGACCCTCCTCCGGGGCCGGCGCGAGCCGCAGCACCTCGTGACCCTCCTCCTCCGCGCTTCGCGGAATGTTCTCCCGCGCCTCGCCGTCCCGCAGGAGCAACTCCAGCACCTCGCCCGGGGCGAGCCGGGAGAGCGCGATCCGGGCCTTCACCCAGGTGATCGGGCAGGCGTGGGCGCGGAGGTCGAGGTGGACCGCGGGGATCACGGAGCCTCCCGCGTCGCGCCCGCGGCCCCGCTGCAGATCGGGCATCCGGGCCGGATCCGCAGCGTCACCAGGCGCGACTTCCCGGTCCGGGCGTCGAAGGTGACGAGCCTCCCCGCGTACGCCCCGCGATCCCCGCCGAGGAGGCGCAGCGCCTCGGCCCCCATGAGCGCCCCGGCGAAGCCCGCCAGCGCGCCGAGCACTCCCGCCTGGGCGCAGGTGGGAACGGAGCCCTCGGCGGGCGGAGCCTCGAAGAGGCAGCGCAGGCAACCGGTCTTTCCCGGCATGACCGTCAGGAACTGGGCCGTGTAACGCAGCACCGCCCCGTGCACGAGCGGCCGCCCAGCCGTCACGGCCGCGTCGTTCGCGAGGAAGCGGGTGGCGAAGTTGTCGGAGGCGTCCACGACCAGATCGGCGCCGCGCACCAACTCGTCGGCCAGGTCGGGGGCGAAGCGCTCGTCCCGGGCCTCGATCCGGACGCCGGGGTGGAGCTTTCGAAGACGCTCCGCCGCGGCGACCGCCTTGCGACGTCCCAGGTCGGGCTCTCCGAAGAGGGGCTGGCGGTTCAGGTTGGAGGTCTCGACCACGTCCTCGTCGAGCAGCACGATCCGCCCGACACCGCCCGCGGCGAGCAGGAGCGACACCGGGCCACCCAGCCCGCCCGCTCCGACGAGGAGCACGCTCTTGGCCGACAGCGGATCGCCCATGTCCCGGTTCTACACTAGAAACACAGCACGTGCCCCTGCCCCGTGGCCCGCCACTGGTCGGGCAGGCTCCGCACGGCGTCGAGCGACGGTCGGGCCGCCTCGACGTCCAGGCCGGCGAGGCGGAGCTCGGTGTCGCAGGCCACCACCTCCACGCCGAGGTCGCGCCTCCCCTCCTCGAGCATCTCCCGGAGCGAACCCACCCTCGTGGCGACGGCCTCCTCTGGGGCTCCCTCGTCGAACCGCCCCGACACCCAGGCCCGGATCGCCTCCCCGGAGAGGGCGACCACCACCGGGTGTCCGAACGCAGCCGCCGTGAGCGCCACGGATACTGCACGCCGGCGCGCGTTCCACGAACCACCGTCGAGTAGAATGAGGCAAGGCTTGCCCACGTGTCCCTCCTCTGCTAGAAACCGACCCGCTTTCTCGCCCAGGTGGTGGAACTGGTAGACACACCATCTTGAGGGGGTGGCGCCGTAAGGCGTGCGAGTTCGAATCTCGCCCTGGGCACCAGTATCGTCCTCGAACAGGAAGGGACCCCTCGCGGGGTCCCTTTCTCGTTTCGGGCTCTTCCCTACCCTCTCACCACTTCGGCGGAGCCTGAACCGGCTGCCCGGGCGCGGCGGGCGCGCCGCCCGGAGCGGGCGCGGTCTCGAGAACCCGGGACCCCGGACCCTGGGCCGGGCCGGGCATCGCCGGTGCCACCGGCGCGGGCGCCGACGGGCCGGGCGCCTCCTTCACCACCGACCCGGAGCGGGTCGAGAGGTAGGAGAGCGACAGCGAGGTCACCATGAAGACCGCCGCCGAGGCGGACGTGACCTTGCCGAGGAACGTCTGCGCGCCGCGGCCCCCGAAGACGGCCTGCGAGCTGCCACCGAAGGCGCCGCCCAGGCCCGAGCCCTTGCCCGCCTGGAGCAGGATGACGATGATCAGCACGGCCGAGACGATGACGTGGACGATGATGAGAAACGTGTTCAACGGTTGGCTCCCTGGATGATCCCGGTGAAGTCTGCTGCCTTGAGGCTGGCGCCGCCGACGAGTGCGCCGTCCACGTCCGGCTGGGACATGAGCTCGGCCGCGTTGTCGGGCTTGACGGAACCGCCGTAGAGGATGCGAACCGCATCGGCGGCCGAGGGTGCGAGTTCGCGGAGGATGGCGCGCAGGGCGGCGTGGACCTCCTGCGCCTGGGCGGACGACGCGGTCTTGCCCGTCCCGATGGCCCAGACCGGCTCGTAGGCGACGGTGAGGGAGCCCATCTGCTGCGGCGTGAGACCGGACAGGGCCGCACGGACCTGGCGCCCCACCACCTCGAGGGTTCGCCCCGACTCGCGCTCGGGCAGGGTCTCGCCCACGCAGACGATGGGGTGCAGCCCCGCGGCGAGAGCGGCCCGCGTCTTCCGCTGGACCCACTCGTCGGTGTCGCCGAAGAACTGGCGCCGCTCGCTGTGACCGCAGAGCACGTAGCGGCAGCCCGCGTCCACGAGCATGGGAGCCGAGATCTCGCCGGTGAAGGCCCCTTGTGACTCCCAGTGAAGATTCTGCGCCCCCAGGCCGACCCTGGAGCCGGCCAGCTCCTCGGCGGCCACGCCGAGCGCCGTGAACGGCGGTGCGATGGCGACGTCGACCCGGTCGCAGAAGGGCTCGGCGGCTGCGCGCACCTCGCGCACCAGCGCCCGCGCCTCCGCACCGGTCCTGTGCATCTTCCAGTTCCCGCAGACGAACTTCTTCCGGGCCACGGTCATCCCTCCAGGATCTTGACGCCGGGAAGCTCGCGCCCCTCGATGAACTCGAGGCTGGCGCCGCCGCCGGTGGAGACGTGCTTCATCTTGCTCACGAGTCCGGCCTCCTCGACCGCCGCGGCGCTGTCGCCACCGCCCACCACGGTGATGGCGGGCGACTCGGCCATGGCCTTCGCCACGCCGAACGTCCCCTCGGCCCAGGGCTTCTGCTCGAAGAGCCCCATCGGGCCGTTCCAGAACACGGTCTTCGCAGCCAGGATCCGCTGCCGGTACCGATCGAGGGTCGTCGGGCCGATGTCGAGCCCCATCAGTCCGTCGGGGATGGCCTGCGCGTTCACGACCACCCGCTCGGCCGTCTCCTTGGGCTCGGTGGCGCAGACGTGGTCCACCGGGAGCTCGAAGTCGACTCCCTTCGCCTTCGCCTTGTCGAGGATCTGACGGGCCAGCTCGAGCTTGTCCTGCTCGACGCGGCTGCGACCGACCGGGACGCCCTTCGCGGCCAGGAAGGTGTAGGCCATGGCGCCGCCGATGAGGACCGAGTCGGCCTTCGAGATGAGGTTGTCGAGCACCTTGATCTTGTCGGAGACCTTGGCCCCGCCCAGGATGGCGACGAAGGGGCGCTCCGGCTTCGCGAGCACTCGACCCAGGTACTCGACCTCCTTCTGGATGAGGAAGCCGCCGGCCTTCTCCTTGACGAAGCGGGCCATGCCCGCGGTGGACGCGTGGGCACGGTGGGCCGTTCCGAACGCGTCGTTCACCCAGACGTCGGCGAGCGAGGCCAGCTCGCGGCAGAAGCCCTCGTCGTTCGCCTCCTCCCCCTTGTGGAAGCGAAGGTTCTCGAGGAGCAGCACCTTCCCCTCGGGAAGATCGGCGACCGCCTTCTTCACGCCGTCGCCCACGCAGTCGTCGGCCAGGATCACGTCCTCCCCGAGCAACTCGGAGAGGCGCTGCGCGGCCGGTTCCAGCGTGAACTTGTCCTTGTCGGAGGCATCGCCCTTGGGGCGGCCGAGGTGCGAGGCCAGGATGACCTTGGCCCTCTTCCCCATCGCGTAGCGGATGGTGGGAAGGGCGGCCCGGATGCGCGCGTCGTCGGTGACCCGTCCCTGGTCGTCGAGCGGTACGTTGAAGTCGACGCGGATGAAGACCCGCTTCCCCGCGAGGTCGAGCTGGTCGATGGTCCGGATCTGGGCCGCCATGGTCGCTCCCGTGCTGCCTACTTGGTCAGGTACTTGGCCACGTCGACCATGCGATTCGAGAAGCCCATCTCGTTGTCGTACCAGGCGAACACCTTGACGAAGTTCCCGTCGATGACCGCGGTGTTGGTGGCGTCGAAGATGGAGGAGTGGGGATTGCCGTTGTAGTCGATGGAGACGGTCGGCTCGTCGGAGTACTGGAGCACGCCCTTCAGCGGGCCGTCGGCGGCGGCCTTGAAGGCGGCGTTGATCTGCTCGACCGTGGCCGGCTTCTCGAGCTCCACGGTGAGGTCGACGAGGGAGACGTTGGGCGTCGGGACGCGCACCGCGGTGCCGTTCAGCTTGCCCTTCAGCTCGGGGATCACCTCGGCCACGGCCTTGGCGGCGCCGGTGGAGGACGGGATCATGGAAAGCGCAGCGGCGCGAGCCCGGCGCAGATCCTTGTGGGGCAGGTCGAGGAGGTTCTGGTCGTTCGTGTAGCTGTGGATCGTGGTCATGAGGCCACGCTTGATCCCGAAGTTCTCGAGGAGGACCTTCGCCACCGGGGTGAGGCAGTTCGTGGTGCAGGAGGCGTTCGAGATGATGTGGTGCTTCGCGAGGTCGAGCTTCTGGTGGTTGATGCCGTAGGCCACCGTGATGTCGGGGTTGGTGGCGGGAGCCGAGATGAGAACCCGCTTCGCGCCGGCCTTGAGGTGCCCCTCGGCCTTCTCCCGGGCGGTGAACAGACCCGTGCACTCGAGGACGAGGTCGATGTTGTTGGCGGCGTGGGGGAGCTCGGCCGGGCTCTTCACGGCCGTGATCTGGATCTCCTTGCCGTTCACCACGATGCCCTTCTCCGTGGCCTTCACCTCGTACGGGAAGACGCCGTGGACCGAGTCGTACTTGAGCAGGTGGGCAAGCGTCTTCGTGTCGGTCAGGTCGTTGATGGAGACGACGTCCAGGTCCTTCTCGCCCCGCTCGATGGCGGCACGGAGGACGCAGCGACCGATACGACCGAAACCGTTGATGGCGATGCGGGCCATGGCGTGACTCTCCCTCTCCCGGGGTCCGGGGGGTGTGAAATTGGGGTCGCAAACCTACTCGCGGAGCCCGGGGGTGTCAAACGAAAACCCCGGAAGATCAAGGCCAAAGAACGTGAAACGGCGCCGGGAGAGGCCGGCGCCGCAGGGTGCTGCCAGGCTCGAGGTCGATCGGCTAGAAGGCCACCACCTCGGCGCCGGAACCGTCGGCGGGCCGGGCGTCGCCCTGGGCGCGCAGGTCCCGGGTGACGAGGTCGATGAGCTCGGTGGAAAGGCCGAGGATCTGGTTGGCGTTGTAACCGCTCGCGCGGAGCTCCTTGAAGAGCGACTTCGCGAGGATCTTCGTGCCCTTGGCGTCGAGCATGGGTGCGAGCATCTGGACTCTCCCTGGCTGGCCTCGTGCTGGACCGCCGACTCACATCTAGCAATGCGCGGGCCATCTCCAGGCCCCGGGGGACGTGCAGTGATATCGGTATGTTGCCCGAAGGCCCCCCTTCCGCGCTCCCCCTGGGTGCGAAGCGACCTACGCAATTTCCCTTCCGGGGCCATCCCTTCCGCGAACGCAGCTTCGCAGCACGCGAGCACCGGCCGGGCTAGATAGCCACCTCCCGTGCGCTATCGAGTTCCCGGCATCCCCCTCTGGCTCGACGAGCCCCCCGACATCCTGGCTCGCCGGGTTGCCGAGCACCTCGGTCTCCGGCGGGAGGAACTCGCGAGGCTATCGGTGTCGCGCCGCTCGCTCGACGCCCGGCGCAAGGGACGACCGCGCTGGGTCATGGACGTGGAGGTGGACGTGGAGGGGCAGCTGCCCTCGCCGCCGGCGGGGGTGGAGCCCGTCGGGGAGCCGACTCCTCCCGCACCGCCAGTCCGTGCACCGGAGCTCCCGCCCGTCATCCTGGGAGCGGGGCCGGCCGGCCTCTTCTGCGCCTGGGGGCTGCTCGAGCGCGGGGTCCGGTCCGTCGTGGTGGACCGGGGCAAGACGGTGGGGCCGCGGCGGCGAGACGTCGCGGCACTCATGCGGGACGGGAGCCTCGACCCCGAGTCGAACATGAACTTCGGAGAGGGGGGCGCCGGCGCCTACACCGACGGGAAGCTCTCCACCCGCATCCGCCATCCGGCCGTCCGGCGGGTGGTCGAGCTCTTCGCCCGCTTCGGCAACGCCGGGGTCATCCTCGAGCAGGGGAAACCCCACGTCGGCTCCGACGTGTTGCCGGCCGCGGTGTCGGCGATGCGGGAGGAGCTGGAGCGTGGCGGCTGCACCTTCGAATGGAACGCACGGGCCATCGATGTCGAGGTCTCGGAGGGGCGTGTCCGGGGGCTCGTGCTCGCCGACGGGCGCACCCTGCCCTGCGATCGGTTGGTGCTCGCTCCCGGGAACAGCGCGCGCGAACTCTACGAGCGCTTCGCGGCCCGAGGATGGCCGGTGGAGGCCAAGCCCTTCGCCGTCGGCTTCCGCGTCGAGCACCCGCAGGCCCTCATCGATCGGATCCAGTACGGGCAGGCCGCCGGCCAGTCCGGCCTCCCGGCCGCCGACTACCGGCTCGCCGAGAATCCCTCGGTGGACGGGAAGCCCCGCGGGGTCTTCTCCTTCTGCATGTGCCCGGGCGGCGTGGTGGTCCCCACCCCCACGGAGCCCGGGATGCAGGTCACGAACGGCATGTCCAACTCCGGCCGATCCTCGCCGCTCGCGAACGCGGGGCTCGTGGTGGCCGTGGGGCCCGACGACTTCGCCGCCGAGGGTTTCACGGGGCCGCTCGCGGGGCTCGAGTGGCAGCGAAAGTGGGAGCGCGCAGCTTTCGAGCTGGGCGGAGGCGGCTACCGGGCTCCGGCCCAGCGGCTCGCAGCCTGGCTGGACGGACGACCGGGCGAGCCTCCGGGACGAAGCTCCTACCGACCGGGGCTCACCCACGCCGACCTCTCCCGCCTCTATCCGCCCCAGGTTCACGCAGCGTTACGGAGCGCGATGCGGGGCTTCGACAGGCGCATGCGCGGCTTCATCTCCCCGGACGCCCTGCTCATCGGGATCGAGAGCCGCACCAGCGCACCCTGCCGGATCGCCCGCGGCGAGGATCTGCAGGCGCCCGGGCTCCGGGGGCTCTACCCGGCCGGCGAGGGAGCCGGACATGCCGGCGGGATCGTCTCCTCGGCAGTGGATGGACTGAAGGCCGCCGAGGCCATCTGCCGGGAACTCGGCGGATAGCGCGTCCCGGCCCGGCCGTGCGGCTACGTCCCGGCTCGACCGTACGAATCCTCCAGACGGACCACGTCCTCCACCTCCGGCGTGGAGACCTCCAGGATGTCGCAGTCGGTGATCGCGACCATGCGGTGCCGGGTGAACGGCTTCACGTGGTAGCTCTCGCCGGGGCGCATCACGTGCTCCACGAGCCCCTCCCCCTCGTCGAGGACGAGCCGGAGGTCGCCGCTCCAGAGGTGGATCGTCTCGTCCTTCCGCTCGTGGTACTGGAGCGAGAGCTTCTGGCCGGCCTTCACGTGGAGGAGCTTGCCCACGTACCGGTCGGTCTGGGCCCACCACAGCTCGTGCCCCCAGGGCTTCTCGACTCGCTTCGGCGTATCGAACTTCTTCATGGCGGTGGACTCCTCGCTCAGGTGGCGGGCGCCACGTAGAACCCCTTGCCGCCCGTGCTCCGCTCCAGCTCCTTCATGTATCGGTCGGCCGCCTCGCGGGTCTCGAAGAACCCGATCCGGACGCGGTACCGGCGCCCCTTGCCCGGCACCTCGGCGACGGTCACCCGCGCGCCGCGCGAGGCGAAGCGGGCTGCGATGCGGTCCGCCTCGAGCCGGTCGGGGTTGGACCCCACCTGGACCACCCAGGCGCCCCTCGACGCTGGCCCGGGGGTCCCGGACGCCCCCGCGGAACCGGCGGCGCTCGCCGCAGCGGGGACGGCGCTTGCGACGGGAGCGGGAGCGGCCGGCGACGATGCCGCGGCGGGAGGCAGCCGGTCGGGGGGCGGGCGGGCGCTCGTCAGCGTCTCGTGGAAGGAGAGCGCCGCGTTCGACTCCCCGCCGTCCGGGCGCGGGGCGTGGTCGAGTGCCGCGAGCGGGTCGGCGGGCGCCGTCGAAGCCGCGGGCGCGGCGCGCGGCGCCGGCACGGGGGTCACCACCACCCGTTGCCCCAGCGCGTGCCCGAGGAAGAAGGCGAGCACGAGCGCACCGAGCGACCCCAGGGTCACCCCGGCCACCTGCCCTGCGTCGAGGGAGAACTCGAAGCGCTCCCGTGCTGGTCTGTTTCCGGCCATGGTCCGCCCGCTCGGGCCGACAGATTCTAGACGTCTTCGGCGACGTCTCTACTTTCCATCCGCTCGGGCGCCGAGACCCCCAGGATGGCGAGGCCGTTCCGGAGGGCCTGCTGGAGCGCCCGGGCGAGCGCCAGCCGCGCCGCCGTCTTCACCGGGTCGGCGGAGATGAACCGCTCGCCGGTCCGCTTCCCCTGCGTGTAATAGGAGTGGAATGCGCCGATGGTCTCCTGGAGCCAGAAGGCCAGTCGATGGGGCTCCCAGGCCAGGGCGGCACCGGCCACCAGGTCGGGGAAGCCGAGCACCCGCTTCACGATGTCCATCTCCTCCGGCGCCGTGAGGACCGACAGGGTCTCCGGGTCGAAGCGGGCCTCCGGTGCCCCGGCCTCGGCCGCCTTCTCGAGGATGCGGCACAGCCGCGCGTGGCCGTACTGCACGTAGAACACCGGGTTGTCGAGCGTCTGCCGCTTGGCCAGCTCGAGGTCGAAGTCGAGCTGGGCATCGGCACGCCGGGTGAGGAAGATGAACCGGGTGGCGTCGCGCCCGACCTCGTCGACGACCTCCTGCAGGGAGACCACGTTCCCCGCCCGCTTCGACATCTTCACCGCCTCGCCGCCGCGGGTGAGGTTCACCATCTGGATGAGGACCACGTGCAGGTCCTTGCGGCTCGCCCCGAGCGCCTCCAGCGCCGCCTCGAGCCGGGGCACGTACCCTCCGTGATCGGCCCCCAGAACGTCGACGAGCTGGTCGGCCCGCTGCCGCTTGTCCCAGTGGTAGGCGATGTCGGCGCAGAAGTAGGTGGGGGTCCCGTCGGCCTTCTTGACCGGTCGGTCCACCTCGTCGCCGTGGAGGGAGGACCGGAAGAGGAGCAGATCCTCGCTCTCGGTGAGCCCCTCCTCGTTGACCGCGGGCGCGACGGGTGCGGGCTGCCCCTTCTTCGACTTCGGCGGCGGGAGCTTGCCCCAGTAGACGAGATCCTTCGCCTGCAACTCGTCGAGGAAGCGCTGCACGGTGCCCGACTCGTACAGCTTCCGCTCGGAGGACCAGACGTCGAAGGAGATGTTCACCGCTTCGAGGTCGGACCGGATCATCCCGAGCACGTGGGCCACGGCCCGGTCCCGGAAGAGATCGATCCACTCCCCCTCCGGCGCATCGACGAAGCGGGGCCCGAACTCGTCGAGGAGCGCCCGGGCCACGTCGGTGACGTACGCGCCCGGGTAGCTCCTGGGCGGCATCGTGACCGTGCGACCGAGGAGTTCCTGGTAGCGGAGGTGGACCGATCGGGCCAGCACCAGGATCTGGGCCCCGTGATCGTTCACGTAGTACTCGCGGGTGACCGTGTGGCCGCTCCAGTCGAGCAGGCTGGCCACCGCGTCGCCGGTGACCGCGTTGCGCCCGTGCCCGACGTGCATGGGGCCGGTGGGGTTGGCCGAGACGAACTCGACGTTCACCCGCTTCCCCTTCCCCACCTCGCTGCGGCCGAAACGATCGCCCTGCCGCGCCACCTCGGCGAGCTCGGCGAGCCAGACCTCCGGGCGGAGCTTCAGGTTGACGAAGCCCGGACCCGCGATCTCGAGCGTCGCGATGGATCGGCCGCCGTCGACCTCCCGGATGGCCTCGACGAGCCCCTGGGCGAGCTCCCGCGGTGGCCGGCCCGCCGGCTTCGCGAGGACCATCGCCGCGTTGACCGCGTAGTCGCCGTGGCGAGGATCCCGGGGGGGCTCGACCGTGAAGGACGACTCCAGGACGGGCCAGCGCCCTTCCGACGCACCCTGGGAGAGCGCCTTGCGGACGATGTCGACGACGAGCTCTCGCATGGGGCCACGGTCATACCCGCGCCCGCCGCGTGGGGCAAGCGCCCGGGGACCTACCCTTCGTAGGCGTCGAACGTGCCGCAGCGCGGGCAACGCCACGCGCGGACGGCGGCTCCGCCGCCACAGCGGCGGCAGCGGAGGAGCGACTCGCCCCGCCCCAGCGACGCGACCATGAGCTCATGGCGGCTCACCAGTTCCCCCGGGACCGGGGGCGCCGCCTCGCGGAGGAGCTCCCGCAACGCCAGGGTCACCTCCCCGTCGGGATCGGCGGCGAGCGCCTCCCGGAGCGCCGCGAGCCCCTCGGCGCGCCGCCCGGCCGCTGCGAGCCGACGCCCGCGCAGGACGAGCAGCCTGGCGTCCCCGCTCCGCCCGGCCAGCGCTCCGTCGAGCGTGGCGAGGGCGAACGCGTCCGGAAGAGCCGCCAGCGCGGGCCAGGCGAGCAAGGCCTCCCGGGGCCCCACCGCGAGCGCCCGCGCGAGGGCGGTCGCGCCACCCGGGAGGTCGCCCGAGGCGGAGAGGGCCTCGGAGAGCGCCATCGCCCCGTCGGGCCCGTCGGGATCGACCTGGACCGCCTCCTCGGCGAGCGCGACCGCCGTCGCCCCGTCTGCCTGCCCGCGCCTCTCGCGGCTCAGGGCCGCGAGCAGGTGAGCGAGCACTCGCGGCTCCGGCGGCAGGTTCTCCCGCTGGATCTCGAGCGCGTCGACGAAGCGACCCTGGTCCACGAGCACGTCCCGGAGCCCGGAGGCCGCGGCCGCATCCCCGGCGTCGAGCAGCCGTCGGTAGTCCGCGGCGGCCTCGTCGAGCATGCCGGCCCGCCGGTGGTCGTCGGCCAGCTCCCGCTCCACCTCCGCGCGTCGCCCGGCCGGAAGACCGGGACGGTGGAGCATGTTGCGGTGCAACCGGATGGCCCGGTGGACGTCCCCCTCCCGCTTGAACAGGTCGCCGAGCGCCAGGTAGGTCTCGATGGCCTCGGGGCTCGAGAGGCGGGCCGCGTCGGAGAGGGCCTCGATGGCCGCATCCGGGTCGTCGGAGATCATCGACCGCACGCCCTTGAGATAGGCGCGGGCCTGCTCCCGGCGCCGGTGGAGCCTGTACCCGAGCACCGCCGCCACCACGGCCAGCCCGACGGCGATGACGAGCCAGTGCATTCGCGAGCTCGCGCCCGCTCAGGCGCCGAGCGCCTCCCGGAGCCGCACCCAGGTCTGGTCGAGGTGCTCGATCATCACCTTGGTGTCGGCCAGCACCGGCATGAAGTTGGTGTCCCCGCCCCAGCGAGGGACCACGTGCCAGTGCAGGTGCGCCTCGATCCCCGCCCCGGCCACCTTTCCGAGGTTCATGCCCACGTTCATGCCCTCCGGCCGGTAGGCGGCGCGTACCGCGACCGTCACCCGACGCAGCTCCTCCTGGAGGTCGGAGAACTCCTCGCCGTCGAGGTCCTCGAGGCGGGAGACGTGCGCACGCGGGACCACCATGACGTGCCCGTTGTTGTACGGGTAGCGGTTCAGGATCGTGAACGATCGGGGGCTCCGGCGGACGATGAGATTCCTCCGGTCGGCCTCCTCGCCGGTCTCGGCGGGAAACACGCAGAAGATGCAACCGGCGGGCTTCTCGGCCTGGATGAACTCCATCCGCCACGGGGCCCAGAGCGGCTTCTCCACGGTCGGCTCCTAGCGGGCCAGGAAGTAGACGCCCGGACCCTCGGCCCCTGCGGCGGTGCGCTGCATCTCGGTGCGCACGCTCTCGGCCACCGTCTGGGCCACCTTCTGGGCCACGCCGCCGAGGAGCTCCTCCAGGAAGCGGGCTCGCTCGTCGGGCGGGTAGACGAGCCGAGGCTCGCCGCGGATCTCGGCCAGCTCCTTCGCCAGATCGACCGCGTCCTGGAACCCACCCATCTCGTCCACGAGCCCCAGCTCCATCGCCTGCTCCCCGGTCACCACCCGGCCGTCGGCGAACCTCTCCACCTGCTCCACCGGGAGATCGCGCCCCTCGGCCACCGCCCGGATGAACTGTCGGTGAATGCGGTCGGCCAGGTCCTGCCAGTAGGCGCGGTCGGAGGCGCTGAAGTCGCGGAAGGGGCTGCCGGCGTCCTTGAGCTTCCCGGCGGTGACGGTGTTCACGTCCACGTCGATCTTGTGCAAGAGCCCGCGTACGTTGGGGAAGACGGAGATGACCCCGATCGACCCGGTGATCGTCCCCGGCTCGGCCACGATCCGGTCGCAGCCCATGGCGATGAGGAGCCCGCCGGAGGCGGCGGTGTTGCCCATGGCGCAGACCACCACCTTGTCCTCGGCGAGCCGTCGGAGTCCGTCCAGGATCTCCTGGCTCGTGCCCACCGCCCCACCGGGGGAATCGATGCGCACCACCACCGCCTTCATGTCGGTGTCGTCCGAGTAGCGCTTCAGGAGCTTCAGCACCGGCTCGGCCTCCACCGAACCGCGCCCCATCCCGATGGGACCCTTGACGTCGACGACCCCGATCCGCGGGCCGGAGGCGAGTCTCGGACTCTCCCCCTTCACCGCACCGTAGGCCAGCCAGAGGAAGGCGAAGAAGACGAGGAAGAGCCCGCCGAACACGAAGAGCACGACCGCGAGCGCGGCCCGGTCCCTGCGGGGCGGCGGCTGCGGAGGCATCACGGGCGGCTGGCCCCAGCCGGGAGGCGCCTGCCCCCAGGCAGGAGGCGGAGGAGCCCACTGCGGCTGCGTCCACGGCGCGGGCGGAGGGGCGGCCGCAGGCTGTGGCGCGGGGGTGGTGGGCAGCGGCTCCGGGGTCTCGTTCTCGCTCATGTCCGCCGAAGAAGACCACGCCGGCGCGGGGGCCGCAACAGGAGCCGTCGTCCCCGGGAAGCCCGGAAGGAAACGGGCGGCCCGCCTTCGCGAGCCGCCCGCCGAGAAAACTTCGCGCGCCGGGACTAGCCCTTGCGGCGGTTGAACTTCTCCATCAGGTCGCCGAGGCGGGCGCGGCCGTCGCCCTGCTTGCGCAGGTACTCGCGGTACTCGTCCTCGCCGCCGTCGCGGGAGAGCGCCTTGATGGACAGGGCCACCTTGCGCTCGTGGGAGTCGATGTCGATGACCTTGACCTCGACCTCCTCGCCCTCCTTCAGGACGTCGTGCGGGTTCTCCACCCGCTCGTCGCGCATCTCGGAGACGTGCACCAGACCCTCGATGCCCGGCTCGAGCTCCACGAAGGCGCCGAAGTCGGTCACCTTGGTGACGCGCCCCTTGAGGCGCGAGCCCACCGGGTGCCGCTCGGCCAGCGTGGTCCAGGGATCGGCCTGGTTCTGCTTGATGCCCAGGCTGAAGCGCTCGTTCTCGACGTCGATGTTGAGCACCGCCGCCTCGACGACGTCGCCCTTCTTGAACTTCTCGCCCGGGTGCTTGATGCGCTCGGTCCAGGAGATGTCCGAGACGTGCACGAGGCCGTCGATGCCCTCCTCGACGCCGACGAAGATGCCGAAGTCGGTGACGTTGCGGACCTCGCCCCGGATGACCGAGCCGATGGGGTACTTGTCCTCGAGGAGCGTCCAGGGATTGGGCTCGATCTGCTTCATGCCCAGGCTGATGCGCTTGGCCTTCGGGTCGATGTCGAGCACCACGGCCTCGACCACCTCGGCGGCGTTCAGGAGCTTCGAGGGGTGCTTCACGCGCTTCGTCCAGCTCATCTCGGAGACGTGGACGAGACCCTCGACGCCCTGCTCGAGCTCGATGAAGGCGCCGTAGTCGGTGAGGCTGACCACCTTGCCCTTCACGCGGGTGCCGACCGGGTACTTCTCGTCGGCGCGGTGCCACGGGTCCTCCTGGATCTGCTTCAGGCCCAGGCTGACGCGCTCGCTGGCGGGATCGAACTTGAGGACGACGACGCGAACCTCCTGGCCGACCTCGAACATCTCGCTCGGGTGGCCGATGCGCCCCCAGCTCATGTCGGTCACGTGGAGGAGGCCGTCGATGCCGCCCAGGTCGATGAAGGCGCCGTAGTCGGTGAGGTTCTTCACCACACCCTTGAGGACGGCCCCTTCCTTCAGGTTCTTCAGGGTCTCCTTCTTCAGTTCCTCGCGCTCCTTCTCGAGCAGCACGCGGCGGCTGAGGACGATGTTCCCCCGCTTCTTGTTGAACTTGATGACCTTGAACTTGAACTTCTCGCCGATGAGCTTGTCGAGGTTGCGCACCGGGCGGATGTCGACCTGGGAGCCGGGGAGGAACGCCTTCACGCCGATGTCGACGGAGAGTCCACCCTTCACGCGCCCGACGATCATGCCCTCGACGAGCTCGTCGCGCTCGCACGCGGCGGAGATCTCGTCCCAGATGCGCATCTTGTCGGCCTTCTCCTTGGAGAGGACGACCATGCCGGTGTCGTTCTCGCGCGACTCGACGAGAACCTCCACCTTGTCACCGATCTTGACCTGCGGCTCTCCGCCGGGGACCGAGATGAACTCGCCCAGCGGGACCTGACCCTCGGACTTGTAGCCGATGTCGACGACCACGTAATCCTTGGCGATCTGGATCACGGTACCGCTGACGACGCGCCCCTCCTCGACCTGGCCGGTTCGCAGTTCGCTCTCGGCGAACATCGCGGCGAAGTCCTCGGAGTCCTGCTCGGGCGTACGGATAGTCTGGTTCTCCATTCGGTCGGGACCTGATCCTGTGGGCTTGGGCCGGCGGGGGTCCTTCGGACCTCGGTCGCCGTCGAAAGCTGCATCGCCCCTGTTGTCGTCCTGCGCCTCTTCCCCGGGGATTGAGGGAGTCGGCGGCTCGCCGGGGACCTCCCCAGCGACGAAGGCGAAGGAAGCTACACGGGCGGGATCACTGCGTCAAGCGCGCCCGCCGGCCATGGCGCCGAGCCGGGCGGCCACGCCCTCGATGACCCAGTCGGGCGTGGAGGCACCGGCGGACACACCCACCACGTCGCACCCCTCGAACCACTCCGGGCGGAGCTCCTCCTCGGTCTCGACGTGCCACGTGCGGGGCTGGATCTCCGCGCAGATCTGGGCCAGGTGGCAGGTGTTGGCGCTGTTCTTCCCGCCGACCACCACCACCGCGTCCACGTCGGCCGCGAGCTGCCGCGCGTCCGTCTGCCGCTCGTCGGTGTCGGCGCAGATGGTGTTCACGGCACGAACCTCCTTGTGCCGGAGCGCCAGCGCTCCCACCACCCGCTCGAAGTCGGCGCCGATGCAGGTGGTCTGTGCGATGACGGCCACCTTCTTCGCGTCGATGGTGGGGATCTCGGCGCCCGGTTTCACCACCGTGCAGGGCCCCTCCCCGTAGCTCACGACTCCTCGCACCTCGGCATGGTTCGGATCGCCGACGATGACGATGTGGTAGCCCTGCGCCGAGAGGCGCTGCGCCATGGCCTGCGGGTACTTCACGTAGGGGCAGGTTCCGTCCACCACCTCGAGCCCGCGCGCCCTCGCCGCGTCGAGCTCGGGCTTCACGGCTCCGTGGGTCCGGACGACGACGGTGGTCCCGTCCGCCACCTCCGCCACCCGCTCCACCGTGCCCACCCCCATCTCCCGCGTGCGGGAGACGAACTGCGGGTTGTGGATGATGGGACCGAGCGTCACCACCGGAGCCTGCCGCTCCCGGGCGACGTCCATGAGCTGGTCGACGGTGCGCCGCACCCCCCAGCAGAATCCGGCTGTCTTCGCTACCTTGACCTGCATCAAGCCTCCTCGGCGCGTATATAACGGCCAGGGCAACCGGGTAAAGCCTCAGCCGCGGCGAGCCAGGCGCGACTCCACCTCGGCCGCGAGCCGCTCCACCACCTCGTCGAGCGAGAGCGCGCCCGTGTCGAGGATGACCGCATCGGTGGCCGCCCGGAGCGGCGCCACGTCCCGCGAACTGTCGTCCCGGTCGCGCTTGCGCTGGTCGGCGAGCACCGCCTCGAAGGGTTGCGGATCCCCCTTCGTCTGCAGCTCGAGGAACCGGCGCCGGGCGCGCACCTCGTCGGAGGCCGTGAGGAAGAACTTGGCGTCGGCATCCGGGAACACCACCGTCCCGATGTCGCGCCCCTCGAGCACCGCGCCGCGGTTGCCGGGTGCGGTCGCGAGCCGGCGCTGCAGCTCGAGCAGCCCAGCCCGGACCACCGGGCGGGCCGAGACCGCGCTCGCGCCGAGCGACATCGGAGGGGTCCGGATGGCCTGCGACACGTCCTCGTCCCCGAGCCTCACCCGCTGCCCGGCACCCTCGGCGCCCGGCGGCGGCGGCTCGAAACCGATCTGGAGCGCCGGCAGGAGCGCCCCGAGACGCACGTCGTCGTCGAAGGCGATGCCGCCGCGCTGGGCGGCGAGCGCCACCGTCCGGTAGATGGCGCCGGTGTCGACCATGGCGAAGCCGAGGCGCGCCGCCAGCCGCCGGCAGGTGGTGCTCTTTCCCGCACCGGCCGGGCCGTCCACCCCGACGATGAACGGCCTCGGGGAATTCACCGTCCGAGAACCTTGCGCAGGGCCGCGAGAACCTTCTCGTTCTCCCGGCGCGTACCGACGGTGATGCGCTGCGCGGTGGGGAATCCGTAGCCCACCACCGGCCGGACCACCACCGCCTCCCGGAGCAGTGCGTCGAACAGCTTCATGCCGGGTTGCCCCGGGAAATCCGCGAGGAGGAAGTTGGCCTGGGACGGCACCACGGTCGCCCCGAGTTCCCGGAGCCCCTTCTCCAGAAAGGGCCGTTCCGCGTGGACCAGCTCGCGGGAGAGGACCACGTGCTCCTCGTCGTCGAGCGCCGCGGCGCCCGCCGCCTGCGCCACCAGGTTCACGTTGAACGGGGCGCGCACCCGGTCGAGGTAGGCCACCAGCTCCGGCCGGGCGAAGGCGTATCCCAGGCGCAGTCCGGCGAGCCCGTAGATCTTGGAGAAGGTGCGCAGCACCACGAGATTCGGGAAGCGCTTGCGCAGCTCGAGCGAATCCTGGAAGCCGGGAACGTCCACGAACTCGATGTAGGCTTCGTCGAGGACGACGAGGGTGTCCCTGGGGACCGCACCCAGGAAATGGACCAGCTCGTGCTCCAGGAACCAGGTGCCGGTGGGGTTGTCCGGGTTGGCGAGGAAGATGACCTTGGTCCGCGGCGAGAGCCGGGCGTGGATGGCGTCGAGGTCGTAGTGGAAGCGATCCTTGAGGGGCGCCTCGACCAGCGTGCGCCCGTGGGCGTGGGCCGCGAGCTTGTAGGCGACGAAGCTCTGCGCGCTGGTGAGGACCTCCTCGCCCTCCAGGACGAAGGTGCGGACGAGGAGCTCGATGAGCTCGTTCGACCCGTTCGAGACCAGGATCTCCCCCGGGGGGATGCCGAAGTGCCCGGAGAGGGCCGCCTTGAGCGCCCAGGCGCTTCCGTCCGGGTAGAGGTGGACGCTCCGGCAGGCCTCCTGCGCGGCGCGCAGGGCGAGCGGCGAGGGGCCGAGCGCGTTCTCGTTGGAGGCGAGCTTGGCGACGTCGCTGACGCCGTACTCCCGCTCCACCTCCTCGATGGGCTTCCCGGGGATGTACGGCTGCAGCGATGCGACGTGCGGGGGAACGAGCGGCGCCATCGCCTCACTCCTCGGTGGTGAACACGCCCATGGCCCGGAACTTCTGGTAGCGCTGGCGGACCAGCTGCTCCGGGGTGAGCTGCCGCAGGTCGGCGAGCTGGCGACGGATGGCTCCCCCCAGGTTCTCCGCGGTGAGGTGCGGGTCGCGGTGGGCTCCTCCGGGCGACTCCTTCACCACCTCGTCCACGATGCCGAAGCCGGCCAGGTCGCGGGCCGTCAATTTCAGATTTTCCGCCGACTTCTGGGCCTTCGAGGCATCGCGGTAGAGGATCGAGCTGCAGCTCTCCGGGGAGATGACGGAGTAGGTGGAGTACTCGAGCATCATGATCTTGTTGGTCACGCCGAGCGCCAGCGCGCCGCCGGATCCCCCCTCCCCGATGACGATGGAGATGGAGGGAACGCCCAGCGAGGACATCACCTCGAGGTTCACGGCGATGGCCTCGGCCTGCCCGCGCTCCTCGGCACCGATCCCCGGATAGGCGCCGGGGGTGTCGATGAAGGTGATGAGCGGCCGGCGGAACCGGTCGGCCATGTCGTACAGGCGGCGCGCCTTCCGGTACCCCTCGGGACGGGGCATCCCGAAGTTGCGCAGCATGTTCTCCTTGGTGCCGCGCCCCTTCTGCTCTCCCACGATCACCACCGGCTCGCCCTCGAACCGGGCCAGGCCGGCCACGATGGCGTGATCGGCGGAGAAGCGCCGGTCGCCCTCCAGCTCCATCCAGTCGGTGAAGAGCGCCTGGATGTAGTCGAGGGTGTAGGGGCGCTGGGGATGACGCGCCAGCTGGACGACCTGCCAGCGGGAGAGGTCGCGGAAGATCTCGACCTGGAGCTTCTTCGCCTTGCGCTCCAGCTTGACGATCTCGTCGCTGAAATCGACGCCGGCTCCCCCGGAAAGCTGCTTCAACTCCTCGATCTTCGACTCGAGGGTTGCGAGGGGCTTCTCGAACTCCGTGGTGTACGGGACGCGGGTGGCCACGGGGCTGGCTTATATCACGGGACCGACGCGGATCACGGCGCAGTGCGCAACGCATCGACGAGTGCCGGGAGCGCCGACGGCGGGGCGAGCCACTCCACGTCCTGCTCCCGGCGCAGCCAGATCACCTGCCGCCGCGCGTAGCGCCGGTGGAGCGTCGCGAGTCGCACCGCCAGCTCCTCCATTCCGATCTCGCCCGCCGCACAGGCATCGGCGTCTGCGTAGCCGATGGGCAGGCGCGGGAGCGGAGCGCCGAGCCGGGAGCGGAGCGCGCGCGCCTCCTCCAGGATCCCACCGCACGCGATGGCCTTCGCCCGTTCCCCGATCCGACGGTGGAGTTCGTCCCGGGGGACGTCGAGCGCGAGGAGCCGGTAGCGGTAGCGACGCGGGGCGAATCGGTGTGCCTCGAAGAGCTCGGTCTGGGTGCGCCCCCCGGCGGCGATCTCGAGCGCCCGCACGATGCGGACGAGGTCGTTCTCCCGGATGCGCGCCGCGGCTCCGGGATCCACCTCGGCGAGCCTGCGGTGCAGTGCGCCGCGCCCGTGGAGGGCCGCCTCCTCCTCGAGGCGGGTGCGGAGGGCCGGGTCGCGCCCCGGTGCCTCCACCACCCCGTGGAGGAGCGCCCGGACGTAGAGACCCGTCCCGCCCACCACGAGCGGCACGTGCCCCCGCTCCCGGATCTCCCGGATGGCCTGGTCTGCGAGGGAGGTCCAGCGGGCGGCATCCATCCCGTCACCGGGATCGGCGATGTCGAGCAGGTGGTGGGGCACGGCGGCCCGCTCCTCCGGCGTCGGCTTGGCGGTCCCCACGTCGAGGCCGCGGTAGACCTGCTGCGAGTCGGCGTTCACGATCTCCGCGCCGGCCCGGATGGCCGCCTCGATCGCGACCCGGGTCTTTCCGGAAGCCGTGGGACCGGCGAGGACGGCGACGAACGTCGGGGCGGGGGTCACGCGCCGGCCGCGGGGCGCAGCCGCCCGGCGAGGTCGGCGAGCACCACCGGCGTCTCCTCCCGGGTGGCCATGTCCTTCAGCTTCGCCTGGCCGCTCGCCGCCTCGGCCGCGCCCAGAACGATCGCGAAGCGCGCTCCGACACGCTCCGCCTGCTTGAACTGGCGCGCCAGCTTCCCGCCGCGCGCATCGAGGTCGCAGGCGATGCCGGCGCGGCGCAGCGCTGCGGCTCGTCGGAGCACCTCGCGCCGCCCCACGTCGTCCGCCGAGATGAGGAAGACCTCGGGACGGTTCTCCGCCACCGGCCGCCCGGCCGCCTCGAGGATGAGGGCCAGCCGCTCCTCCCCCATGCCGAAGCCGATGCCGGGCGTCGGCGGGCCTCCCAGGGTCTCCACGAGCCCGTCGTAGCGTCCGCCCCCGACCACGGCCGACTGGGAGCCGAGCGCGTCGCTCGTGAACTCGTAGGCGGTGCGGACGTAGTAGTCGAGGCCGCGCACGAGGCGCGGGTTCACGCGGTACGGCACGCCCAGATCCTCGAGCCCCTGCCTCACGGCGTCGAAGTGGGTGCGGCAGCCGTCGCAGAGCCGCTCGAGCAGGCCCGGGGCCTCGGCCAGCACCGGCTGGCAGGTGGGAACCTTGCAGTCGAGGACCCGCAGCGGATTCCGCTCGGTCCGCTCCCGGCAGTCGCTGCAGAGCGCGCCGCCGTGGGCGCGCAGCCATGCCCGCAGCTCCTCCAGGTAGGCGGGCCGGCAGGCCGCATCCCCCACGCTGTTCACCTGGAGTGAAGCGGTCACCGAGAGCCTCCGGAAGAGCTCCGCCACCATGGCGATCTGCTCGACGTCGATGGCCGGCTCGGCGATCCCGAAGGCCTCCACGCCCAGCTGGTGGAACTGCCGGTAACGCCCCTTCTGCGGCCGCTCCCGCCGGAACATGGGGCCCACGTAGAACCACTTCTGCGGCCCCTCGACGTAGGCCCCGTGCTCGATGAAGGCGCGAACGGTTCCCGCCGTTCCCTCGGGGCGGAGCGCCAGCTTCTCCTCCCCCTTGTCCTCGAAGACGTACATCTCCTTGTTGACGATGTCGGTCGCCTCGCCCACGCCACGGGCGTAGAGGGCGTAGGGCTCGACCACCGGCGTGCGCACCTCCCGGTAGCCGTGAAGCGCGAAGACGTCGCGCGCGACCCGCTCGATCTCCTGCCACCGCCCCACCTGGGCGGGCAGGATGTCGTTCATCCCCTTGACGCCGTTGATCTTCACGCGGCGTTTCTAGACCACGCTCCGGGCGCGGTCAAACCGCGCGACCGCCGATGGCCTCGCCCACGCGGACGCGCGCGCCCGGCGTGAGGGACGCCCCGAGCGCCGCCCGGCCCGGCTCGAAGACCAGGATGACCGTGGAGCCCATCTCGAAGGCGCCGAGCTCGTCCCCTTTCCGCACCGGAAGGGGATCCGCGTAGTCGCGGGACTGGGCCCGGGCCCCGGGGAGGTTCGTCACCGGAACCGCCGGATCGAAGGTGGCCCGAACCCGCCCCACCACGGTCGCCCCGACCGCCACGATCGCCACCAGCCCGAGCGGGGAGTCGAGGAGCGTCACGAGCCGCTCGTTGACGGTGAAGAGGCCCGGCACGTTGCGCACCGAGGCGGGGTTCACCGGCCAGAGACGGCCCGGCACGTAGCGCCATCCCAGGACGCGCCCGGGGAGCGGGAAGTGGATGCGATGGTAGTCGCGGGGGGAGAGGTAGAGGGTGGCGTAGGCGCCGCCGGCGAGCCGGGCACCCACCCCCTCGTCCCCCACGAGGGCGGAGACCGAGTAGTCGATCCCCTTCGCCTGCACGAGCCGCCCCTGCCGGGCGAGACCGGTCTCCGACACGACCGCATCGACCGGCGAGACCACGACCTCGTCCCCGGGGGCCACCGGCCTGAGTCCGGGCCGGAGCGGCCGGGCGAAGAACTCGCCGAAGGTGCGAAATCCCTCGAGCTCACCGCACTCGGAAAGGTCGATCCGGTAGCGGCGGGCGAACGCGCCCATGACTCCGCGACCCACCGGACCCGGAAGGGGCAGCCGCGTGGCCGCTCCCACGGCGCGGGAGAGGGCGTTCTTCGGGACCAGCCGCAGGGCGGCGATGAAGGCTCTGTCGCTCACGGGCAGCAGTCTATCCGACCGCCCGGGCGCGTGCCCTGGAGTCGTGCTAGAGCCTGGGACATGGAAGAGATCCGCGCCCCCCGGGGCTCCGCCCTCTCCTGCCGCGGCTGGGTCCAGGAGGCCGCGCTGCGGATGCTCATGAACAACCTGGATCCGGAGGTGGCCGAGCGCCCGGCCGACCTGGTCGTGTACGGCGGCACCGGGAAGGCGGCCCGCGATCCGGAGAGCTACCGGCGGATCGTGGCGGCCCTTCGGGACCTGCGGGACGACGAGACCTTGCTCGTCCAGAGCGGGAAGCCGGTGGGCGTCGTGGACACGCACCCGGACGCGCCCCGCGTCCTCATCGCCAACTCCAACCTGGTGGGGCGCTGGGCCACCTGGGAGCACTTCCACGAGCTGGAGCGGCGCGGCCTCATGATGTACGGCCAGATGACCGCGGGCTCCTGGATCTACATCGGGACCCAGGGGATCCTCCAGGGCACCTACGAGACCTTCGCCCAGGCCGGGCGGACCCACTTCGGAACGGACGATCTCTCGGGCCGGCTCGTCCTCTCCGGAGGGCTCGGCGGCATGGGGGGCGCGCAGCCGCTGGCGGCCACGATGCTCGGCGCCGCCTTCCTGGGCGTGGACGTCGATCCCGCGCGCCTCTCGAAGCGGATCGCCGGCGGGTACCTCGACGAGGGAGCGACGTCGCTCGACGACGCGCTCCGGAAGCTCGACGAGGCCCGGCGGCAGCGCCGGCCGCTCTCGGTGGGGCTCGTCGGAAACGCAGCCGAGGTCTACCCGGAGCTCGTCCGCCGGGGCGTCGCGCCCGACCTCGTCACCGACCAGACCTCGGCCCACGATCCCTTGAACGGGTACGTGCCGGTCGGTCTCTCGATCGAGGAGGTGGCCCGGCTTCGCATCTCCGATCCCGCCCAGGTGATCCGCCGCTCGAAGGAGTCGATGGCACTCCAAGTGGAGGCGATGCTCGCGCTGCGCGGGCTCGGCAGCCACGTCTTCGACTACGGCAACAACCTGCGCGCCGGGGCGCTCGACGCCGGCGTCGCGAACGCCTTCGACTACCCGGGCTTCGTCCCCGCCTACATCCGTCCCCTCTTCTGCGAGGGGCAGGGGCCGTTCCGCTGGGTGGCGCTCTCCGGCGACCCGGCCGACATCGCCGCCACCGACGCGGCCGTGGCCCGCCTCTTCCCGGAGAAGCGCGGGCTCCTGCGCTGGCTCGACCTCGCCGCACGGAAGGTGAAGTTCCAGGGGCTCCCGGCGCGGATCTGCTGGCTCGGCTACGGCGAGCGGGAGCGGGCCGGCCTCGCCTTCAACGAGCTCGTGCGGGACGGAAAGGTGCGGGCGCCCATCGTCATCGGACGCGACCACCTCGACTGCGGCTCGGTCGCCTCCCCGAACCGGGAGACCGAGGCCATGCGCGACGGCTCGGACGCGGTGGCCGACTGGCCCATCCTGAACGCGCTCCTCAACGCGGTGAACGGCGCATCCTGGGTGAGCTTCCACCACGGCGGCGGCGTGGGGATCGGGTACTCGCTGCACGCCGGGCAGGTGATCGTCGCCGACGGGACCGAGGGCGCCGCGCGACGCCTGGCCCGCGTCCTGCGCGGCGACCCGGCCATGGGCGTGCTGCGCCATGCGGACGCCGGCTACCCGGAAGCGCTGGACGTGGCCCGGGAACGGGGCGTGCGAATCCCCCCAGGAGACCGGAGCCAACCCTGATGCTTCCGCCCGCCACCCTGATCGTCCGCCGGGCCACCCTCGCGACCTGCGACGGCGTCGCGAACGACGCGGCGCTCCGGTCGGGGCAGGCGGTCGCGGTCGTGGGCGGGCGGGTCGCCTGGATCGGCCCCGACGAAGGGGTCGCGTCGGCCGTGGAGGTCGCGGGCGCCCGGGAGATCGACGCCGCCGGCCGTCTCGTCACGCCCGGGCTCGTCGATTGCCACACCCACCTCCTCTTCGGCGACGACGGCGCGCGCGCCGCGGAGTTCGCGGCGCTCGCCGGGGGACGAAGCTACGAGGAGATCTCCCGCACGGGCGGCGGCATCCGCGCGACGATGCGGGCCACCCGGGCGGCCTCCGACGCCGAGTTGCTCCGCTCGGCCCGCGTCCGGGCGCGCCGGCTGCTCTCCTGGGGGGTCACCACGCTCGAGGTGAAGAGCGGCTACGGGGAGTCGGCCGAGGAGGAACTGCGCCTGCTTCGAACGGTTCGGGAGCTCGGCCGCGCCGTCTCGGGTGAGCAGGACGTGATCGCCACCGCCCTGCCCCTCCACGCGGTCCCCACCGGCCGCTCCCGGGAGGAATGGCTCCGGGAGGTGGTGGAGGTCCTCCTGCCGCGCGTCGCCGCGGAACGGCTCGCCACCGGTTGCGACGCCTTCGTGGCCACGACCGCCTTCTCGCTCGAGGAGGCACGGCGCGTGCTGCTCGCGGCACGGGCGCTCGGTCTCCACGTGCGACTGCACGCCGATCAACTCGCCGCCGATGGCGCAGCCCGGCTGGCCGCCGAGATCGGAGCCGCCTCGGCCGACCACCTGGAACACGTGGACGACGCGGGCATCGCGGAGATGGCCCGCGCCGGCGTGGTGGCCGGCCTCCTCCCCACCTCCACGCTGCTCCTGCGCGGAAGCTCGTTCGCGCCGGGGAGGCGGCTCGCCGACGCCGGGGTCCCGCTCGCCCTCGCGAGCAACCTGAACCCCGGGTCGTCCATGAGCGAGAACCTTGGCCTCGCGCTCTCGCTCGCGGTCCTCCAGTGCCGCGTCACCCCCGGGGAGGCGCTCTGGGCGCTCACCCGGGGCGGCGCGCGCGCGCTCCGCCTGCCGGAGGCGGGACGACTCTTCGCCGGAGGGCCCGCCGATCTGGTGGTCTGGGGAGCCCGGACCCCCGAGCACCTCGCCTGGCACGCGGGCGCGAACCACGTCCGCTGCGTCCTGAAGGGCGGGCGCGTGGTGCACGAGGCGGACGAGCCGGCGGCCTGCGACTGCGTGGGCTGACGCGGAACCCTGCGCGGAGCCTTCCGGCCCGCTAGACTCCGGACCGGGATGTGCCGCCTCTTCGGACAGCTCTCCGACGCTCGCCGCTCGGCCTCGCGACCGCTCTGCAGCGCCGAGAACGCGCTCCGGACCCAGTCGCACCTGCACCCCCATGGATGGGGGATCGCCTGGTACGGCTCCGGGGGGCCGCGCGTTCGCCGCGGCGTCATGGCCGCTCACGCCGACGACGATTTCGTCCGGGCCGGGCGCGGCGCCCGTTCCCGGGTGGTCGTGGCCCACGTGCGGGACGCCAGCATCGGGCGGGTGGCGCTCGAGAACACCCATCCCTTCGTCGAGGGGAACTGGGTCTTCGCCCACAACGGAACGGTGGCCCGCTACAAGCGCTCCCGCTCGGTCCGGGAGGCGCTCCTCGCCGCCATCTCCCCGCGCCGTCGAGCGAACCTCTCCGGCGAGACCGACAGCGAACGCTGCTTCCAGCTCTTCCTCTCCCGCCTCGACCTCCGCCTGGGCCCGGGCCGGGCCTCGCTCACCGATGTCCGGCTCGCGCTCGCCGAGACGGTCTCCCTCGTGAAGGCCATCGCCGATCGGGGGGAGCTGCGCTCCACCTTGAACTTCCTGGTCTCCGACGGGCGGATGCTCTGCGCCTGCCGCCACGGCAAGCCACTCCAGATCTCCCTCCCCTCGCGCGGACGGCCCCTCGTCGCCATCGCCAGCGAGCCGATCGGCAGCTCCGGGTGGCAACCGGTGCCCGAGGACGGCTTCGTCGGCGTGGACCGCGCCCTGCGCGTGGAGATGGAACCGCTCCGCGACGAGGTCAGACGGGGCGCCGCGGCTCGAGCAGCCGCGCCAGCGCGGCATGTCGCGCGCCGATCCCGGTGACGACGAGACGACGCGACCGCGGGTGAACCGGATCGTGCGCGAGCTGGATCTCCAGCCGCTCGGCCGGGAGCGCCCCCGGGAAGCGGTCGGCCCACTCCACCACGCTCGCCCCCACCCGACCGACGAGATCCGGAAAGCCGGTCGCCTGGAGCTCGTCCTCGTCCCCGATCCGGTAGAGGTCGGCGTGGTTCACGGGGATCCGGCCGCGGTAGGTGGCGACGATGGCGAAGGTGGGACTCGCGATCTCGTCGTCGGGCACCCCGGCTCCCCGGCAGATCCCGCGGGCGAGCTGCGTCTTCCCCGCTCCGAGATCGCCCGACAGCGCGAGCACGTCCCCGGAGAGGAGGCGCGCCCCGATCCGCTCGCCCAGCCGGCGGGTCTCGGAGGGGGAGCGGCTGGTGCGCTCCACGCGTACCCGTTCCCGATCGGTCAGCGTCCCCATTCCACCCAGACCGCCCCGATGGCCTCGGCCAGATCGGAAGCGAGCATTCCGCGCTCCCCGAAACGTCGCGCCGCGATGTCACCGGCGCGCCCGTGCACCCAGGCAGCCGCCCGGGCCGCCTCCCGCGGCCGAAGCCCACCGGCGAGCATCGCGCCGAGCAGCCCCGCGAGGACGTCCCCGGTCCCGCCGGTGGCCATCCCGGGATTTCCGGTGGGGATGATGGCGGCCGGCCCGTCGGGAGCGGCCACCACGGTGCGAGCCCCCTTCAGGAGCACCACCACGCCCCATTCCTGCGCCTTGCGCCGGGCGATGGCGACCCGGTCGGCCTGGATCTCCTCGACGCTTCCGCCGATGAGCCGTGCCATCTCGCCCGGGTGGGGCGTCAGCACGATGGGTGCATCCTGGCCGATCGCCGCGACGAGCCCCGGATGGTCGGCCAGCGCGTTCACGGCGTCGGCGTCGAGCACGGTCGGCAGCGGGTGCCGCTCGAGGAGCCCACGGATGGCGGGTGCCGTCTCCGGCCCGCGCGGGATGCCGGGGCCGATGACGAGCGCGTCCGCCCCCGCCGCTGCCGCCTGGAGGGCCTGCACGTCGGACCGTGTGATGGCTCCATTCCCCGGCAGCGTGATGCTCATGGCTTCGGGACGCCCGGACAGCGCAGGTCCGATCACCTCGGCGCGTGCGGCCAGCGTGACGAGACCGGCCCCTCCGCGCAGGGCTCCGCACAGGGCGAGATGGGCCGCCCCCGTCTTCCCGGGCATGCCGGCCACGACGAGCAGCCGCCCCGCGTTCCCCTTGTGGGCCTCCCGATCCCGCCGGAGGACGAGCGAACGGGCGGTCGCCTCGTCGAGCAGCTCGGCCGAGGCCGGGACGCGGTCGGCCGCCGACGGCGGGATGCCGATGTCCACCACGGTGATGACCCCGGCCAGGTCCGCACCCGGTTGCAGCTCGAGCCCGATCTTGGAATAGGCGAGGGTCACCGTGGCGTCGGCGCGTACGGCCAGGCCGACGGTGTGCCCGGTGTCGGTGGAGAGGCCGGAGGGCAGGTCCACGGCCAGCACCCGTGCCCCCTGCTCCCGGAGTCGTGCGATGGCCTCGATACCCGCCGCGAAGTTCCCCTCCGCGGGGCGGTCGAGGCCGGTGCCGAAGATCGCGTCGATGACGAGGTCGCCCCTCCGGACCGGAAACTGCTCGAGCGCGCCGAGCCCCGAGATCGGCACACCGGCCTCCTCGGCCGCCTTCCGCATGGCCATCGACTCGGGGCTGCCCTGGTCGGGCCTGCCGAGCCCCACCGCCAGCACCCCGCGCCCCGCCTTCTGGAGAAGGCGCGCCGCGACGAATCCGTCGCCGCCGTTGTTTCCGGCTCCGCAGACGACGACCACGCGCCCGTCCTGGCCGGCCAGCTCGAGGGCCTCCTCGGCCACCGCCCGCCCCGCCCGCTCCATCAGGGTGGCCGCGGGGATCCCCATCTCCTCGATGGCGATCCGCTCGATGGCCCGCATCTCCTCCGCATTCACCAGTCTCATTCCCGTCCTCCTTCGAGCACCACCACCGCAGCCGCGATCCCGCCGTCATGGGTGAGGGACAGGTGGACGCGATCGACGCCTCTCTCCCGCGCCACGCGGTCGGCCACCCCGGAAAGCCGGAGGGTCGGAGCCCCCTCGCCCCGCTCCACCTCCACGTCGGTCCACCGGATCCCGGCCGGAGCGCCGAGTGCCTTGGACGTCGCCTCCTTGGCCGCGAAGCGCGCCGCGTAGGCGTTCTCCCGATCGGCCCGCCCATCGCAGAAGCGACGTTCACTGTCAGTGAAACAGCGAGCCAGGAACCGCTCCGCCGTCCCGGCCCGGGCCTCCTCCCCGAGGAGGCGCCGGATCCGCGCCACCTCCACCACGTCGATGCCCAGGCCCCGGATCATGGCCCGCCCCGCTCCAGGAGCTCCTTCATCTCGCGCACCGCACGTTCCAGCCCCACGAACACCGCGCGGGCCACGATGGAGTGGCCGATGTTCAGCTCCTCGATCTCGGGGATCTCCACCACCGGACCGACGTTCTGGTAGTGGAGGCCGTGCCCGGCAGCGACCTGGAGCCCCAGCCTCGTCCCGGCCCGGGCCGCCTCGGCCACGCGGGCGAGCTCGCGAACCTGCTCGCCGCCGGGTCGGGCCTCGCAGTAACGACCGGTGTGGATCTCGATGACCTGTGCGCCGACGTCGCGGGAGGCCTCCACCTGGGACCGATCGGGGTCGATGAAGAGGGAGACCAGGATCCCCTCGTCCCGGAGCGCCCGGACGGCGCGGACGATCTCCTCGCGACCCCGGACCACGTCGAGGCCGCCCTCGGTGGTGAGCTCCGCACGCCGCTCCGGCACGAGCGTCACCTCGTCGGGGCGAACCGCGCGCGCGATCTCCACCATCCCCGGGGTGGCCGCCATCTCGAGATTCAGCCGCGTGGAGACCGTTCGCCGCATCGCCTCCAGGTCCCGGTCCTGGATGTGCCGGCGATCCTCCCGGAGGTGGACCGTGATCTGATCGGCGCCGGCGAGCTCGGCGAGCGTCGCCGCCGCCACCGGATCGGGATAGCTGGCCCCCCGGGCCTGGCGAAGGGTGGCCACGTGATCGACGTTGACGCCGAGCCGCGGTCCAGCCATGTCAGGCGAGCTCCCGAGAGAGGGCCTCGGCGATCCGGTCGGCGTGCGCGCGGATGGAGGCGTCGTCCGGCCCCTCCACGAGCACGCGGGCCTTGTTCTCGGTGCCGGAGAAGCGAACCAGCACCCGTCCCGAGGAACCCAGCGCCCGCTCCACGTCGTCGATGGCGGCTCGGACGAGGGCCAGCGTCTCGATCGGGCGCTTCTCCCGCACCGTCACGTTGCGCTGCACCTGCGGGGAAGGGGTGAAGCAGCTGGCGAGCTGCGAGACGCGCAATCCCGACCGCTTCATCACGGCGAGCAGGTTGAGCGCCGCGCACACGCCGTCACCGGTGGTGGCGTGGTCCAGGAAGACGAGGTGGCCCGACTGCTCTCCGCCGAAGTTGTAGCCCCGGCGGCGCATCTCCTCGACGACGTAGCGATCTCCCACACCCGTGCGGACCACCGCTCCACCCACCTCCGCCACGGCGCGCTCCAGTCCGACGTTGCTCATCACGGTGGCGACCAGCGTCTCCTTCCGGAGCGTTCCCCGCTGGATCATGTCGCGGGCCACGATGGCCATGATCGCGTCCCCGTCCACCACCCGCCCCTGCTCGTCGGCGACGATGACCCGGTCGGCGTCGCCGTCGAGGGCGATCCCCAGGTCGGCTCCGACCTCCCGGACGCGGGCGGCCATGTGCGCCGGGTGGAGGGCGCCGCAGTCGTCGTTGATGTTCCGGCCGTCCGGATCCACGGAGAGCGGGATCACCCGGGCACCCAGCTCCTCGAATACCGCCGGAGCGGTGTGGTAGGCGGCCCCGTTGGCGCAATCCACCACGATGGTCATCCCGTCGAGCGTCAGCTCCTTCGGGAATATCGACTTCAGGAAGACCACGTAGCGCCCGATGGCGTCGTCGATCCGCTTCGCCTTCCCGATGAGCTCGGCGGTGGGGCGGAGCCCATGGAAGTCGGGCGAGGTCGCCTGGTTCCCGAGCACGAGCCGCTCGATCTCCAGCTCCTCCTCGTCGGGAAGCTTGAAGCCGGTCCGGTCGAAGAACTTGATGCCGTTGTCCTGATAGGGGTTGTGGCTCGCGCTGATGACCACCCCGGCGTCGGCCCTCATCGACTCGGTGATGAAGGCGATCCCCGGCGTCGGCAGCGGGCCGCAGAGCAGGACGTCGACCCCCATGGAGCAGATGCCGGCCGCGATGGCCGTCTCGAGCATGTACCCGGAGAGTCGCGTGTCCTTGCCGATGACGATCCGGTGCCGGTGGTTGCCGGAGCGGACCTTCCAGGCGAGCGCGCGGCCGAGCTGGAGCGCCATCTCGGCGGTGATGGGGTGGACGTTGGCCACGCCCCGAACCCCGTCGGTCCCGAAGAGCTTCCGCTCCTCACCCGCCCCGTTACCCAAGCCCTGTGAGGCCGCCATGTTCTCTCCTCCCGGTGACAGTCTAGGCGTTCGTCGGGGAAGCGCCAGCATCACGTAACGCGAGCGCCACCCGGACCGCCTGGACCGCGGCGGCCACGTCGTGGACCCGGACGAAGGTGGCTCCGGCCAGGACCGCGGCCGTCACCGCCGCCAGCGTCCCGGGGAGCCGGTCGGCCGGCGGAGCCCCTGTGATCACGCCGATGAAGCTCTTCCGGGAGGGTCCGACGTAGAGCGGCCGACCGAGCGACAGGAACTCCGCGAGGCGTGCCAGCACCTCGGTGGTCTGCTCGGGGGTCTTCGCGAATCCGAGGCCGGGGTCGATGGCGATCCGGTCCTCCCGGACCCCCGCTGCGATCGCACGGCCGATCGCCATCGCCAGCTCGGCGCGGACCTCCCCCACGAGGTCGCGGTATCCGGTCCGTTCCCGCATGTCCCGGGGCGAGCCCCGCATGTGCATGAGGACCACCGGTGCGCCCGAATCGGCCACCGCCCGCGCGGTCTCCGGGTCGGCGAGGGCACGGACGTCGTTCACCATGGCCGCTCCGGCGTTGACGGCAGCCCGGACCACCGAGGCGCGGGAGGTGTCCACCGAGACGGGGACGGGAAGGCCGGCGGCTGCCAGCCTCTCGAGCACCGGCACGACCCGACGCAGTTCCTCCGCCTCCGGCACCTCCGGGGCGCCCGGACGGGTCGATTCGCCCCCGACGTCGATCAGATCCGCACCCTCCGCGGCCAGACGGAAGGCCTGCTCCACGGCGGCGCCCGGGTCGAGCCATCGCCCCCCGTCCGAGAAGGAGTCGGGCGTGACGTTCACGATGCCCACCACGTAGGCACCGGAGGAGGCGAACTGCCGCCCCCCGATCTGGATCGGCTCCCGCGCCAGGGGTGCTCCGGATCAGGCCTTGCCGGGCTCGGCCTTCCCGAGGCCAGCCAGCCCGCCCAGGATGCCGCCCTTCGCCTTCTCCTTCTCACCGGTGGTGGCGGCGGGAGGCTGCGGACCCTTGGGCGGCGGCGGACGGTTGATGGATCCCCCGGCGAGCAGCACGTCGACGTCGGCGAGGTCGAGCGTCTCGTGCTCGAGCAGCGCCTCGGCGATCTTGTCGAGCGCCTCGCGCCGCTCCAGCAGGATCTTCTTCGCTCGCTCGTACTGCTCGGTGACGATGCGCCGGACCTCGGAGTCGATCTCGCGTGCGGTCTGCTCCGAGTAGGTCTGCGTGGAGGCCATGTCGCGGCCGAGGAATACCTCCCCCTCCTTCTTCCCGAAGGCCAGCGGCCCCATCCGCTCGCTCATGCCCCACTCGCAGACCATGGAGCGGGCCATGTTGGTGGCCTGCTCGATGTCGTTCCCGGCCCCGGTGGTCTTCTGACCGAAGGTGATCTCCTCGGCCACGCGGCCGCCCATGAGGATGGCCACCTGGTTGTGGGCGAACTCCTGGTCGATGTTGAGCCGGTCCTCCTCGGGGAGCTGCTGGGTGAGACCCAGGGCCCGGCCGCGGGGGATGATGGTCACCTTGTGGAGCGGGTCGGCGTTGGGCAGCGCCTTCGCGACGAGCGCGTGGCCGGCCTCGTGCACCGCGGTGGTGCGCTTCTCCTTGTCGCTGATGATCATGGAGCGACGCTCCGTGCCCATGAGGACCTTGTCCTTCGCGTACTCGAAGTCACGCCCCTCCACCTTCTCCTTGTTCAGGCGCGCCGCGTAGAGCGCGGCCTCGTTCACCAGGTTCTCCAGATCGGCGCCCGAGAAGCCCGGTGTGCCGCGGGCGACCTTGGTGAGGTCCACGGTCCCGTCGAGCGGGACCTTGCGGGTGTGCACCTTGAGGATGCCGAGCCGGCCCCCGAGGTCGGGGCGCGGGACGATGATCCGCCGGTCGAACCGGCCCGGGCGCAAGAGCGCCGGGTCGAGGACGTCGGGGCGGTTGGTGGCGGCGATGAGGATCACGCCCTCGTTGGACTCGAAGCCGTCCATCTCGACGAGCAACTGGTTGAGGGTCTGCTCCCGCTCGTCGTGGCCGCCGCCCAGCCCGGCGCCGCGGTGGCGACCCACCGCATCGATCTCGTCGATGAAGATGATGCAGGGGGCGTTCTTCTTCCCCTGCTCGAACAGGTCGCGGACGCGGCTCGCGCCGACGCCCACGAACATCTCGACGAAGTCGGAGCCGGAGATGGAGAAGAAGGGCGCTCCGGCCTCGCCTGCGACGGCGCGGGCGAGCAGGGTCTTCCCGGTGCCGGGGGGGCCCATGAGGAGGACGCCCTTCGGGATGCGCCCGCCGAGCCGGGTGAACTTCTTCGGGTCCTTCAGGAAGGAGATGATCTCCTCGAGCTCGTCCTTCGACTCGTCGATGCCCGCCACGTCGGCGAAGGTGACCTTGTTGTGGTGCTCGGTCATGAGCTTGGCCTTCGACTTGCCGAAGCTCATGGCCTTGCCGCCGCCCGCCTGGAGCTGGCGCATGAAGAAGAAGAAGAGGAGGAAGAGGAAGACGAGCGGCAGGTACTGGACGAGAACCGTGACCCAGAAGGAGTTCTGGTCGGGCTTCTCGTAGAGGACCTTCACCCCCTTCTTCTGGAGGCGGTCGAATACCGACCCGGTGGCGTCGAGGGGGCCCACGGTGTGGAAGTCGCTGCCGTCCCGCAGGTGGCCGTAGTAGTTCGTGTCCTTCACCGTGACGTCGCGGACGTCACCCGTCTCCACCTTGGAGACGAAGTCGGAGAAGGCGAACTCCTTCTGCTCGCGGTTGTGCTGGGCGAAGAACTGGTAGAACGCCACGAACATCAGGATCAGGACGACCCACAGCAGGATGGTCTTGTAGGACTGGCGCAATTTCCGAAACCTCTTCCCGGGGATCTCCCCGAATCTCTCGCTCCGGCCAATATAACAGCCGGGGACACCCTTGCAGTCCGGGAACGTGGATCTTGCCGCGGAAAATCCCCCGGACGGCCGGGAATCGCTAACCCGGGATGAGGCGGATCTCCACGCCGGGCGACTCCGACCGGGCCTCCAGGTCCGGCATCCAGAGCACCCATCCCCGGTCGTCGGCGAGGACCCGGAGTCCATCCCGGACCTCCCGCGGGACCTTCCGGTCGATGAGCCAGGCCTTCAACTTCTTCGAGCCACGCCCCCCCTCCGGGCGGAATCGGTCGCCGGGACGCCGGGTCCGCCACCACAGGGGCCAGGCGACCCCCACCGCCGCACCGACCTCGAGCCGGCCGCCGGGGACGAGGTGGCCCCCGGGCCGGTCGATCCGGACCGGGCTCGACGCGGTCGCCCGCCCCGCGTCGGGTACCGCGCGCACCGAGAGCGCTCCGTAGCGGACGACCGCCTCGTGGTCGAGCGGCAGCGCCACCCGGACCGGGCTTCGCCGGGCGAGCAGCGCCAGTACGGCCTCGACGTGGCGTGCCTCCAGGCCGCTGCGGCGGCCGGTGGCCGTCCGCCAGAGGTGTCGAACCGCGCGGCGCCGGACCGCCACGGGGGCCGCGAGGAGATCGGCCACCCGGGCGCTCCCGTCGGCTGCGAGCCGACCTCCTCCCGCGGCGAGCGCGCGCTCGTCGTCGCGGAGCAGGTCGGCGGTGCGGGCGATGGAGCGGACGCCCTGTGGCGCGAGGGCGCGGAGCACGGGCACGAGCTCCGACCGGACCCGGTTGCGCAGGAAGCGCGGGGTGGCGTTGCTGGGGTCCTCGACGTGGCGGAGCCCGCTCGACGCCACGAACGCCTCGACCTCGGCACGCGTGCGGTCGAGGAGGGGGCGGATGATCGCTCCGCGCCGAGGGGGGATCCCTGCGAGCCCTCGGGCGCCGGCGCCGCGAAGCAGCCGGAGCAGCACCGTCTCGGCCTGGTCGTCCTGCGTGTGGCCGGTGGCGATCCGGGTCGCTCCGACGCGGATCGCCTCGCGCCGGAGCGCCGCATACCTGGCCACCCGGGCCCTGGACTGGACGTTGCCCGGCGCCACCTCGACCCGTTCCACCCGGAACGCCACCCGGAGGAGTTCGCAGGTCCGGGCGCAGGCTTCGCCATCCAGCTGACTCCCCTTGCGAAGTCCGTGATCCACGTGGAGCGCGAACAGGGGCCCGACCTCCCCCGCACCCCGGAGCTCCGCCAGGGAAGACAGGAGCGCCGTCGAGTCCGCACCCCCCGAGAGGGCGACGAGGACCGAGTCGCCGCCCCCGAGGAGGGCTCTCCGCCGGCAGGTGGCCAGCACGTCGCGAGAAAACCTCGTCACGCGACCTCCTCACGCCCCGGGACGACACGAAACCTGCATACAGTGTGTTCCTTGACCTTACGAGTAGGTGCGACGTATGAACGCGTGTGAGGCGACATCCTACCTCAGGGAGCGATCGATGGCCGGTACCGACAAGCGAAAGCAGTCGCTCTACTTCCCCGAGGACATGCTGAACGAGATCCAGCTGGAGGCCAATCGCCAGGATCGCTCCCTCTCCTGGATCGTCCAGCAGGCGTGGAAGATCGCCCGCGGGGAGATCCTGAGGTTCCCGTCGATGAACGACGTGCTTTCCGGGGCCGCCCGGGAGGACGAGCGGGAAGTCCGGGAAAGCCAGGAGCGCGGTACGTAGCTTTTTTGACTCCCGGTCCCGGCGGGGCGATACCGGCTGATATGCCCACCCCACCGTCCGACCGGCCCGAGGCCGGCTCCTCCCGCGATATCGCCCCGGGCGCCGATCCGCGCTGGGTGGAACCGGGGGACGATGCGGACGGCCCCGTCCCTCCCGCGCAGGAGCGCCCCCCGTCCCCGCGCGGTGGTTCGCGGCGCGTGGTGCAGGCCGTCGCGCTCACCGGCGTGGTCATCGTGGCCCTGGCCGCGGTCCTCCTCTACCGGACCCACCACCGGCGCGAGGTCCTGGCCCAGGGGATGAGCAAGGCGCGGGAGCTGATGCGCACCGACACCTGGGCCGGATACCGGGCCGCATCCCAGGTGCTCGAGCCGCTCGTGACGATCGACGAGCTGGAGGCCGGGTCGCTCCGGGCCCAGGCGCTCGCCATGCTGGCCGCCGACTACCGCGACGAGGTCGCCGGTGCGGATGCCGAGCGGCTGCTCGACGCGCCGGAGCGCGCCGCCGAGATCCCTCCGGCTGCGAGCCTGGCCCGTGCCGCGCTGGCCATGGGGCGGCGGCAGGCCGGGGGCGCCGCGACCTCGTCCGGCCGGCCGGGCACCGGCGCCATGGGGCGCGTGATCCAGGGACGGGTCGCGCTGCTCGCCGGAAACCCCGCCGGCGCCGCGGCGCTCGCCGCCGAGGCCTTGGCCGCCGACGCCACCCTCCCCGCTGCCCTGGCCCTGCAGGGGGACGCGCTCCGTCGCACGGGCCACCCGGATGGCGCACTCCAGGCCTACCGAGCAGCCCTCCAGGCCTCCCCGTCCCACCCGCGCAGCGCGTACGGGATGGCCAAGCTCGCGCTCTCGGGCGCGGCCCGGCCCGAGGAGGCCTACCCGGCGCTGGAGCGGATCCTCGCCGAGCCCACCGCGACGCCTCTCGCGGAGCGGGGGCGTGCCGCCCTCCACCTCGCCGCCCTCCAGGGCAGGGCCGGGGAGCGGGGCGCCGCCCTGCGCACCATCGACGCCTGCGGCGTCACGGGAGCCGACCGGGCCTGGCTCGGCCGGGCGGCGTCTGTCGAGGAATTGACGCGCGGCCCCTACCGCGTCGTGGACGGGGCACCCGCATCCCTCCTCTCCGCGAGCGACGACGACCCGTACGTGCCACCTCCCCCCGCTCCCCCTCCCGAACCGAAGAAGGTGGAGAAGAAGGCGCTGCCCAAGAAGGCTCCCGCCAAGGGAAAGCCCGCCCAGAAGGGCAAGGGCTCGAAGACTCCGGCGAAGCCCTCGAGCAAGAAGCCGGTGAAGACCGCTTCCCGGTAGCGCCCTCCCGAGCGATCGGTGCCCGCGGGCCGAGCACGTCGCTGCGCGTCCGGCGGGCATCCGTTCCACCCGATGCCCGGAAAATCGCCTGCCTCGGTGCTCGGACTCCCGGCACGCGGCCTGCACTCCTTTCGGGCACCCACCCTCCCCGGAGGAATTCCGCGTGAATCCGATCAACTCGGGCGACACCGCCTTCGTCCTCATCTGCGCCGGCCTCGTCATGTTCATGACCCCGGGCCTCGCCTTCTTCTACGGCGGCCTCGTCCGCGCCAAGAACGTCGTCCACACCATGATCCTCTCCATCGTCTGCATGGCGGTGGTGGGCGTGCTCTGGGCCCTCCTCGGCTACAGCCTCTCCTTCTCGCCCGGCACGTTCGACTTCTTCCTGGGCGGCGCCCACTGGTTCGGCATGCGCGGGGTGGGCGCGGAGGTCCAGAAGGACCTCGCCCCGACCATCCCCCACGTGGCGTTCATGCTCTTCCAGGGGATGTTCGCGGTCATCACCCCGGCCCTCATCTCCGGAGCGCTCGTGGAACGCATCCGGGTGAAGGCGTTCGTGCTCTTCGTCGTCCTCTGGAGCCTCATCGTCTACACGCCGGTGGCCCACTGGGTCTGGGCGCCGGGGGGCTGGCTGCGCGCCCGCGGGGTGCTCGACTTCGCCGGCGGCACCGTGGTCCACATCAACGCGGCGTCGGCGGCGATCGTCGGCGCGCTCCTGCTCGGCAAGCGGCGCGGCCTGCGCTCCCCCACGGTGCTGCCCCACAACGTCCCCTTCGTGATCCTGGGGGCGGGCATGCTCTGGTTCGGCTGGCTCGGATTCAACGGGGGGTCGGCCCTCGCCGCCAACGGCCTCGCAGCGTACGCCTTCGCCAACACCTTCTTCGCTCCGGCCGCGGCGGCCGCCGCGTGGGGACTGGCCGAGCTCTTCTTCTTCCACGGCAAGATGTCCGGCGTCGGCCTCGCGTCGGGCGCGGTGGCGGGGCTCGTCGCCATCACGCCCGCCTGCGGGTTCGTCACCCCGGGTGCGTCGCTCGTCATCGGGGCGCTCGCCGGCCTCGCCTCGCTCCTCGCGGTCCGCTACCGCCCTCGCCTCGGGATCGACGATTCCCTCGACGTCTTCGCGGTCCACGGGGTCGCCGCCACCCTCGGCGCCCTCCTCACCGGCGTCTTCGCCACGAAGCTCGTGAACCCCGACGGCGCCGACGCCAGCCTCTCCCTGCTCGGATGGCAGGCGGTGGGGGTTGCCGTCACGATGGTCTGGTCCGGAAGTCTCTCCTTCGTCCTCTACAAGCTGGTCGGATTCGTCTTCCCGCTCCGCGCCGACGAGCAGGACGAGTGGACCGGGATGGACGCGTCGGAGAGCGGCGAGCGCGGCTACATCCACACCGAGTTCGATTCCTCCTCGGGCGGCCCGGCCCACGCCGGATAGCGCCCTCCTCGCGTCACCCGCTGCGCGCCTCCGGGGCAGGACCTGCCCGGCCGGCGCGCAGTTTCGCTTCCAGCCCCTGGATCCCTCGACGATTTCCGGCCTCGGCGCCTCGGCACGGGGAGTGCAATTACCCCGGAACATCCGGTTCGCCTTCCGCGAACTACACGACAGGGAGACCACCGATGAAGAAGATCGTCCGAGTCCTCGCCGCCTGTGCCATCGCGCTCTTCGCGCAGGGTGCCTGGGCCACTCCGTCCACCCTGTTCTGGACGCCGGCGACGACCTACGTCCAGCCGTACCTGATCCCGCACATCACGTACGACACGTACTTCAACGACAAGGCCAACTACCCGATGGATCTCGGCCTCACCATGGGCATCCTGCCCTGGGAGAAGATCCAGGCCGAGGTGGGGATCGACGCCTTCCTCCCGTACTGGGGCGCTCAGAACGCGGCCTTCCTCTCCCCGGCCGGCGCACTCCAGTTCAACGCCAAGGTCGGCCTCACCGAGGGAGCCTTCGGCGAGTGGTTCCCGGGCATCTCGCTCGGCATCTACGGCGTCGGCACCAACCAGGCCACGCAGTTCGACATCCTGCACGCCGAGATCGGGAAGGGCTTCTTCTTCGGCACCCTCACCGTCGGTGGATACTACGGAGCGGGCGGTTCCGACCTGATCTGGAGCGACTGGTCCAACCCGGACGCGCCCGTCACCCTGGGCCGCGCCGGCTTCATCGGTTCCTACATCTCGCCGGACATCGAGCTCGGCCTGAAGGGTCTGAACAAGATCAACTTCTTCGCCGACATCCAGACGGGCAACAACGCCTACAGCGCCGCCGCCGCGGGCATCGGCATCTACTTCACCCCCTCCATCGACATCCTCACCGGGCCGGTCTTCTTCCTCAACAAGTACTCGCAGCCCGGCTTCTCCAACATGATGTGGTCGGTCCAGCTCGACATCGACATCGACTTCGGTCAGGCGCCCAAGGCGCCCGCACCGGCCGAGCCGGCCAAGTCCTGACGCGCGGGGGCGCGAGGAGAAGCGGTCTCGGGGCGGCGGGCTCCGAGGCCGCTTCTCGCTTTCATAGCTGGATGTTCTGCAGGACCGTGTCGAAGACCGCGATCTCGACCCGCTCCCGCTCGGCGTCCGACAGCCCCTGGAAGGCGAAGGAGACGCGCACCACCGAGGGCTGGACCACGACGCCCACCACCCGGGCGAGCCCCGCCACCGATTCCACCCCCGGAAGGCGGAGCTTCACCTTCACCTCCTCGTCGGTGGGCGGCGCCTTCGCGAGAAGCGCGGAGAAGCCTCCCGCGGAGATCTCCTGGGTGACGGCCCGCGCCCGGTCCACGCTCCACTCCAGGTCGGCCTGCAGCGCGCGCGCGACGCGGAGCACCTGCCGCGGCACCTCCCCCGACCGGAGCGAGGCCGTCTGGGCGCCCAGCAATGCGCGGGCGAGCTCGTCCCGCATGGCCCGGTAGGCCGTCAACGAGTCACCGGAGAGCTTTCCGCCCCTCGCCAGCTCGTGCTGCGTCCGGAAGCGCGCCACCCAGTCCTTCAGGCTCATTCCGTCCTCCGGGTCTTCCCGATCCCGATCCCCAGGATGGCACGGGCCTCCGCGGGCGTGGCGAGCGATCGCCCGGATGCCTGGACCCGCGCCACGGCGGCCGCGACGAGCTCCTCGTTTCCCTTCGCCAGGACCCCCTTCGCGACGTGGAGGTTGTCCTCGAGCCCCACGCGGACGTGGCCGCCCATCTTCAACGAGAGCTCGGCCATCGGCATCTCGAATCGGCCGATCCCCGCCACCGTCCAGTGGGCCGGCTCGGGCATCCCCTCCACGAGGAAGCGAAGGTTCCGCTCCGTTCCGGACATCCCTCCGGGCACGCCGAGCACGAACTGGAGGTGGTAGGGCTCGGCCAGGTGCCCCTTCTCGCGCAGCCATCGCAGCGTCTCGAGCATCCCGGCGTCGTAGATCTCGCACTCCGCCACGAGCCCCTTCTCCCGGATCCGCCCCGCGATGCGGACGATGTCGGGGCGGGAGTTCACGAAGACCTGGTCACCGAAGTTGAGCGTCCCGAGATTCAGGGTGGCCATCTCGGCCCCGGCCACCAGCGACCCGAGCCTCTCGTCCACCGACATGCCGACCGCACCCCCGGTGGAACACTGGATCACCACGTCGGAGCCCGCAGAACGGATCCGATCGACGATCTCCCGGAAGTGCTCGGCGCTCTGGGATGGACGGCCATCGGGGTGGCGCGCGTGGAGGTGGACCACCGACGCTCCCGCCCGCCAGGCCGCGACCGAGGCCCGTGCGATCTCCTCGGGTGTGTACGGGATGGCCGGGCTCTGCTCCCGGGTCACCTCGGCGCCCACGACCGCGCAGGTGACGATGGCTCTGTCCCCCATTCTCGTCCTCCCCCTACCCGCGCACGCGCCGCTGCCTCTCCCGCTGGACCACGCAGGTTCCGGTGGCCCGGCACACCACGACCGACTCGGCCAGCAGGTCGGCCGCGCTGTCGTTCAGGTCGCGGCGAGGGACGATCACCTTGCGGGCCTCGAAGCGCATCGCCCGCGAGGTGCTCCCCACCCGCGTGATCTCGCCGGTGGCCTCCACGTAATCCCCCGCACGGACCGGCGCGAGGAACTCGACGGAGTCGTAGGCCCGGAAGAGCCCCTCGTCCCCGTCGTGCCGGACGAGAAGTTCGGTGGCCACGTCGCCGAAGAGCTGAAGCAGGCGCGCCCCGTCCACCAGATCGCCGCCGTAGTGGGCATCGGCCTGGGACATCCGCACCCGGATGAGAACTCCATCAGCCATCGCTCGCCTCCCGGGGGCTCTTGCCCTCGCGCTCCAGCACGCGCCCCACGATGTAGTTGGCCACGTCGGACGGCCGGGTTCCCGGACCGAACCCTGCGTCGTACCCGAGCTCCAGCGCGAGCCGGTGGTCGATGCGCGGACCGCCCAGCACCGCCACGATCCGATCGCGGATGCCGAGCTTCTCGAGCTCGAGAAGGAAGGCCCGGGCATTCTCCTTGTGGACGTCCCGCTGGGTCACCACCTGCGAGACGAGAACGGCGTCGGCCGACGCGTCCCGGCAGGCCCGGGCCAGCGCCCCGTTCTCCACCTGCGAACCCAGGTTCCGCGCGTCGAGGGCCGGATAGCGCTCCAGGCCGTAGTCCCCGGCGAAGCCCTTCATGTTCATGATGGCGTCGATGCCCACCGCATGGGCGTCGGTGCCGGTGCAGGCGCCCAGGACCACGATGCGCCGCCCGAGCGAACGGGACGCGAGCGCGTTCAGCTCGTCGAAGCCCCGCTTGCGCACCTTCACCTCGGGCACCTCGATGGCGGCGACGTCCACCGCCGCGTCGGTGCGCCCGTAGAGGACGAAGAAGGTGTAGCCCTCGGCGGCCGCCTCCATCGAGGCCACGAGCACGCCGGAGAGCCCCATCTTCTGGGCGATCCGGGTGGCCGCCTCGCGCGCCCTCTCCCCGGGAGTCACCGGCAGCACGAAGGAGAGCTGCACCACGCCGTCGTCCCTCCGGTCGCCG
>SESG01014254.1_pt1 | contig 50748 bp, 48 predicted proteins | sample 3171421 | NCBI WGS metagenome assembly SESG01 (sample SAMN10866946, study PRJNA518727) | freshwater metagenome | biome: subpolar coniferous forest; feature: holomictic lake; material: water; isolation source: holomictic Lake 227, 6 m and 8 m depth | place: Canada: near Kenora, Ontario | collected...
CAACAATAACACCAATTAATAAAACAGTTTATACAGAACAAAATTCAAATGCACAAAGATCATTAGTTTCAACGTCTGCTTCAGATTCATCAAATGGCGTTGGTATTAGACAAGTAAAAATAGTTTATTTGGATCAAGATGGAAATGGACAATTTTCAGAAACAGTAACATTAAATGGAACAACTCCAGTTAATACAGTGAATTCAAATATTTGTTTTATTGAACGATTAGAAGCTATGACTGCTGGTTCATCAAAAGTAGCAGTCGGAACTATTTCATTAAAAGGTTCAATAAATGGCGGTGATGGAACAATTGGTTCAATTGCAGTTGGTGACGTTCAAACATTTTGGTCGCATCATTATACACCAACTGGTAAGATTACATATATAACAAGTGTTGTTATAGGTCATGATGGTGCAACAATACCAGATGGTAAAAATGCCTATGATACTTGGGGTGGTTTTACATTAAAATCAGTCCCAGTTCCAACTGGATCATTCGTAGAAAAACAAATTAGTGGAACTAACTTTATTGATTGGACGACACATACTCTTATAAGAGAGTATTCAACGCCAGTTGTTATTTCTGGAAGTGCAAGCAGAACAACAATGTATGTTTTACCTTCAGTCACAGATTCAACTGATTTTACAGCTACTATTGAATTTTACGATCAATAAAAATTATGAATAAACAAATACGAAATGTCAATTTTGGAAGTGGAAAAGGATTTTTAACAGGTTCTTCTGGCGTTGGATTTACATTGATTAATGAATTTGGTTTGATAAATCAATCAAGAACAACGAGTGGAATTTATGAATTAGTCTCCGGTTCTGGAATGTATGCATCATTTATATCATTTCCAGACAATTTTCATGGTTCAATTGTATGGGACACTGGCGAATTAACTCCAACATATGCAACAGAACAATATAACATTGAAGAAAATGATCCAAATTTATTAACAGATCTTCAATTTTTAATTGATATGGAATCTGGACGTTGGAAACTAGATGCAACGACAAAAAGAATGATGTTTTATAAATCAGACAATATGACGTTAGTTGCACAATTTGATCTTCTTGATATAAATGGAAATCCAACAATTGATTTGGTAACAGAACGTCGTAGGGTATGATAAATAATCAAATTATCACAAAAGGATTTTCAAGAATAAATCAAAATTCAATTGTGACAAAAGGTTATGTTGCAACTGCATTTGAACAAATATTAGAATTTGTTCGAAGAATCACTTCACGTTCTGGCAAATCAAGTAAAAAAACAAAAGAAGAATATAATCGTATTGATGAAGTTGTTGTAGCAACAAAGTTAATTTCGATTAATGAATCGGAACTTTATTTTCCAATAAAGAATCAAGTAAAATTATCGTTTGATAATTTACGTCAAATAAATATAAACATAGTTAAAAAACTTACTTTTGTAAGATCTTATTTAAATGAAATTAAAATTACAATTGGGAGGGTGAAATGATTGATGATAATGATGAAAAAATTAATCTAAAATTAGATGAAAAAAATGAATTGTTATTCAAAGTAATGATTCAAGGAACAGATGCAAAGACGGCACGTATTAGACTTGTCTGTGAAGGTGATGACAATATATCATATGCATTTAGTGGAAAATTAACTGAGAATGGCGAAATTCAATTTATAATTCCAGAGATGAAAAAATATATTTCTGGCAAAAAAAATTATAAAAGTCATGTTGAAGTCATGGTTGAAAATCGTTATTTTGTTCCATCAACGTTTGAATTAACATTTAAAGAGTCAACAAAAGTTGTCACTGAAAGTGTCAAAGTAAAAAAAGATGTGAATCCTATTGAAGTAAAATCACAAGTTCAATCAGTTAATAACAAAACAAAAGAAGTAATTACTGAGTCTAAAAAAACAGTGACTGGAATTGATGATAAAATAATGGAAGAAGTAGCCAAGTCTACATTAAGAAAGTTACTTGGGCGATGAATCAGGATGAAGAAACACTACTACGAGAGATGATAGTAGAAATAATTAGAAAATGTGGAAATAACTGGTGTCTTTACTCAAAACATAAAAAGAATGGTAAAAGACATCGTTTAGGAACTCATCCATCAAAACAAGCAGCACAACGACAAGAACGTGCAATAAAAGCAAATAGTTAGTATCATAAATTCAACTTGATTTGGCGAATAGTTATTTATTGCAATGCCAAATTTCACTCAAACAATAAATCCAACGCCATTTGGTTTTTTTGATTCTGATTCATCATTTCAAATGGAAGCTAATTCAATGGTGACTTTTGTTAAAAGGTCATTGGGTGATGATGTTTTATCAGTTGAATTATCAAGCAAACAAATTTGGAGTCAATTTGAGCAAGCTACATTAGAATACGGAAATTTAATAAATCAATATAAACTTCGTTCTGAATTAGCAAATCTACTTGGTCTTCCAAATGTTTATTCTGGTTCAATCGTAAATGGAAAATTTGTAGTTTCATCAAGTATATCAACTTCTTATCCTCGTCGAACATTAGAATTTTTAATGAGACAAGCTGAACCATATGCAGAATATGCTGGTGTCGGAGGAAGTTATGATACATACAAGGCATACTTTAATATCATTGAGGGACAACAAGATTACAATCTTTATACTGATTTGATTCGTGGCGATGGGCCTATGAGTGGTTCATCATTCTTTTCAACATTGCCTGCAAATAGTATTCAGCAAGGTAAATTAAGAGTCTTAGAAGTATTTCACTTCAGTCCAATTGCTGCACAACAGATGTTATTAAATGCATCTAATATAACAAACTTTTTAGCAACAGAATTTAATTACGAATCATATGTAAATAGCACAGTATTTTATGTATTACCAATATTTGAAGACGTCTTAAGAAGAGGAATGCTTAATATGGCATCTAGAGTAAGACGATCAAATTATTACTATAAAATAACTGGAACAAATATACGATTCTTTCCAACACCAACTAACGGACCTACATATGTTGGAAAAATTTGGTTACGAGTTGCAACTGGTTTAGATGCAATGAATCCATCAATAAATGATGCAACATTGAATGGAATCTCAAGTCCATCACAAGTACCATTCACAAATATTCAATTTGGTGGAATAAATGATATGGGTCGTCAATGGATACGACAATATTGTTTAGCGTTATCAAAAGAGTTACTTGGAATTATTCGTTCAAAGATGAAGACAATACCAATTCCAGGAGCTGATTTACAACTAAACGGTGATGAATTAATTGCACAGGCACGAGAAGATAAAACAAAAATGCATGATGAGTTAAAGGAACTCATTGAATCTTTAACATATGATAAGTTATTAGCGATAGAAGCTGAAAAGGCTGAGTTGGTTAATAAACAGTTACGCTATATCCCAATGGTAATTCCTATAAGTATTGGGTGAGAAATATGATAATTGAAATTTTAAAAGTAGAAACTATTGATAGATTTAATAGGAAATTTTCTCATAATATATTTTGTTTACAATGTGATGTGTGTAAAAAAGAATGGAAAAAACGTGGTTGTAAATCTAGATTAGAATTTGCTGATCATTATTGTTCAAGAGAATGCAAAATAAAAGCTAATAAAAAAGGAGGCATTACAACAAAGAAACGAAATAAAACATGTATTGAAAAATATGGTACAGAATTACCTTCATCATTACTTGAATTTAGATTAAAACAACAAAATACTATGATTAAGAATCATGGTGTAGCATTTCCTATGCAACTTCAAAGTGTAAAAGAAGCAATGATGAATGGAAGCATGGCAAAATATGGAACACCATTCGTTGCGCAAAGTACAATTGGACAACAAAAAATGCAAAATACATGTTTAGAACGTCATGGCGTAAAAAGTCCAATGCAGTCTGATGCTATTAAAATAAAAATGCAAAATACATGCTTAGAACGTTATGGTGAAATTAATGTATCAAAATCACAATATTTTGCAAATTTACCATTTAATAATAAAAGACATAAATCAGGCTATGTAAAATTTAGAGAAAAACAAATTTGGTTTAGATCTTCATATGAAGAAAGATTTATTAAATGGTGTGATAAAAAAATAGAAATAATTGATTTATTTTGTAATATTCCTATAAAATACTTTTTTGAAAATAAAATTCATACTTATTTTATTGATTTTGGGGTAGTGTATAATGATAATCGTAAAATTTTATATGAAGTAAAGTCAAAATATGCGTCTAATTTTTTAAAAAATCAAGCTAAATTTAAATCAGCAAAAGAATCTTTTATTTCACTTCAATATGATGATTTTCAAGTTATTACAGAAATTGAATTATCAGAATTAGAAAGTGAAATTTAATGTCAAGATTATTCATTACACAGCGTGAAATAAATTTTATCGCTGACATTACGAAAGAATTAATTGCTGATACTGTTGGGCAAAAAGTCTATTACTTTCCAATTTCAGAGATTAAAACAAGAACACATGAATTATATGCAGAGTCATCTGATAAAATTTATGACAATCCAATTGAAATTGCTTGTTTAGTTGATATGCCTTTGAATGAAACAACTGTAAATTTATTCGGTCCTGAACGCTTAAATAAACTTGAAGTATTTATGCAACATCAAGATTTAGTTGATCGTGGAATAAAACCATCAATTGGTGATTTTCTTCAATATGGCGAATATAACTATGAAATTTCAAAAATTATTTATATGCGCAACATCTATGGTCAAGTAGAACAAGTTGATGGAATCAAATTAGTTTGTACACAAGCTCGTCAAGGTCAATTTAATGCAGCACAAACAGGTCCAACGAGTGTTGCATTTTCAGACAAAGATGCAGTTCAAACAGAGTTTACTCAACAACGAGGAATTGCTGTTATTGATGATAAGAAAACTGGAGATGTTAGAAAGCTGCAAGAAAATGGAGTATTAGATGCTCCAATAAACGGCCCTGCAAGAATTAAAGGTGTCCCAGGTGAGCCTGCAGGACCCGGATTCTATGACGAATAAGGATTAATTATGACTATTAGATATAATTCAGGTGATCCTTCTGGTCTTGGAATTCCCAGCGGTTATGAAGGTGCAAATGAACCAAGCGATTTTATACTTCCACCATGTGGAATAGAAGACGTTGATAAAGCTTTATTTGACGCATTTGATCATGAAATAGGATTTGCTGTTACAAATACAAAAACAAGTGAATCAACAAAAGTTCCAACAATTTTTGCTGCTGGCGAAAAGTGGGCAATGTTAAAAAAGGGAAGAGCACTTAGAGATAAAACTGGTGCCTTGATTCTTCCTTTAATAACGATTCGTAGAGTATCAATTGAGCAAAATGTTTCAGAAGATATTGTTGGAAGAGGTATAAATCAACAGACTGGTGAACTTGTTATTAAAAGACGATTATCAACATCTGATAGATCATATCAAAATTTAATCAACAAATTAGGAATTTTAAATCAATCAAATATTTCTGATGGAACGAATAGTTTAACAACTAAACGTTTGACCGGACAAAATTCAAATGATCTTGATATACAAAAAGGTGCACTTTTAGCTCCAAAACTTGGAAATAATATTTGGGAAATTATAACAATTCCTTCACCACAATTCTTTTCTGCAACGTATGAAATTACATTTTGGACTCAATATACATTTCATATGAATCAAATAATTCAAAAGTTATTATCATCGTATTTACCAACTGCAAATGGAACTTTGAAATTAGATTCACCAAAAGGTTATTGGTTTATTGGAACCGTTGTTGGAAATCAATTTACGTCTGAAGATAATGCTGATAATATGTCAGATTCAGAACGTATTTTAAGATATAAATTTTCAATAAAAGTTGCTGGTTATTTAGTTGCTTCAGATTCTCCTGGCGTACTTCCAGCAGCTAGAAAATTTGTGTCAGCTCCAATGGTATCATTTACATTTGGTGATAATCAAGCAGAAGAATTAACTTCAGGAATGCCTGAAAATAAAGATCCATATGAAGGTGCAGATGATCCAACACAAGGATTTACATTGGATGGTGAAGTTAAAACACGTGAACATTCTAGAGTCACAGTAACACCTACAAATGAAGTGAAAATTATAAAAAATCCATTTAACAACAAAGATGAAAAAATATATCTACGAATTGTAGATAAGAATGTTAAAAATGGAGAACAGATCTTAAAACCAGATGATGGCTTTGCATTTAAAATTATAAACAAATAAATTCATATACGAATTATTCATCACGTATTTGTTAGAAAGTCACATTAACGACTTTCTCAGGAACCATTGATACTTATACTTAGGTTTCTTACCACTTTATAGGAGTGATGAATAATGGCTGAGCAAACATTCCGATCACCTGGCTTTTTTGAAAGAGAGATTGACCAATCTGTTGGATCTCCGATTGGGCCTTCTGGTGTTCCAGCCGGTGTCATTGGGACAGCAAATAAAGGCCCAGCATTTGTGCCTGTTACTGTAGCAGATTTTGATCAATTTCGTTTAACTTTTGGCGATCTTGATTCAAAGAAATTTGGTCCTTATGCTGCAAACGAATTTTTAAAACATCGTTCTGCACTTACATATCTTCGAGTACTCGGTGCCGGCAGTACACAAACAACACAAGATATTTCAAAAGTTCTTTTAACGGGACAAGCAAAAAATGCTGGGTTCGTTGTTACTGGAACATTAGCTACAAATGATAAACGACATATGGGTGCTGTTCAATTTATTACAGCAAAACATACACTAACTGCTAATGAAGCATTAGGTATGCCTATGTTTACTGATAATGATAGTTTTGCTGGATCTACTGTTAATTTAGTTCGAGGAGTTCTATTATTGGCTTCTGGAACAAGAATGATGGTTCTACCAACTTCTGCGAGTGTTGTAACAGCTTTTGCTGGTGCTTATCCTCAAGATGCATCATCTGTTGATTCTTCTGGAAATTTTAAACTAATCATATCTTCGTCAAATGGAACATCATTCGGTGTCACTGATGGGCAATCAGGGCTTAAAATCTTCACTGCTTCATTAAATCCAACGAGTCCAAATTATTTTGCCAAGTTGCTTAATAACAATCCAGATCAATTTTCAACAACTCAACATTTAGTTTATGCTGATTATGCTGTTGATGATGAAGTTGCATCTGTGACTAATAACAATGTTGCGATGTTATCTGGTTCTGCTGGAACATCACCTATGTCTGGTGATACTTCAATGAATTTTAGAGATGCATTTGGTCACTTTGATTCAAGATACACAACACCAAAATCACCAACTTTTATCACTCAGCCATTTGGCAAAACTGAATATGATTTATTCTATTTTGAAGCGCTTGATGATGGTGAATATGCAAATAAACTTTACAAGATTTCAATTTCAAATCTTAAGCAATCAACTGATCAATCAAATCAATATGGAACTTTTACAGTTTTAATTAGATCTTGGACTGACAGTGACGTAAATCCAAATGTTCTTGAACAATTCCCAAATTGTTCACTGAATCCAAACTCGGATAATTACGTTGCTAAGATTATTGGTGATCGTAAATTAGCCTATAATTTTGATTCTGAAAATGCTTCAGAACGTCGATTAGTTGCACAAGGAAAATATGCAAATAAATCAGCATATGTTCGTGTTGTCATGGATCAACAAGTTGAAAGATCAACAATTCCAGTTGCTTCATTACCATTCGGTTTCCGTGGATTAGAAGTATTAAAAACAAATGATTCACTAGTTGATACGTCTGCTGGTGCAGTTCGAATTGGTGGTGTTGCAGTTTCAACATTAAATCAATCAATTGTTCCACCGATTCCTTTTAGATTCAAGGTAACAAAAGGAGATGTCGCCACGAGTGGATTTGTGGGTGCTCCAGGACCAACAGAAATCACTAATGGGAATTATTATTGGGGAACTAAGTTTGAACGAAATAATAATGACGTATTAAATACAAACATCAATTCAGAACAAAATAACCTTTTGGCATCATTAACGAAGTTCTCAGGAATTCGTAAACTTGATGTTGTTGTGACTGGTTCTGGTGCTGATACGTTATGTAATAACAAATTCACATTAGCCAAGGTTGCTTTTGCAAATGGTTCAGTGAATGATCTTACTTCATCAATTGAAACACATATGAAGGAAGCTGCATACATTCGTAATGCTGTTGTCGATCCTAGCAATTATACGATTAACGATGGTACACTAACAAGTCGAATCACTTTTGCAACTTTGGCAGCTCAAACAACTGCTACACAGTTTAATCGTTTTTCAACTTTTGCTAAGTTTACGACATTCCTTGCTGGTGGATTTGATGGTTTAAATTCACTTGATGCATCAGCTCGAAGAATGAATGATAAAACAGTATCATTTGATGTTGCTGGTGGCGCAGAAGGAACTTATATTTCTCCTGGACTTGCTCAAAATCAAAGCGGTGTTGGTTCTGCAAATAGTTCTGTGTTTTCATATCTAACTGCAATTGATATCATGACAGATCCAATGAATTCAAATGCAAATATCATCACAATTCCAGGGATTAAAGAACCTTATATTACTGATTATGCATCAAATGCAATTAAGAATTATGGTCTTGCTCTTTACGTGATGGATCTTGTTGGATATGATGAGAACGGCGTACGATTATATGATGATTCATCAACTCGTCCAGATGTTCAAAAAACAGCATCATCATTTGATACTCGTGCAATTGATAATAACTGTGTAGCAACTTACTTCCCAGATGTTTATATTGATGATTCTATCAATAAACGTCGAGTCAAGGTTCCTTCTTCAGTTGCAGCTTTAGCAGCTCTTGGGTTAAATGATCGTGTTGCAGCACCTTGGTTTGCTCCTGCAGGATTTAATCGTGCAGCTCTTGATTTCGTAACTAATATTCAAGTTCGTGTAAATCAATCAGATCGTGACACATTATATGATGTGAGAATTAATCCAATTGCAACATTCCCTCGTCAAGGATATGCAATCTTTGGACAAAAGACATTACAACAAGCAAATACTGATTTGAATCGTGTTAATGTTCGTCGACTTCTATTAGAAGTTAAACGACTCATTGTACAAATTGCTCAAAATATGGTATTTGAACAAAATACGACAGCCATTCGCGAGAAGTTTGTTAATGATGCAACGCTTCAATTAGGTTTAATTCAAACAAATTCTGGGATTGAAAATTTCAAAGTTGTTATGAATGAAACAAATAACTCTGATGTTGATGCACAAAATAACAAAGTCAATGGAAGCATTTCAATCAAACCGACTAAAACGATTGAATTTGTTGCACTTGATTTTATTATTACGCAATCTGGCGTTCAGTTTGTTTAAATTTGAATTTGAATTGATATTTACATAAAGATTTACGGAGAAAATTAAAAAAATGCCGCAAGTAAAATTTGGCAGCGCAGGTGTGAGCGCAAGAGAAATTGATCAATCAGGTCCAGTTGCTATTCAACCTTCTGGCATTCCTGCAGGTGTAATTGGAACTGCATTAAAAGGTCCTGCTTATGTTCCTGTGACTGTCGGATTGACTAGTGACTTTTATGCAAAGTTTGGTCTTACTGATGGAAAGAAATTTGGACCATTAGCAGTAACTGAATGGTTAAAAAATGCACAATCAGTAACTTACTTACGAGTTTTAGGCGTAGGTCAAGGATTACAACGATCAACAACAGGAATTACATCAGCAAAACAGGCAGGCGCAGTTGCTGGTGCAGGTTTCGTTGTTGGTGAGAATCAACCAGATGCAACGACTGGTTTTCTTTTAAAGAATCCAAATGCAAACTTAGGTGGACCTCCAGGAAGAACTTATTTCTTGGGTGCATTCATGTCTGCATCAAATGGTTCAAGTATCTTTTCAGATGCAGGAATTGTTTCAACAACTTCACCAAATAAAGCTAATCCAATTATTCGTGGAGTTATCATGGCAGCTTCAGGTGTCATTCTAAGAATGTCATCTTCTTTAGCTGGTGATTCTTCAGCACCTGTATCAAGTTTAGTTGCAACAGAAGCAGCATCAAAAGGTGTTTCATTAGGAAGTGTTGTTCTTAGTCAAGGAAGTCAATCTTTGATGAACTTTACAATGTTCCTAAATGGACATAAAGGTACTGATACACGTTATCCTAACGTATTCACAGCATCTTTAGATCCAACTGCACCAAATTATTTTGCTAATGTTCTTAATCAAGATCCTTTAAAGATTCAAGATTGTGGTCATTATTTACATGCATTTTGGGACATTCATCCTGCATTAGCAACTGTGACTGGTTCAGGTTTATTACTTTCACAATCAGGTGCAGGTTGTACTGGACTCGGTCTAGAATCTGCTGCATTTCTTGTGACTGGTTCAACTGCTTATAACGTTGGTGATACAAATGCACCAAATTATGAAAACTTTCAAAATCGATTTAGTCATGCTAAATCGCCTTGGGTTATTTCACAAAAATTTGGTGGAAGTCCACAAAATCTTTTCCGCTTTCATATGCTTGATGATGGTGCTGGCACAGCAAATAAAATAAAGATCTCAATTGAGAATGTTGCTCAATCATCTGATACAAATAACAAATATGGTACCTTTGACGTCATTGTACGTGATTGGAATGATACTGATTTAAATCAAAAAGCACTTGAGCAATATCGTGGTCTTTCATTAAATCCTTCTGATGATCGATATATTGGAAAAGCAATTGGCGATTTAAATACGTACTATGATTTTGATCGATTAGAAATTTCGCAAAAGATTGTCATTGATGGAAATTATCAAAATAACTCAAATTATATTCGAGTTGAAATTGATGCCAATATTGATGAACAAGCAACTGACCCAACTGCATTGCCAATGGGTTTCCGTGGACCAGCTCACTTAGTTACATCAGGAACTTTACCTTTAGCTGATGTTTATAGCACTGAGTTAGTTACGCTTGGAACGACATTAAAATCAGTTCAACTTCCAGTTCCTTATCGAACATCAATTACACAAGGATCAGGACAAAAATTACTTGTCAATTCGAATCTCTATTGGGGTGTTCAATTTGAACAAGTTCAAAGCACAACGACACCAAATTCGACAAATGTCAAGAATGCAAGTCTTGTCAATTATACGAAATACTTTCCAGATTTTATGACAACGATTCAAAATGTTATTGAAGATGGAAAAATTGGAATTGCTGACAGCGTTAAATTAGGAATCATTGATACAGATCGATTCAATAACAACAAATTCTCATTAGAGAACATTCAAGTTGTTACTGCTTCAAATGGTCTTGCTGATGCTAATAAGTGGCATCTTGCAACATATGTCAGAAATGGTAATATTGTTGCTGATGATACGAACAAGACTCGAGCATTAAAAGTTGATGACTTAACTCAAGTAAATCGTCGTTTTGTTAAATTCTCATTCTTCTTAAATGGTGGATTTGATGGAACGAATATGTTTAATTCTGATATGTCAAATCTAACTGATAATTCAGTTCGAGCTGATATGAATGATGCAAACCGTGGTTTAACATTAGGTCAAACAACAAAGGCTTATCTTAAGGCTCTCGAAGTTATTAAGAATAAGACAGATGTTGATATCAAATTGCTTGCAATTCCAGGGCTTCGACATCCAATCATTACAAATTCTGCAGTTGATGCAGTTGAAAATCGATTTGATGCTCTTTATCTCATGGACATTGAAGAGTATGATACGTTAAATGCTGTCATTACAACAGAAACACAAATTCCAAGTGTTACAAATACAGTGACAAACTTTGCTGATCGTGCACTAAACACGTCTTTCGCTGCAGCATATTATCCAGATACTGTGATCACTGATCCGAATACGAAATCAAATGTTGTATGCCCACCTTCAGTTGCAGTTCTTGGAGCATTCTCACTTAATGACGCCGTTGCTTATCCTTGGTATGCGACTGCAGGGTTTACTCGGGGCGCTCTAAATTCAACGTTGGAGACAAAAGTAAAATTATCTAAACCGAATATGGATAATCTTTATGATGTGAGTATTAATCCAATTGTTGCTTTCCCCGGTAATAACCTACCAGGAACACAAGCACAAGGCGGTGCAGTTATCTGGGGTCAACGAACACTTCAATCATTCGCTTCTGCACTTGATCGAGTCAATGTTCGCCGACTCTTAATTGATATTCGTCGTCAATGTCGTGAGATTGCAAATACGATTCTATTCGAACCAAATCGTGAATCAACACTCAACAAATTCCAATCTGCTGTTGAACCACGATTAGCAAGAATCAAAGCACAGAATGGTGTTGATCGTTATTTGGTTAAGATTGATACAACAACGACAACACAAGCTGACATTGAAAATAATACAATTCGAGGGAAGGTTTATATTCAACCCACCAAATCAATCGAATATGTTTCATTGGATTTCATTGTTACAAACCAAGGTGGTTTACAATAAATTAAAATTGACTTAGATTAAGCTTTACACTTAGCTTTGAATGCCGCGCTGGTCGCGGTATTCTTCATTTAAGATGTAGATTTTATTATGACATCCCCAAATCTTAAAAACACCAACTTCTTGAGCAATTTGTCGCTCAGTTAAATTTTCTTTTGGTGATGCTCTAAATTTAAATCTATTAAAACGAATATTTGAATCAGTCCACCAAAACTTTGTTGCTGTCTTATCAATTAATTTGAAGCCGATTGCTTTTAATGACACTCCGTGACCGATACGAGTGTCTACAAAAGATAAAAGACCATTATTATATCCATGAATTAATGAATATTCGTAGGCCATTTTAATCAACTTTGAAAAGCCTTTATCAACGCTTGTATTTAACTTTGTACAGAATCTAACAACTTCAAGCATATTTTGATATTTTTTATGAAATACTTTACGAAGTGATAATGCAGCAACAATTTCATTATTTTTATCAATTAAACCAAATGCTATTAATGAATTGATATCTTCTTCAAGATGATTTGAATTAAAGAATTTTGATTTATCAGATTTTGTTAGGATTACTTGTTGACAATTATTTGAATTTATTTTATTCGTGGTGACACCAAGTCGATGTCTAATCATACTTTTAACAATTTCTTGTTTGTCTCGCCATTCATCTTCAAATATATGAAATAATGTGATTCCTTGTTTTTCACATAAAATTGATTTGTTATCATGATAATCATTTGATTTTTGTAATTCAGAATGCCAATAGAGCCCATTATATTCAATCGCAAATTTACGTGAGGGGACAAAAATATCTAATTCTAATGGAGCAATGCCAGTACGATCATTATAAAGAACAGCATCTTCATAGATAGATTTAACAAAATCATAAATCTCTGATTGTGCAACCGAACCTCTTGGATAACAATTAGAACATCGAGTCCCATTTGACAATTTTGTTATTGAGATTTTAGATTCAATTAAACACTTTTTACATCTAACTGAAATATTATGTTCAGTCAAACTAACGTAATTATCAAAATTCTGATCAATAATCTCAAACTGATCATTTATACCGACTCGTGACTTTATTTCATCCTTAGATAATCTTTTTAAATTATCAAGGTAATTTCTAATATCTTGTTTCTTATGTGTAAAACTTACTTTTAATGCCATCTTTGCAATACGTTCATCATTATGTTTATTTTTGCCAACCATCCAAGGAACACATTTACCAGAGGCAAAATCATCTTTTTTATTTTGTGCATATAAAGCAACTCGAGAGTCAGTTTCTTTTGTCAAACCTTTATTCCAAATCCAACTTCCATTTTCTTGAATTGATTTGTTGATGCCTACAGAAGTTGCAATTCCACGAAGTCTAATACGTTCGTCAGTTTCTTTAGTTAAACCTTTAGACCAACCAATTTTACCAATTAATTTAGCCCTACGTCTATCTGAAATATCTTTAGCTTTTTCTGGAGAATATGATGTATAGATACTTGCTTGATGTCCAATAAGAAACTCACGATATCCAGTCTTCCAATCTATCCAAGTTGTGATTCCGTTACAACCACATCTACATCTTGTTGGTTCAGTATTATGCTTTTTAAGCCATAATTGTTCAGGAGTCAAATTATGAAGTTTTGTATGAATAATCAAACCTTTTTGTGAGATTTGAAAAATTTCATTACAAATTGGACATGTGTCAGTTTGTGATTTTTTTACGCCTCTATTTTTTTGTGCACATCTTAAACATGGAATAATTTTTTTTATAGCGTAATTGCATTTGTCTTTATTTTTATGTTCAACTACACAATTACATTGTGGACATATTCTTGTCCACGCATTCTTTTCATTATCAAAATTCATCTTAAGTTCCTTTTACCTCTAAGCTATACAATAATACTTTAATTTTACAATTTTTATATTTATAAATGAGTTAAGATTCAAGGAGAATTAATATCATGGCAGAGACAATTGACGTCGCGGGAATGTTACCGAATAAATTCGAAGCGAAAAGAAAATCACGCTTTATATTAATGTGCGAAGGGATTGACGCATTTCTCTTAAAATCAGCAGCTCGTCCTACATTCACAACTGATGAAATTGAAATTCCTTTCATCAATTCACGTAGATATCTTGCTGGTAACACCAAATTTAGTGAGATTTCAATTACGTTACTAGATCCCATCGCCCCGTCGGCGTCCCAGCAGATTATGGAATGGATTCGACTTCACTTTGAATCTGTTTCAGGTCGTGCAGGTTATGCTGACTTTTACAAACGTGATATGCAACTTAAAATGCTAGATCCAGTTGGAACTGTTTGTGAGCTTTGGGACTACAAAGGGTGTTGGATTAAAGAAGCTAATTTTGGCGAATTAACGTATGAAGATGCAGGTGTTCAAGAAATTACATTGAGCATCCGCTTTGATAATTGTGTCTTACAATTCTGAGCTGACAGAGTAGTGAATTTTTGGTCAGGTACAAAATATTTGACCATTAATTTTTGTACAACTTTGCCATTATATCTTATAATCACCATATGAAATATGATGTGCTTACTATCAAATGTCCGTTATGCGATTTTACAACAAAACATGAAAAGCGTTTTAATATACATTTGTTTGAATCACATCAAATCACTGATACACAACAATTTTATGATGAACATATTCTAAAGTCTTCTCGACCACAATGTGCTTGTGGTTGTGGACAACACCAGAAATGGTATGGAATGAAAAAAGGATATGCATCTAAATTTGTCATGGGTCACAATGCACGTATCTATACGTCATTTACAAACAAAACTACGATTGAAAAAATGAAATTAACTCGTGCTGACGGGTTAAAATCTGGACGAATAAAAATTTGGAATGCTGGTCTTACAAAAGAAACTGACGAAAGACTTGTAAAGCGTAGTCAAAAAATTATTAAAAAAACGTCTTCGTCACCCAATTCCAACAAGATCAAAAAAGTAAAATCTACAATTCAATTAAATGGTAATAAAGATTACGTTTATAATGAACATCAAAAATATAATCAAATATGTGACATTTGTGATGTGTTAGAATTTAACACTGAATATGAAAAAAAGACAGCACAATATGACATCATAATTCCAAAACAAAAATTTGCAATTAATTGTATTGATCTTTATGAAGATTCAGAAACAAATATTTCTGATGCAAATCATTTTTCAACAAAGTCAAAATTAGCTAATCTAGAAGACATTAAATTATTTCATATCTTTTCTGATGAATGGCGAGACAAAAGAGAAATTGTTACAGGAATGATTGTATCTCGTTTGGGATTATGCTCAAATAAGTTAATGGCACGTAAACTAACATTAAAACAGTTAATTCCAAGTGAGCGTAGAAAGTTCTTTGATGAGAATCATATTGATGGTGATGTAGGTGCTAAAGTTTCATGGGGTTTGTTTAATAACGAAGAATTGGTTTCTGCAATATCATTAAGAACACCATTTCATAAAACAGATGGCACAATTGAATTGGCACGTTTTGCTTCAAAATGTCAAACTGTTGTTTCTGGTGCTCTTGGTAAATTATTGTCAAAAGCTATGGAATGGGCAAAAGAAAATAATTACACAAACATTAAAACATATGTTGATACTCGACTTGGAGATGGTCATTCATATGAAAAAGTTGGATTTCAATTTAAGAAATTAACTGCAAATCGTTTTTGGTGGACTGATTATCAAAATCGTTTTGATAGGTTTAAGTTTAAAGCAGATTCAAAACTTGGATTAACAGAACGACAAATTGCAAATAATGCTGGTGTTGTAAGAATTTATGGATGTCCAAATAAGGTTTATGAAATAAACGTTTAAGTTCTATTTATAAATCATGCTTAAAATGACAATTCGTCAATTGCGAAAATTTATTCGCGAATCTTTTGGAAGATCATTATTTGATTATCAAGCAGGTCCAAATGGTCAAAGACGACCTTTTGGTGATAGTTCTGCAAAAGGAACTCCTGATCCTCTTGGTGACAAAAAAGAAATTGATAATGATTATTATGACAAGTCAGATGCAGAAGATATTTGGCCAGTGTGATGAAAATAACAATTAGAGAACTTAGAAGAATTATTCGTAATGTGATTATTGAATCAACTCAATATATGACACGAGGCTTTCATACACCTGATGATATGAATCGTATTTTGCAATATGGTGGTGAATTAGGTTTAGATGATGGGACAGGCGAAAGTGGAGGTGATGAAAATATAAATGAGTTCACTTCACATAGACGAGCAGTCGGAAGTCCAACAATGAGACTGACCAATTCTTGGCTCCAGAATGACCCAGAAAATTCCGATGAAGATTTTCCAGCAGAACCTAATAGCTATAAAAACGAATTATTCGAGCCTGGATATCAGGACACTCAAAGGTATATAAATGCTGGCTCTGATGATTTTGATGGGCCGAGCAAAATAAATGAAGAAAATGATGCATGGAATATGTGTCTTAACTTATTCGATAAATTAAATTTCCAATCAATGTCAGATCCAGAATTCATTAATGATGCAATTTATATGTTGAAACAAAATGGAATCAAAGATGGAACATTGGTAAAAATACAATTTAAATTAGAAAATCAACAATAAACATTAACTTAAAAAATTATAGTATATAAACACAAGTTTTTTAACAAAAAAATAAGAGGAAAAATGCCTGTAGACGAACGTGAACAACGTAATGCAATTTTTGGACAGAATAATTCAAATGCTCAGCAGATTCAATCTGTTGATCGAGTAAAATCAGAGTTGGGATTAGAAGTACCTGTCGAAACTGTGCCACTTCCATCTCAAGGTAAAGTTTATTCAGAAAATAGTTCTTTATATCAAAAGGAAACTGTTGATATTAAAGCAATGACAACTAAAGAAGAAGATATTTTAACTTCTCATGCTTTTATCAAGAAGGGCACTGTTATTACAGAACTTATTAGGTCGTGTCTTATTGATCGCTCAATTAATATCAATGAGATGATTTCTGGCGACAAAAATGCTATTATGATTGCAATTCGTATCACTGGATATGGCGCAGAATATGAAGCTGATGTCCAATGTCCAGAATGTGAAGCCAAGGAAAAGCAAGTATTTCAACTTGATCAACTTGGATTAAAGCGACTTGAAATTGAACCAGTTCGTCCAGGTGAGAATCTATTTGCATTCAAACTTCCTGTATGTGGAAAAACTGTTGCATTCAAGTTTTTGACTGGTCGTGATGAAGAAGAGATTCTTACGACTCAACAACGAATGAAGAAGACTCTTCAATCTGTGAATGAAACTAATATTTCAACTAAACTTCGTTATTCAATTGTTGAAATTGATGGTAAATCTGATAAGACGTTAATTAATGCATTCATTGCAAAGATGCCAGCTCGAGACTCTTTGATGTTGCGTAAGTTTATTGATAAGAACGAGCCTGGAGTTGATATGACTCAGTCATGTACATGTTCATCATGTAATCATGAATGGGAGGTTTCTGTCCCACTTGGGGTAAGCTTTTTTTGGCCTCAATCCTAGTGATAAAGAAGCAGTAATTCTAGAACCGATATTTCTTTTAATGTATTATGGAGGTTTTTCATATACAGAGGCATATAATATACCTGTTGCATATAAAAAATGGTTCATAGATAGAACAAGAAAAGAAATACAAGGCCCAGAAAAGGACTCAAATAATCCAGGGCAAGGTAATTCTAGAGCTCATCATCATAATCCATCTGATGTTGCATCATTGATGGGAAAAACAAGACCAGAATCCCCCGCCAGATTACGTAGATTCAGTTAAACGCTGAGTCAAACAACATACTTATGAACAATCACGAGGATATTAATGAATTCAACTCAGACAAAATTAATTCGTCATTGGATTACATCAACTTTATTAGGTGAAAATACCAATTATGATTTTAAAGGAACGAAAGCGCAATTAAATGCTTTGTCAGAAGCTTTAATGTCAACAAAACTTTTAGAACAAGAAATTAATAAAGAAAATGTGACTGTTGAAAGTGTTATGACTGCATTGGATAATAAACACATTGCTGTTCAAAAATTTGAAAAGTTATTTGGAAAAAATATTTGGCCGCTTTGATTTGATATTGTAAGAAAGGATTATTATCGTGGCTGAATTCGTTGACAATTTAAAGCTACAAGAACAATTAACAAAAACGATTAGAGATCGTCAAACTGTTCTTATGGCACAAACTAGAGAAATGAATTCACAACTTCAGGTTGCGTTACAACTTAAAGATGTGATGGATAATCTTTCTTCAAATGATTTGACAGGTAAGTTAGAAGAAACACAAAAGGCTCTTGAAAGTGTTTCTCAAAATGCTCAAGTATTAAATAAAACTTCATCACAAGCAATGAATAGCATCATTCTGGGTGCTAAAAATGCAACAATACAATCTGGGAAATTTGAAAAATCTTTACGCTTAATAATTCAAAAATATCCAATGCTTGGTAATGCAGCAACTGCAGCATTTACAGGTATGACAAAAGGATTTGATAGTGTTTTAACGATTGGACAATCTTTATTTGGAGTCTTTACTTCTTTAATTGATGCAGCATATCAATTTGGAAAAGGTGTTTTATCAATTCCATTAAGAATTTTTCAAGGACTTGTTAAAACTGCAGCAGATTTTACTGGCGACACATCATTGATGCAAGCTTTTGAAAATCTTAGAAAAGTATTTGGATCATTCAAGGAAGATGTATCAAGAAATGTAATTAAATCATTTCATGAGATTCAAAAAGGATTCACAATTGCTGGAATGTCAGCTTTTCGTGTTTTAGGACCATTTTCACAACAGTTAGAATATTTTACAAAGCAGTTTGAAAATTTAGGTGCTCAAGTACATCTATTTGGGAAAAGTATAGCAAGTGATGCAGGAGCTTTTGTTGCATTTCAAAAAGGTCTTGGCGTTGCTGATGATCAAATGAAATCATTCACAGATCGTGCTGCAACTTTTGGAACAACATGGCAAGAACAATTTAGATTAACTGCGAATTATTCATTACAAATGGGTAAGTCATTTGATATTCCACAAAAAATGTTGGCAAAAGATATCAGTAAAATGATAGCTGACGTTAAAAACTTTGGTGGAGTCACTCAAAAAGAAATGACACAAACGTCAGTTTACTTTAGAAAACTTGGAATTGAAGTTGATAAAGTAACAAGTTTGATGGAAAAATTTGATACGTTTGAAAGTACTGCAGATTCAATGGCACAATTGAATCAGGCATTTGGTGCGACTGTTAATGCATTTGAATTAATGAAAGCACAGTCACCTGCAGAGAAATTTGATCTTCTTAAAAAAGCAATGAATGCAACTGGTAAGTCAACTGAAAATATGACTTATCAAGAGAAGAAGTTATTAGCTCAAACAACTGGTCTTGATGAAGCAACGTCTAACCTTGCTTTTTCAGCAAAAAATCAAGGTTTATCTCTTGACGAGATAAAAAGAAAAAGTGTTTCTGCTGAAAAAGCACAATTATCACAAGTTCAAGTTCTTGCCAAATTAAATGATTCAATTGAACGTTTTATTATGCAAGGCGAACATCTTAATAGTAGCTTTTTCAATATCTTTTTAGAAGGTTTTGAACGAGGTGTTAAAGTAAGCAAACCATTTATGCAGTTAATGATGAATATTCGTCAAGCATTAATGAAAACAATGTTTGCCGGTCGAGACGTTGGCCTAACATTTATGAAATATTTTCCAGGAATTTCTGACGTTGTAGAAAATCTTGCTAAGATGTTTTCACCTGCAAAATTTAGTAAATTATTATCTGGAGTTACTTCTTCTTTTGCTAAGTTCTTTAAAGATGTTGATAGTGGACCATTCTCACTTAAAAATCTATTAGAAAATATTCGAACAAATTTCTTAAATTGGTTTGATAGTAATAGTCCCGAAGGACAAAAAATGCTTGAAGGTGTTAAAAAAATCTTCAGGACTATGTCTGGATTAGTTGGTCAAGGAATAGCATTTGTTGTAGAGAATCTTACAAAGGGATTAAATACGTTAGCAGATTTTGTCAAAGATCCTATGACATTTTTGCAAAACTTAAAAGGTGGCGCAACAAAACAAACTCAAGGTTTATTATCACCTTTAATTAATGCACTTTCAGATCCTAAATTATGGAAAGATCTTTGGGGATCTGTTAAAAATTTATTTAACGTAGTTTTTTCAAAAATTAAAACATATTTTACGAGTTCAGATTTTACATCAATTGTCAAAGAATATTGGCCTTATATTGCTGGTGCTATTTTTGCTCCTGCATTAACAAATGTTTTAGCAGCAACTTTCGTTAATGTGCTATTAAGAGCAGTGACTGTTTCAACTGGAAAAGTTGCAAATATCATTAAAGGTGGCACAGGAGGAATCACAAGTGCAGTTGAAAAAGTTGTAAGTGCTGGAAAAGGTTCACAATTAGGTGAAAAAGCAATTCCTAATGAAAAAGCAATTGGCAGTGTTGGTGGAATTGTTGGAAATTTATCAAAATTAACGACTCTTGATATTCTTAAAGCTGGAAAGAACGCAGTATTATTATCTGCATTTATCGGTGTTTCACTTGTTGCAATGATAACAGCAATTGGAGCATCTGCAAAAATTCTTGAGTCAATGAAAATTGATTCAACATCATTTGTACAAACACTTGAGGGAATTGGAGTAATTGCAGTTGCATCTATTCCATTAATTTTTGCTGTTAAAATGGCATCAATGGTTGCAAAAACAAGTAACATTAAAGACTTGACAATTGGAATTGCTTCAATTGGTGCAATTGTTTTGGCTATGGGTGTTACGTTAGCAGGAATTAGGTGGATATTTAAAGACATTAAACAAACAGAATTAACGACTGCAGTTTCTGTTATGGAATCAATGTCAACTGTTTTCTTAAAAGCAGCGTTATTAGCAATTCCTGCAGCAGCCATTGGCGCATTAATGATGGGCCCACAAGGAATTTATGTTGGAGCAGCAGTTGCATCTGGATTTGGTGTTTTAACTACAATGATTGGAGTTATGGGAGTCTCTATCATTGAAATAATGAAATCATTAAATTCAATTCCAATGGGTGGAGATGTTGGTTCTAAAGTAACAGCTTTTACTGAAATAATGAAATCAATTGGATTGTTTACAGAAAATATCACAAGTATTATGTCTTCTGTACATCCAAGTTTTATTGAATTGATTCGTGGAAAAAGTTCAATGATTGATAATATGAAAGAATTAAGTTCTTTCATTGAATCTTTATTAGGAAAAGCTGGTTCAAGTGATGGTTTAACTGGAATTATTGATACAATTATGAGTCATGCAAGAGAAATTTCTGCATCACCTCAAATTTTAAGTGCATCAAAATTAATTGTTGATTTATTTTCATCAATTGGAACGTTGGCATCTGCATTACTCCCACCACCAAATACATTGTCTACGTTAGATAAAGTATTTGATATTTTTAGAAGTAAAAAGAATCAAACAATAATGCAAGTTTCTGGTCATGTTAAACGAATGATTGGAATGATGGTTCCATTTATTTCAGAGATTTTTTCTGCAATTAGTTCATTAAGCATGATAAAGTTTGATGAAAAAAGTGTTTCTGCAGCAGAATCTTTTGCAAAAATCATTGAACCAATTACAATGATTATTAAAGCAATTACACCATCACCTGAATTATTAAAATCTGCAAGAGTTTTAACAAAAACTTCGCAATTAATAGGTCCAAATATTGAAGTTGATAAGTTCGATTCAACTGCTTTTGAATCATTATCAACATTCTTTAGTTCAATTTTTCAATCAATTCAACCTTTAATTGAAACAATGACAAATACAATTGTTTCAACAATAATTGATAAAGCACGATTAATTCGTAAAAAAGATTTTGAAGGAATACGATTAGTTTTAGATATTATTGGTTCAGTTTCAAGTTTAGTTTCAAGTCTTGCAAATATTACAGGAAATATTGCAGCAGATTCTTTAACGACTAAAACTGGTGATATAACAAAAACGATTCTTGATGCATCAGGAACATTTCAACGTATTTTTGAAGTAATTCGAGATAATGTTGGTGAATTAATTGTAAATGTAATTTCTGCAGCAAGTTCATTTAATGGAATTGGTGATATTGGTTCAAAATTAACAATTGTTAAAAAATCAATGGAAACAGTTGGTTCAATTGCATCAGCAATTAAATCTTTTGATGTATTTACAAGTGACGATAAAAATATCGATCCATATGTTGCCGTGGCAAAAATAAATAAATCTTCTGAACTTATTAGAATTGTGTTTAGAAAAGATGGATCATTTAGTGAAATGATCAAATCAATAAATGATGTTTTTGGAAAAGGAATTAGTGGAATAAATCAAGATGCCATGAATGGTGTCAAAAATATTGTTTCAGTTACAGAATCTGTCACAAAAGTTGCAAATTCTTTAGATTCATTTATCGCTCAGTCAAATATGTTAAATGAAAAATTTGATATAATGATAAAGAATGACACATTTGGAAAACAATTAGAAGAGAAGATGGCAAATTCTTTTATAAATCCAGACATGTTTTTTGTAAGCTTAAATGGAATTGCATCTGGCGTTAATGATGATGTAAAATTAGCATTGAATACAACGAAAGAAATTGTTGATTCAGTAAATGAATTAAATAAAGTATTATCATCTGGAGACGGAACAAACATCCAATTGTCAACTAAATTAAAGTCATTTGCACAAAGTGCTAATCTTCGTGGAATGGATAAGATGACAATTGAAAATAAAGGTGTTTCAATTAATGTTTCAATGAATGTAACAATGAATGCAGCAGATCTTGAAGAAACGCTTATTTATAGAGATACTTCAGTTATTCGTAAAGGTATTCAAGATTCACATGCTTTTGATTCTGATCAACCGACAAAAACAAAACTTCAAAGTTTCTAATTCATGAACAATAATGAAATTAAAATGATTATCAATGAAGATAATCTATACAAAGAAATAGTCAAAAAACTTGATAAAGAACAAGTATTCAATATTGAATTATCTTTAAATGCATTTCTTGATGAAATAGCAAAAAGTACTGATGAATTAGAAAAAGCATTATCAAATTTAGAAGTGATTACTGAATTTAAAAAACAACTTTAAATCAATAAAAAAAGATCTAGGCTACTTATAAATCAATATGTCTAGAGTAAATGTCTTTGGAAAACAAATTGTTTATGATGTAGGTCCAACACAAGAAAATACTCCACTAACTGGTGACAGAGATGTTCTTGAGGGTGACGACTTAAGTAAATTTACAAAAACACAAACCACTGAATTTTTAAAAGAACAAACACATAAAAGTAATTTTTACGCAATTGATTCAACAATAAAAGAAATTTCTTTAACTGATGCATCTGGAAATCCAGTTTCACCATCTACACAAATTTCTAATAATGATGCTTTTAGCAAAGATTTTGCAAAAGATCAAAGTTATTCAAATACAAATGGCGCAACTTTTTTTGAAAAAGGAAAAGCAGAAAAAGATTTTAATGGAAATAAATTACTGCAATCTGTAACTTCGCCCAATGATACGTCAATCGTTCCAAAATACACATCACCAATTTTAAATAAGAATAGATTTACGTCTGATAGACAACAAGAACCAACGAAAAATTTACGAATAAACCCTGATCACCCTCAGGAGACACTTGGTAATAATAAGGAATATACTAGTACCAAAGCTGGGAAAGATTTTTCTGATGGCCATCTTGCCCATATAGGGGCTAGTTTAGGGCTTCGTGCAAGCAGAGAAGTATTGGCTTCATCAAGGACTGGATATGGTCCTGATGGTCCTGATGGCGTCGGAGCAATTGCAGCATCTTTACTTCCGGGATTGACACAGGCAGGCGTGACAAAAGTTAGTATGTCTGATCTTGAAGTAAAAGACGTTTTAAATCAAATCATAGCAGCAGATACAACACCTGCAAATTTAGATCCAAATGCTACGTTTGGAAATCATACCGTTCTTCAGATAAATGATAGTTCATGGGGACAAATGAATAATGTTCTCGAACCATTTTCTGGAATTTTACCTTTGGGAATGTTAGGTTTATCTGTTGCACTTACGTTAGCACTAAAAGTTGCAATGAGTAAATTTTTAGTAATCTTTTCAACGATAACATCTGCTGGAAAATCTCAAACAACACGAGTTGATTCAACTGGACACAGAATTCCAGGCTCATATGTAATTCAACAAGGTGAAAATAAATCTCTTTTGCCAATTCCATTACCAGCATCAATGTTTGGAATTAGGTTAACAGTTCATGAATTTAACAAATGTGTTGATCGTGGAATGGAAGAATTTTTTGGTGGAAAAATTACAGACACATCAAGTACATTAAAACGTATTCTTGAATCTCCTGGATTTTATGCAGTATTTTGTCGTTCAATAGTTAGATCAACATCACAAATTTTAACTGCAATTAAAAATGCAATAAAGGGAAATCCTGTTCAAATTGCACAAAATATTATTGCATTAGTTGAAGTGATAAAGTCATCAAAAATAATTTCTGCGCTTAATATGTTTGCAACGATTGGTGATGCAGCATTAACGTATGAAGATTCACCTGCTTATAAAAATTTATCAGATAAGAGTATTGCAAATACACGTTATTCAATCATTGATCAATTATCAGATGATAGTTCGACTGGATATAAGTCACGATTAAAAGATGGAACGACTGCATGGAAAACAAGCAACAGTCCAAGTGCATTTTTATTTCCAAAAGCTTTTATGTCTTCTTTATCACAAATTAGTCAATTACAAAATGGTAATAGTATTTATTCTGACAAATTACCAAGTATGGTAAAACGTAGTAAAAATCAAACAACTGATAAAATTATCACTAATGGAATTAGATTAGATTCTGAATTGGTGAAAGCAGTTGAAACTGAACTTGATGCTGAATATATGCCTTTCTATTTTCATGACCTTCGAACAAATGAAATCATATCATTTCCAGCATTTTTATCAAGTTTATCTGATGATTTTACTGTGAATTATGAAACAGGTGAATATTATGGAAGAATTGATCAAGTAAAAATTTACAAATCAACACAACGTAAAATTGGAATTTCATTTATTATTGCTGCAACTAATGATGATGACTTTGATCAAATGTGGTTTAAGATTAATAAACTTGTTACGATGGTTTATCCACAATGGACTGAAGGCACTACATTAAATAATAAAGGTGATAATGTCAAAATGATTCAACCATTTTCACAATTACCTGGTGCGAGTCCTTTGATTAGAATTAGACTTGGAGATTTATTACGAAGTAATTATTCTAAATTTGCTTTGGCACGTTTATTCGGAGTTGGAACTAATAATTTTAAAATTGATAATTCAATAACTAGCGACAATCCAGATTTTGCTGCAATTTTAACAAAACTTGAAGAAATTTATAAAGATCCACGAATGGCAAAAAAAGGAACTCAATATATTTTGTCTCCTGGATTTTATCCTTCAATAAATTCATCTGGTGCATCAAAAGATGCTATTTCAAATGTAATGCCACCTGTTGCAAGTGTTTTAGGTGGAAATAGTGGAGAACCTTCACCAACATTTAATATTTCACAACCAATAAAAGTAGCTTTTATAGGACTTGATAAAAATCAAAATATTATTGTTGATGTAGTTGATTCAAAAGTTAAAGATAGTTTAATGATAACAAATTCGCTTGTTGTTACGACAAATAATTTATCATTAGATAAAGTTGCTTTAGAATCAAGAGTACAAATGTATGCAGATAATAAAAACTTATCACAAATTAATGCAGACGTATTAACAAATTTTCTTGATGCAAATAATAATTCAATCGTTAGATCATTTGAATCAGTTGGAGGTAAGGGTTTAGCTTGTCAAATTGATTCAATGAATATGGGATGGCTTGATCAAATTCCATGGGAAACTGCAAAATATGGATCAAGAGCTCCTAAAATGTGTAAGATATCAATAGCACTAACACCAATTCATGATATCGCTCCTGGAATTGATTCTTCAGGATTTAATCGAGCTCCTGTTTATAATGTTGGAGATGTTGTTCGTAAATTTGGTGGTGATTCATGGGATGAACAACAAAAAGGTCGTGGAAGTTTTGATAAACTTTGGAGTGATGTTTCAGCAAAAACAAAATTGGGAGGATAAGAGATGCCATTTTCTAGATATGAAAGATGCCCAATTTTAGCATTTGGGAAACAATTTGGAACGAGTCAATCACATTCAATCATTAGACAGGCGATAAAAGATAATAAACTTTCATTTCAAGAAATTATTATTCATGAAAGTATTCGACTTGATCATTTAGCTGGACAATATTACAATAATGGGCGATATTGGTGGGTGATTGCTGCAGCATCTGATATTGGTTGGGCACTTCAAATACCTCCAGGAACTGTAATTAGAATACCTGATTTGTCTCAAACGTCCAAATTGATCGGATGATATTTATATGTCAACTAAAATTTCAGAATTAGAAGGTTTTTATAGATTTATACGCCCATCAGATTTATTGGGAAAATATTCTTTAACATCTTTTAAAGATAAAAATTTATCATCAGACTCATCATTTGTTAGTCAATTATCTGCACTGTTAATTGGGACTAATACAAATCAACCAAGAGTTGGATTTCCATCTTTACAAGAGATAAATAATAAAATTGCTGAATTGATTAGTAAAGCAACTGATGAAGAAAAAACGATGGTTTCAGATATCATTCGTTTATATTCAGATTCCGGCCCAGTAAATAATGATGCAAAACAATATTGGACTGATGAAAATAATAAACCAATCACTTGGAATCAAATTTTAAAAAGTTCACAAATTACAAAAGCACAACCTCTATTAGGAATAATCCAATCTTCATCACCATTTTTGACACAAAATGTTAGAGATATAGATGCAATTGCATTTTTCATGAACACAATTCCAACGATTGAATTGAATCGTGCTGTTCCATTTTTAGATGTTAATTTTCAATTTTCAAGACCACAAAATGCTGATGAACCAAGATTGCGAGTTCCATCACAATTAAAATTCCTTAATGGCGCAATTATTCCTAAAAATAATTCTGCAGATGATAAAATCAATAAAGCATCAATTGATAAACAAATATTAATTGATGGAACAACAAAACAAGTATTTCGTGCAGGAACAGAATTATTTTGTTCACCACAAACTTTGTTGAATCCTAACGTAGAAGATAATACGTCAGTTAGATTTGTTCCTGTAATTGATAACTTTCGTCCATTTATGTCAATTGAAAGTTTTGAAATAACTGCTGCACCAACTGTTGGTTTATTTAGTTATAAGACTGCAAAACTTAGCATAACACTACATGATCGTTCTAGATTGGCTGAGATAAGTGATCTAGTCCGTCCAGAAGTTTATTGTAATACGACGTTAAGTATTTCATATGGTTGGAGTCATCCGGATAAACAAGAAAGCAATAACGTTTATGGTATCTTGTTAAATCAAATGGGTGTTTACAATGAAAAATATGGAATTGTAAATTGTCATTATTCATTTGATACTGTTGGGCAAGTAAAAATAACATTGCAATTAGCAATGAAAGGCACTCAAGAACTTAGAGTTGTAAAAATCATTGAAGATCCAGAATACTCTCAAGAACTTCGTCGTTTAGAAGAATTACAAAAATTAGTTGCTGATTTGCGAGAACGTAAAGGATTAGCACGAGCTGATGGAATCGCAAGAGAAGTTAGAGCTTATCAGATTCTTGATGTTGCTGAAAGTGGGCAATTAACAAGTGATTTAAATTCAAAAGATATTCAACAATTCATTAAGAGTTTGCGTACTGCACAAGGTGATTCACAAGATATATCAAAACGTTTAGCTGATGCTTTAACTGAAGTATTTGGTGGTTCAGATAAGACAAAAGTTCTTGGTATGAAAGAAAAAATACAAAATACAGTTGGTAAGGCATTAGAAACAAAATTTAATGCATTAGTTGAAGGTGAAGATCCATTTTTGGCAAAAACTGGTGATGTTGCAGAAGAGATAAAAAAATATAATTCTAGTAATGTACAAAAGGGAAAACCTAAAGCAAAAGGTATTTGTTCATTAGCTAAAATATTCTTAACGTTCATGGGTTTGCCATTACAATCATTAAAAAACGTAAATGAAATTCAATTTATTTTTTATCAATTTAATGGAAGTGCTGGTAAATTAGGAAATGCAAATATTGGATCATTTCCAGTTGAAATTAGACTTTTGAAAAAAGCATTTGAAGATCACACAAAGCAAAAAGGTAATGCTGCAATAACAATTAATGAATTTATGATGTTGTTACAATCAGTTATCATAAATGATCCATCATCAATTGGATATGGTTTAAAGAGTTATTATTCACCAAGAACAGACTTATCAAAAGAACCTGAGTTAAGAAAATCAGTTGATAAAAATAAATTTGAGAATGATCTTGCTAATGTTGTAAAGAATCATGGTTCAATAAAATTGCCTGTTGTTGAGGCTTATATTGAGACAAGTTCAGGAAGACCACTTCAAGAAGGACAACTTCAAAGTGAAAAAGATCAATTAGATATTATGAGAGTTCATGTTTATGATAAGACATCAACACCATATGAACCATTTTTACAGTTGATAAAGTCGCAAACTGGATTACAAGACATCATCAATAATTCCAATCGTCCAGGTGAAACTACAGATAAAGATCGATCAAAGAAATTATTACAAAATGCAATTGATATTGCAAATACAACAAGTTTAAAACTTGAACAGGATCAAAAGTCTGGGAAAATTTTGGTTAAAAATCCTTCAAATTTACAAGATATGAAAGATTTCATAAGTCAAGTTCTTCCAACAATAACATATGGTTCAAATAACACAGCAGTTATGATGGCAAGTTTATCTACACAACAAAATCAAATGTTAAGTACAGTTCAAATGGTACGTTCTGCAAAACAAAATAATGCAGAACCAAATGGTTCACTTGTTGGTGGAATTCCATTAAGAACAATTCCGGCACAACTTGATATGACATTTCATGGTTGCCCATTATTAAATGTAAATCAACAATTTTTTATTGACTTTAAAACTGGAACGACAATTGATAACATTTATTTACTTTCTAATTTGACTCATACAATCAAACAAGGAAGTTTTACAAGCACAGCGAAATTCACTCCATTAGATGCTTATGGAACTTATGAATCAATCGTTGCAAAAGTTCAATATCTTGCTGATAGTTTGAATGAAATTTCTCAAGGTAAAAAATAAAATTGTAAAAGCAAATTTTTTAGTTTAAATTACTTTTAATGTCATCATTTTGTGTTGATAAAGGAGTCATTGGAACTGAAAAACATTTTTGTTTTGATGGTAATTCTTATTCTTGGTGTGATGATCAACCTGATGATTGTTATATTTTTCGTTATCAACAAAATCAAAATGATGAATGGTGTCTAAATACGCTTTTCAAATTAAATGGAATCACAATAAATCATTCTTTACCAAGTGAACAAATTTTACCTTGGAAAGTTATGTTAAAGAATGATTTTGTATATGAAAAAATTCGTTGGCAATATGTTTTAAAGCCCAAAGAATATAAGACATTTTTTGTAAATCTTATTAATGACATAAAAATTCAAATTGATAAAAGTGATGATTCATATCATCAAAATTATTTCTTATTACAATCACAATTATTTAATGAATTTGAACAAGTTAATGTAGATGTTTTGAAGTTAGATTCATATAAAAATAATGAATTAAATCCTTCAAATAAATCAGTTCTTGAATCATTTCGACCAATCATAAGTTCATTGGCAAAGAAACCAATTTATAATAGATTTGGAAGTAGGACAGGCCGCCTGACGATAGAATCCGGGCCCGAGATCCTCACTCTAAAGCGCTCTTACAGAGATTTAATGGTTTCCTCATACCAAGGAGGAAAGATTTTTTATGCGGATTATAGTGCCCTTGAAGCAAGAACATTTTTATCAATTGTTGAAAAAATAGTCTTAACAAAAGATGTTTATACTGAATTGTCAGAAAGATTTTTAAAATCAAAATATGATAGAAATATCGTAAAACAATGTGTTTTGGCAATTTTGTTTGGTTCAACGAATGAAGCAATTCAAAACGTTTTAAAAACAAATAAACAAGAAACTGATGAATTCGTTAATAAATTAAAAGAACAATTTGAATATGATTCATTAAGAAAAAGATTATATGATGAATGGAATTTAGGTGGAAAAAAAATAAAAAACTTTTATGGAAGAGTCATTGATGTTCCTGAAGAGAGTACATTAATAAATTCATATATTCAATCAACTGGAGTTGATGTTGCATTATTGGGTTTTTTAAATATCGTTAAATTAATACAAAAAAAACAATTTAAGATTTCTCCTTTATTTGTATTACATGATGCTCTTATATTAGATGTTCATCCACAACATTTTGATCAGTTAAATACAATTGCAAGATTTGGTCAATCAATTTCAAGAATGAAGAATCAATTTTTTATTGATGTAAAACCATTAATTGTTGAACAAACAGATTAAACATGATAACTTTAGATACAAGGAAGTTACATGCTTACACCTGAAGAGATTCAAAAAAATTATGAAAGCTTTGTAAATTATATCTTCAAATTTGAAGAGAATAATGAACGTAAAATAACAATTCAAAAATTTTTAGATTATTTTGAGGAACGATTAGCATTATGTCCTGCATCACTTAAAAAGACATTTCATGGAGCTTATCCCGGAGGTTTAGTTTCACATTCATTAAATGTGATGAAGAACTGTTATAAACTGTTCCAAGTTTATCCAGACTTCAAAGTAAATAAGAGTGAATTATTTTTTGTTTGCTTGTTTCATGATATTGGTAAATTAGGAGATTTGACAGAAGAAAGATATGTTCCACAATCAAGTGATTGGCATGCTCGACAAGGAAACGTGTATGAATATAATGCAAAAATGAAATTCATGCCTGTTCCTCAAATGAGTTTATATCTTTTACAAAGTTTTGGAATTAAAATGTCATATGACGAATATGTTTCGATCTTAATTCATGATGGTCCAAATCTTGAAGAAAATCGACAATATTGTATGAAAGAACCAGCGTTGGCACTTTTATTACATCAAGCAGATAGAATTGCTTGTGAACAAGAGAAGATTTCTGAACTGTCAAAATAAACTTAAAATAACAATAAAACCTTATTTACAAAGGAGAATGAATAATTATATTAGATATGGAAACACTTCTTGAAACTTATATTAAGACTCTTTTAGAATCAGATAAAGAACTTCAAGTTGAATTTTCATGCTTAGGTGGTGGAGCAGTTCAAGGCGTAATAGCTGAACCAACTGTCATACCATTTAAAACTAAATTAAAGAAAATTAAGACAAAAAATAAAAACTTAAAATAACAATTGAACAAAACTAATAAATAACTAACAATCAAATATCAAGGAAAACAAAAACAAATGATTAATCTAGATGCAATTCGTCGTAAGGTAGCACAATTAAATGGTGAGAAGTTTCAATCAGCAGTCAAGATCTGGAAACCAAAGTTAGGAGAATATCGTATTCGTGTTCTTCCATGGAAGGATGCTCCTGAAGGAGTTCCATTCAAGGAACGTTATGTGTATTACGGAATTGGAAAGAGTTGGATGGTTTCACCAGAATCTTTTGGAATGTTCGATCCAATTCGAGAGTTTACGAAGAAACTTTGGGACGGCGGAAAAGAAGAAGATAAAAATCTTGCAAAAAAGTTATTTCCACGACTTCAAACTTGTGCAGCGATTATTGATCGTAATGCAGAAGATGAAGGTCCACAACTTTGGGTTATGAATAAGAATGTTGCAAAGGATGTAACTAGTTTATTTTTAAATGCAGAAGTTGAGGATTTTACTGATCTCGGTGCAGCTGGTACTGATATCATTGTTAATGTGACTCAATCAGCAAAGAAGTTTAATGACAAGCCGATGTTTGATGTAAAGATTACTCCAAGTCGTAAGAGTACAGTTGCATCAAATGACCCAGCAAAGATTGAAAAGTGGATGAGTTCACTTCCAAATGTTGATGAGTATTTTAAGCCAATGACTTCTGAACAAGTTAAGGCACAATTTGACGCTTGGATTAATAGTGGTGGAGCTGCTCAAATGATGAGTACGGCAGCTGTTGAAACTTCACGTGATACTGCTAAAACTGTTGAGAGTACAGTTGATGAACTTGAATCTGAGTTAAAAGCAGTTGATGAAAAAGCAAAGGTGAAGGAAACACCAACAAAGTCAACAAAGAAAGATTCGAAGAAAGAGCATAATAATGTAATTGATGCTCTTGATGAAGCGCTTAATGGCTTAGAAGACTTAGAGTAAATAGAAGAGCTTTTCATAACTTAGCGTAATTTTACAAAAAAATTCAGTAGTCTCCCAAGAGAACATGTTATTTGTGATTCTCTTGGGAGATTTGCGTTTGATGGAATGAAAAAATATGGAGAAAATTTAAATGGCGGCAAGTAAGAAAAAAGATCAACAATCAAAACAAGACTCATCTGGGGATGAAGGTTCAGATGTTGGGTTTATTGATTCTTTAATTAAAGATTTGAATAGAGAACATCAATCTAGAATTGCATGGAATCTTAGTACAGATACATCTCCAACTGATGTTAAACGTTGGATTTCAACTGGAAGTAAACTTCTTGATTATGCAATTGCAAATAAACGTAATGGAGGATTTCCTGAAGGTAGAATTGTTGAGATCTTTGGCCCACCATCAATTGGAAAATCACACTTAGCAATACAAGTTGCTAAATCTACTCAGTCCGTTGGCGGCATAGTGGTTTACTGCGATTGCGAGAATGCCACAAGTTTAGAAAATTTAAAATTATTAGGAATTGATGTTTCTAATAAATTCATTTATACTGAACCTGGAAATATTGAAGAAGTTTTTAGTTTAATTGAAAGTACTATTCTAAAGATTCGTTCATCAAAAAAAGATGTCCCTTTAACAATTATTTGGGATAGCTTGGCATCTGTTCCGTCAAAAGCTGAACTTGAAGCTGATTATGAACAGAATGGAATTGGTTTATCAGCTCGTGCAACATCAAAAGGCATGCGAAAGATCACGCAATTAATTGGAAATAGTAATGTATTACTCGTCATATTGAATCAGACGAGGATTAAGATTGGGGTAATGCATGGCGACCCTAATACAACGCCAAATGGTTCTGCAGTACCTTTCCATTCATCAGTCAGAGTCTCACTTACAGGTGGGTCAAAGATTGGAGAATCTGATGATGGCATCGTTGGAATAAATGTAAACGCAAGGATAGTAAAAAATAAGATTGCTCCACCATTTCGTAAAGTTTCATTTCAAATTCACTTTGGAAAAGGTATTTTTGAACATGAAGAAATTTTTGATGTGATTCGTGCTTATGTTGAAGCAAACGGACCATTGAAAAAAGATGGCAAAGAAATGATAATAGAAGGCACTAATGCTTGGAAAACAATGACAGTCACAACTGATCAAGGTGAAGTGTTAATTGATAAAAAATTCCATAAAGCAGATTTTGAAGGTTTAATGAAAGACCCAAAATATTCTAAATATATTGATGATTTGCTTGAATATGCAATGGTTAAATTACCAGATACTTCACAGTTCGTAGATTCAAATAAAGAAATAACAGAAGAAGGTGATGAATGAAATTATCAATAATGAAAAATACTCCTTTGTCATATAATAACGAATGTATTATGATGAAACTATGTCATCCAAATGCAAAGTTACCAGTTCAATCAGATGGTGATGTAGGGTTTGATATTACATGTGTTGAAGAAGTAATTTTAGAGCCTGGAAAAGTGACTCGGGTCCCCACAGGATTAATTCCTGCAGAAACAATGGAACCATTGATTATAAATAACAAGATCATTGGTCGCCCTTTTATGAAGATCGAGGGCCGTTCTGGGATGGCTGCCAAAGGTGTTTGGCCAGTGGGTTGTATTGTAGATCCAATTTATCGAGGCGAGATACAAGTATCTTTATTTAATAGCACAAATGAAACGGTAACATATCCTGCTGGTTCACGCATTGCACAATTGGTAATTTATTATGTAGTTGCCAATGTAAAACCTCATTATGTTGTTCGTTTTGTTGAATCTGAAATTGTAAATGAAACAACGCGTGGCGCAAATGGATTTGGGTCGAGCGGAACTTAATTTCCACTAAAACATAAATTCTAAAAGTTGTAGTATAAAATTGGTTGTGTTTCTTCGTATTCTATGAAGACACATTAATTCGGAGAGATATATTATGACGACTTTAGAAAGTAAGGTGCCCGTCGATGAGCGACCAATTTTGCTCATCGACGGGCTTTGAATCAATTGCTTCATTCGAGCATATTCAGCATTTCCATCAATGTCAACTCATGGACATCAAATTGGGGGTGCTGTAGGATTTCTTAAAACACTTCATAAAATTGTACGAGAACAACATCCAAAACAAATCATTGTTACTTGGGAATCTGGAGGCTCGACTCGTAGACGTGCTCTTTATAAAGAATATAAAGAGAATCGAAAACCAGAGAAATTAAATAGATTTTATGAGGATGACATTCCTGACACAGATGATAATAAGATTCATCAAATTAAAGTCTTGGCAAAATTATTAAGACAACTTCCAGTGTGTCAAATTTATGTGCCAGATTGTGAAGGTGATGATGTCATTGCATATTTGGTGAGATATAAATTTCAAAATGAAAATAAAATTATAGCATCATCTGATAAAGATTTTTATCAATTATTGGATGACAAGACAAAGATTTATAATTTTCATAAAAAAAGAATCATAACGAAAGAAGAGATTTTAGAAGAGACTCATATTCAATGCAAAAATTTTGCACTTGCTAAATGTATCTGTGGAGATGCATCTGACAACATTCCAGGTGTTCAAGGAATGGGATTTAAAACATTAGCAAAAAGATTTCCATTTTTTGGTGGAGAAAATAAATTAACAATTGAAGATGTTAATAATTTTGCTCTTGCAAATCAAAAAAGAACACCAATTTATAAAAAAGTTGTTGAAGCAGAGCAAGACATTAGACGAAATTGGAAATTGATTTATCTTGATTTGAATTCAATTTCAGCAAATCAGATAGAACGCATTGAATATATGACTGATACATTTAAGCCTTTATCTAATAAAATAGCCTTTATCAAGTGCTTAATTGAAGAAGGTATAACAAGTTTCGAAGTCGATAATTTTTTTTATACGTTTCTAATCGTTGGCACAACATCATAAAAAAAGTTCATAAAAATGTCAAATACACCTGCCGTTGATACATTTGGTCAATATGGAAAATCATTTCAAGAAAAAATCATGCAAGCGTTGCTTTCAGATGCCAAATGGGCAGAGCAACTTATGGAAGTATTTGATGTCAAATATTTTGATTTGAAATATTTGGTGTTCTTATCAGAACGTTATTTTGATTTTGCAAAAAAATATCGTGATTTTCCATCAATTCAAATGCTTGTCACAATTATTCGTGATGAATTAAAAGCTGGAAATGATAAGCAATTAGCAGAACAAATAGTTGAATATTTACGAAGGGTTCAGGCAAATCCAAATCCAGGTGATTTACCTTACATTAAAGAAAAAGCGTTAGATTTTTGTCGAAGGCAAGCATTAAAAGGCGCTCTTGAAAAAGCTGTTGATTTAGTTGCAACTGAAAAGTATGAATCAATTGTTGAAGTCATTAAGAACGCAGTATCTGTTGGAACGACACCATCATTAGGACATGATTTACAAGAAGATATTGATGCAAGGTTCATTGCAATAGACAGAAAGTGCATTCCCACCGGGATTCCTCAGCTTGACCATAAAGATATCCTAAACGGGGGACTCGGTCGGGGTGAAATCGGGGTTACAATGGCAAACACAGGAGGTGGAAAATCGCATTTTTTAGTAATGCTTGGGTGTAATGCACTAAGAATTGGCAAGAATGTTGTACATTATACATTTGAATTGTCAGAAGCTAAAACAGCTATACGTTATGATTCCAATCTATTAGATATTGATTCTAGTGATGTGTTGACAGATGTGACCAAAGTAAAAGAATTTTATGAAAATAATAAATCTTTAGGTCGCCTAAAAATTAAACATTATCCAACAGGTTCTGCAACAATTTACACAATTAGGTCACACATTGAGAAATTAGCGCTCAAAGGTTTTAAGCCTGACCTTGTACTTATCGATTACGCTGACATTATGAGATCATCTCGCCAATATGATTCATTACGCCACGAGCTAAAATTAATTTATGAAGAATTGCGTGGGTATGCAGAAGAATTAAATGTGGCAATCTGGACAGCATCACAAGTAAATAAAGAAGGTTCAGAAAATGAAGTAATTGATATGAGTAACATGAGCGAAGCGTATGCAAAAGCTTTCGTTGCCGACTTCATCGTATCAATATCACGTAGAGCCTCTGAAAAAGCATCTGGTGCAGCAAGGTTATATGTGGCAAAAAATCGTGCAGGTAGAGACGGTTTACTTTATGGAATGAAAATGGACACAGCAAGATCAAAATTTGAAATAACTCAAGATAATGTTACACAAACTGAGTTATATTCAGAGAACGAGAATGATCTTAAAGATGCTCTTCGCAAAAAGTGGAACAAAGTAAAGAACGATAACGAAATCGGAGTCTCAAAACTCCAGGAGTCTGAAGGAAAATGACACAAAAAAAATGGGATCAGAAAGAAGCAACTGAGTTATGTTTAAATTATTTTAACAATGATGAATTTGCTACTTCTGTATTTTTAGGGAAATATGCTCTTCGTAATGAAGATAATGAAATTCTTGAACCAACACCTGATTATATGCATAAACGTATGGCGAAAGAATTTGCAAGAATTGAAGCAAATTATCCAAATCCTATGTCAGAGGATGAGATTTATCAATTATTTTGTCGTAAAAATGGTCAAGAATTTGGCATCGGTCCAGTAATTCCACAAGGTGGGCCAATGTCTGGGATTGGAAATAACACAAAAATTCAATCTTTAAGCAATTGTTTTGTGATTCCTTCTCCACAAGATTCTTATGGTGGGATTCTTTTTACAGATCAACAACAAGCCCAGATAATGAAACGTCGTGGAGGTGTTGGATTTGACATTTCACCAATTCGTCCAAAAGGTTTAAAAACAGCAAATTCTGCAGGAACAACTGATGGAATTGGCGTTTTTATGGAGAGATTTTCAAATACATGCCGTGAAGTTGCTCAAAATGGAAGACGTGGTGCGCTCATGTCAACCATATCATGTTTTCACGCGCAACTAGAAACATTCATAAACATTAAACGTGATCGAGTAAAAGTAACTGGTTCAAATATTTCAACGAAGATATTTGACGAATTTATGATTGCCGTTGAAAATGATTCGTTATTTACTCTTCGTTGGCCAGTTGATATTCCAATTGAAAAAGCAAAAGTCACAAAAGTTGTTCGAGCGCGTGATATTTGGGAACAAATTATAGATGCATCATGGGATTGTGCAGAACCTGGAATTTTGTTTTGGGATAATATTTCTAAGAACACGCCATCAAATGCATATAAGTCAAAAGGGTTTGAGGCAATTTCAACCAACCCGTGCGCGGAGCTAATACTATCAAATTATGGGAATTGCGCCTTACTTTTATTAGATTCAACGCAATTTGTAAAAAATGCATTTATGTCAAACGCTTATTTTGATTTTGAACAATTTGATATTGTTGCTCAAAAAGCTCAAAAATTAATGGATGATTTAATTGATCTTGAGATTGAAAATGATGATAAGATCATAGAGAAGATTAAATCAGATCCAGAAGATGATGAAGTAAAAAGAGTCGAATTGAATCTTTGGGAAAAGATTAAAGATGCAAATATCCAAGGTCGTCGAACTGGATTAGGAATCACTGCATTTGGCGATACATTAGCAATGTTAAATGTTCGTTATGGTTCTTCTGAATCAATTCAATGGGCGGACAAAATTTATAAAGCATTGGCACTCGCTTCATATCGTTCAAGTGTTAAAATGGCAAAGGAACGTGGAGCATTTCCAGCATATGAATATGATCTTGAGAAGGATCATCCATTTATCATGCAAATCATGAATGAAGATGAACAATTAAATAACGATTATAAGTTATATGGTCGCCGTAATATCGCAAATACAACCTCCGCTCCAGCAGGTTCAGTTTCAACGATGACTCAAACAACATCTGGAATTGAATGTGCATTCTTGTTATCACTTATTCGTCGCAAAAAGATTAACCCAAATGATAAAGATGCAAAAGTTGATTTCATTGATAAATTAGGAGATAAATGGACAGAATTCAAAATTTATCATCACAACTTTAAAAGATGGATGGATGTAACTGGGAAAACAAACGTTGAAGAATCACCTTATCATAAAGCTACGAGCAATGATATTGATTGGGTTGCATCTGTAAAAGTCCTCGCAGCAGCTCAAAAATGGATTTGTCATAGCATTTCAAAGACAATAAATCTTCCACAAAATACAACACATGAAACTATTTCAAAAGTTTATATGGAAGCATGGAAGTCTGGATGTAAAGGTGTAACAGTTTATCGTGATAAGTCTCGTGATGGTGTCTTATTATCTGATAATAAAGTTGAAATAAATCTAAATACGCGTTATGACGGATGTCCAATCGAAGAAGTTCAAGAGTTGTGTCGAATTGGTCGTAAATATCATGAGAATATGCCTGATGGTTATTCAAAGATTTTAGATGATATTGAATTTTATATCAATAAACGATTAGGAAAGACTGAAGAGAGATCTTTAGAAGAAACAACAATCCATGCTCCAAAACGACCAAAAGAAGTTGATTGTGATATTCATCAAGTAAAAATAAATGGTGAAAGTTGGACGATTCTTGTTGGTCTTTTAAATGATAAGCCATATGAAATTTTTGGTGGTCTTTCAAAGTTTATCGAAATTCCAAAAAAATGCAAAACTGGAAAACTTGTGAAGAATGGTAAAAAAGAAGGGCTAACAACTTATAATCTTCTTTTTGGTACAGATGATAATGAAACAAAAGTAAAAGATATTGTGTCAGCATTTGAGAATGCATTACATGGTGCCTTCACAAGAAATATTTCCTTGTCTCTCCGTCATGGAATACCGCTACAATATATCGTTGAGCAAATGCAAAAGGATAGGTTATCTGATATGCAAAGCTTTTCTCGGGTCACTGCAAGGGTGTTAAAAACCTATATTAAAGATGGTACAAAAGCTGGCGAAAGTTCATGTCCTGAATGTGGAGCAAAAGGGACAATGATGTATCAAGAAGGTTGTGTTTCTTGTATAAATTGCAAATATAGTAAGTGTTCGTAAAACAATAATTTTTCGTTGATATTTATCTAGTCAATGAAAAATCTTCCTCTCCTTCAAGAATTCATTCAATTAAGTTTGAAAGAATCTACAAGAGCTGATAGAGAAAAAGTTGGGCTTCGTAGTGAATGGGATGAAATTGAAAAATATGTTGACAAGAATTGTTTTATTCATTTAGGTGAGATAAATAAACTTGGTGTAAATCCACATAGTCAATATTATGAAACACCACTTGGAATTTATGGATACCCATTAACACAACAAATTTATGAACAATTGATTAGTAACAAACTTCCAAATTTTAATCAAGAACAATACATTCATATTTTTAGAGCAAGAAATCCTGGAAAAGTTTTAGTTCTTCAAGATATGGATGAAGAAGATTGTTTAAATTACATAAATCAATTTTGTAAATTGCATCAAATGGAATTGTATTCATCTTATGAAGAAATAACTAAATCATTTCATTATTTTCATAATGATACATTTCCAGGTAAATTATTTTATAGATCATTAAGAGCACTTGAAAGTCTTATTAATAGACCACATCGATGGGCTCATTCATTTCCTAAAATAGGTATTGACGGAATCATTGATATGGGTTCTGGGATCATTTATCAAGAAGAACCAACACAAGCTATCTTTTTTTCAAGAAACGCTATTGAACAATTAGACACATTTTCAAATCCTCAATTTAGAAATAAAAGAAAAATAAAAATAGTTAATTCTAGAAATGAATTAAAATCAGCATTAAATAAAGATCAACTAAGAATAATTTACAATTTATATAAAGGCGATAAGACTCAAACTGAAATTGCAGATGAATTAGAAAAAAATAAATTAGAAGATAAATTAAACCATGAAATGATTTTTGACGTGCTTAATTCAGATTCATTTCCAGAATTTGTGAATAAAGTCTTAGGAAATCAAAAAGTCGCCAAAGAAATTTTAAAAGAACCTATTTTCTAGGTTGAACTTATTTTAAATTATTTCAATAAACATTCAATATTTATCGGTTAGAGTAACAAAAATGAAAATACGACTTTCAGAACTTCGACAAATTGTTCAAGAAGAGATTAAAAACATAACTGAAGATCAACAACAAGATCAATCTTCATATGATCAGATTATGTCATTAATTAATTCTGAAATTGGAAATACTCCTGAATCACAAAAAATTGCAAACGATATTTTGACTGCAATTCAAAAGAAAAAAGTGCCAAATACACTTTCTATGAAGAGTCTTGCACAAGATTCAAACACACCACAAACATCACCAACTCAACAGACACTTTCAATGAAAAGCATTCGTTAAAAGGAAATTGGAATGAAAATTAAATTATCTGAATTACGTCAATTAGTAAAACAAGAGATTAATGAATCTTTTGGATTATCAAATGATTTTAAACAAACTGCACTTCAACCAAGTTTCCAAAAATTAATAACGATGTTTCCAACAGTTATTAAAAATCAACTTCTTCAGCAAAAAATGCAAGGAAGTAAAATGGATAATCGTACGCTTCAAGTCGCTGCAGAACAAATTAAAGATTATGTTGATGAAGTATCACAAAATTTTCAATTTGAATTAAATGCATTAATTAATCGACAATTTAATGATGCAATTGAGAATTTTTCACCACCTTCAGAATTACCGCAATCAGTTCCACAACCTCCAGCATCTGGTGTTAGGTCACACGAACGTCAAACAGTAGTTCCATCAAAAGTTTCATAATTTAAAAACTTTCATTGATATTTATGTAGTCAATGAAAAATCTTCTACAAGAATTTATCCAATTAAGTTTACAAGAATCAACGAGAGCTGATAGAGAAGGAGTTAATTTACCTTCTGAATATGACCAAATTGAAAAATATGTTAATAAAGGGTATTTTGTTCAATTAACTGAATTAAATAAACTTGGTGTAAATCCACATAGTGAGTATAACGAAACACCACTTGGAATTTATACGTATCCTTTAACACAAGAAATTTTTGAACAATTAATTGATAATTCATTACCAACATTTAATGAATGTAAATACATTAATATCATTAAACCTAAAAATCCAGAAAAAGTTTTAACTCTTCAAAATATGACTGAAAAAGATTGTTTGAAATATTTAAATCAATTTTTAAAAATAATTGGTTATAAAAAACAATATAAGACTTTTGAGCAATTAAAAATCGCACGCAGAGGAAATAATCCAGGTGCATTATTTTATGGCAAAATGAAAGCAATAAATGACAAAAATGAAAATAATTTTTTTCATAATTGGTCACATACATTACGTAAAATGGGAATTGATGGCATTATTGATCTAGGCGACAAGATCATTTATCCAAACGAACCAACTCAAGCTGTTTTCTTTTCAAGAAATGCAGTTGAACTTTTAGAAACATTTTCAAATCCACAATTTAGAGATAAAAGAAAAGAAAAAATAATTAATTTTAGAAAAGAATTGAAATTATTAGATAGGCAAACATTAAAATTAATTTATGATATTATAAAACAACATTTACCTTTTGAAGAAGAATTAGAAAAAATAGGAATGATAGGATATAAAATTAGACCTGAAATATTTTATGGAGCGTCTAATGCAGTTTCATTTGATGATTTTGTAAAATTTATATTAAATGATCAAAAAAATATTAAAAATGTTTTGAAACAACCTATCATATAACAAATGAAAAATCTCCTTCAAGAATTTATCCAATTAAGTTTACAAGAATCAACACGAGCTGATCGTGAGGGTGTCAAGTTACCTTCCGAATATGACCAAATTGAAAAATATGTTGATAAAGGATGTTTTATTCATTTAGGTCAATTAAATAAGTTAGGCGTAAATCCACATAGTCAATATAATGAAACACCAAATGGAATCTATGGATACCCATTAACTAATGAAATTTTTAATCAATTTAAGAATGATAAACTACCATTTGCAGATAAAGAAAAATACATTCATATTTTTAGTGCAAGAAATCCAGAGAAAATTATAACTCTTCAAGATATGACTAAAGAAGATTGTTTAAAGCGTGTAAATGAATTATTGAGAGTAAGTGATTTTTTAAAACAGCATAAATCTTATGATGATTTATTACGTGGACAAGTTAATTTTAGTAGATTTACGCCACCAGGTTATGTTTTTTGGAAAATGTCAAATTACATTAGCTCAGTACTTCTTTCACGAAATAGTAAAGAATGGGCTCATTTATTACGAAAGATTGGAATAGATGGAATCATTGATATGGGTGGAGGAATTATTTTTGATGTTGAACCAACACAAGCAGTTTTCTTTTCAAAAGATTCAATTCAACATTTAGAAACATTTTGGAATCCGAAAAATAAAAAAGTAAAAGAACGTTCAATAACTCATGCACGTATAGTTTTGAAGAAAGAAAAAACTACTTTACAACAATATGAAATACTTTATAACTACGTTCAAAAATTAAAAAATGAAGGATTAAAAATTAGTGATATTTTCACAATTGGACTTTCATCTTTTATTGCAAAAATTTCTTCATTAATTCCTACAATAAAAGATGAAATTTCTATGCATAATATCATAAATGCGTACGATTCATTAAATTTAGAACAATTTTTAGAACCAGTGAAATTAAATTATAACAGATGGAAATCCAATCTTAAAAAGACCAACTTTTAACTTATAAAATTAACAATTTTTGTTTACCTTTGTTTAGTAGAGGAGAAACTAGACATTGGAATTGGCAAAAATTATTTCATTTGATTCACCAGACCGCCGCGGCAAAACAACACAAGCAAAATTACTTACTGAGTATTTAAATTCAATTTCATTTGAAAAATCAATTTATATAAAGATTCCATATGATGATGGAATCACTTTTAAATTGATTTACAAAATGTTGAATAATGGACTTGCAAAATCAATTTCAACAATATTTCAATTGATTCAATACGTAAATAAATTAGCATTTCAAACTTTTGTGTTACCAAAATTAAGAAGGCAATATGATTATATCATTCTTGATCGTTGGTCACTTTCAGCATTAGCATATGGAAATGCAACAGGTGTCAATAATTGGGTTTCTATGAAAATGTATAATAGTCTTATTAAACCAGATAAAACTATCATTCTTGATGGAAGACCTTTGATTGGGACATTGGGCGATTCATATGAAAATGATTCAGAATTACAAGAATCTGTTAGATCATTTTATGAAAATTGGGGGAACAACAATCCAACAACGACAAAATTAATAAATGCAAATCAGCCTATACAAAGTGTAACTAGTGAGATAATTTCTTCACTCTGGGATAAAAAAGAAAGTAAATAAAATGTCAAATTCAGCTTTTCATTTAGCAGATTCAGTTCTTCATCGCGTTGTTCAGATTCTTCAAGAGGCGCTTTTAACCGGGACTGATATTTCAGATATTCTTCGTCAAATTGAAGTTTGTCAAGATTCAACAGATCCAAATCAACTTGTTCTAACTAATCGATATGTTGATATGGTACGTAAGCAGCATGAATCTATGCTAAAATTTGCAGAGGAACAAAAGGCAAAGATCGATCTTCTTAAGAATCAAGAAGTAGCAACTGGAAATATCATTCTTTCCAAGTAATGTTTCAATTTTTATTTTTGGTAGTTATCTTAACGTTTTCTTATTATTTTTCTGAGGTAAATCGTAATGGACAAACTTTGCAAAATGTTCAACCAACAAAAAGAATTCATGAAGCTTTTGCAAGAAAAAAGAAATTTCCCAAGTTTTCCAATGGATTTATCAAAAAAGGAAAGTCAAAAATTTATAAAAAACATTGCATATGAAACTATGGGTGAGTTATTTGAAGCAATTCAAGAACTTAAAAATCATAAAGATCATCGCGCAACTGAAATTCTTGACTTTGATAAGGAAAAACTTTTAGAAGAATTAGTTGATTCATTTCACTTTTTCGTTGAATTATTGACATTATTAGATGTTTCATCAAATGAATTTTATGAAGCATTTATGAAAAAAGGCAATATCAATACTATTCGCATTGAAAATGGATATTGAAAAATAATTTCATAAAATTGTGTACAACGTAAATTTAGTGTTTAAATTAATTCACACAAAGGAAAAGAGGTAAAAATGTATTTTTATGATGCTGCAGAACGTTTGTCTGATATTCTTAATAAGACGCTTGGACCAAATTTGTCAGATGCATTTAAAACTTGGGAAAGTTATATTGTGAATGATAATGCATCAACAATTGCAAAATCTTCAAAATTTAACGTAAAGACAACGCCAGATCAGTTAGTGATTTCAATTGATCTTCCAGGAATTCGCCCAACTGATTTAAAGGTTTCAACAATTGATAATTGGCTCGTTGTTTCTGGCAAGCGATTTGATACACAAGTTCCAATCAAGGAAGCAATTACGATTAATGAATTTTGGGATTTGAATACGATTAACGCAGTTTTTGAGTTTGGAATTTTAACTGTGAAATTCAATTTAAAACAGACAAATAAACGAGTCGAAAAGACAATTCCAGTTTCTTTTAAGTGAACTAAACTGTTTTTCCAAGAACAGTTGCCCTTCCTGTAGAATTATCAATTCCTGCACCTCCATGCATCTTATCAGCACCAGGACCATACCAACGATCATTACTTGATGTTGTGAATCCACGGACGTGTTTCTCAGGTTCACGATAAGCCAATTTAAATCCAAATGAATCAAGTTCTTTATGAATGTCAGCAACTTTCATATGAGTTCTCATATTAAGTGCAGTTAATTCTTCATGCGTATATTCTTCACGATCTTCATCCATGAGATATTCAGCAAATGCATTAATTGATGCAAATTCTGGATCTCTTGGATTAATTTTGACTTCATTCAAAATCTTTGAAACAATTTCATTCAAAAGTTTTCTATACATTTGGTGAACCTTAATTTATGTTGTGTTAAGAGTAAATAGGTAAAAAATCATGAAATTTAACATTGAACAACGTATAATTTATAAAACAGTTCATGGAAGTCATGCATATGGGCTGAACATTCCAACGTCTGATTTGGATATAAAAGCCGTTTGTATTGAACCGAAAGAATTTTATTTTGGTTTTCAAAATTCATTTGAACAGCTCGAACAAATGGGAAGCAAAAATCAAGGCGTTGATAGTGTCACATATTCTCTGAAGAAATTTATGATGCTTGCTTCAAATTGCAATCCAAATATCATTGAGATTCTTTTTGTAGATAGAAATGATATTCTTTCAATTGATTCTTTTGGTGAAAGATTGTTAAGTCACAGAGATGAATTTATTTCAAAAAAGGCAAAATTTACATTTTTAGGATATTCATATCAACAATTAAAAAGAATCAAGACTCATCGAGAGTGGCTACTAAACCCTCCAGAGTGCCCTCCCCCAAGAAAGGATTACGGCTTATCTGAAACTAAAAAAATGTCTAAGAGTGATCTGGGGTTCTACGAAGCCATTCTCGAGAAAGGTGACCAAAATGATAATGTACCAAAAGAATTGGTAACTTTATATTTGAAAGAAAAAGCATGGCAAAATGCAAAAAGTCAATGGCATCAATATGAAAATTGGAAGCAAACACGAAATCCTGCACGTGCAGAATTAGAAGCGAAATATTCATATGATACAAAACATGCAACTCATCTTATTCGACTTATGAGAATGTGCAAGGAAATTTTAAGTGGTCAAGGTGTCATTGTGAAAAGACCAGATCGTGATGAACTTCTTGATATTCGTGGTGGAAAATGGTCATATGAACAACTCATTGAACAATCTGAAAATCTTGAAAAAGAATGTGATGAATTGTATAAAACATCAGCGTTACGACATTCTTCAAATCAAAATCTTCTTAATGAATTGTGTATTTCACTAATTGAAGATTATATTCAGATTTATGGTTGAATTTCATAGAATGAACAATTGAATTAGTTTTAATAGAATTGATAAAATGCAAAAAATTATTTTGACAAAAGGAATTCAAGCTTCAGGTAAAAGTACTTGGGCAAAACAATTCGTGAAAGATTCAAATGGAAAAGTAAAAAGAATCAATCGAGATGAATTGCGTTTGATGATTGATGTTGGTCAATGGTCACGAGAAAATGAGAAATTGATTGTAAAGTTGCGAAATCAAATATTGATTTCGTGCATTCAAAATGGTTATGATGTTGTAATTGATGATACAAATCTCGCAAAAAATATTTGGGACGATATTTGCAAAGTCATCAATTCATTGAATAAGAACATAGAGTTGACAGAAAAATGTTTTCCAGTTGATGTAGAAACTGCAGTTTTTCGTGATTCACAAAGAGGATTACAATCAGTTGGAGAAAAAGTGGTTCGAGATACGTACAAGAGATACGTGAAAAGTAATAAAGATATTTTTGAACCACGAACTATGATCTTTTTGAAAAAAGATAATGTAAAACTTTTGCAAGATGAATCAAAACAAAAAGCAATCATTTGTGATCTTGATGGCACATTGGCACTCATGGGTAAAAGAAGCCCATATGATGCATCAGAATGTGATGAATTGGATAAACCAAATATTCCAGTCATTGAAGCCATGAAGTCCTTTTATGATAAAGGATATGAAATAATTTTTGTTTCTGGAAGAGATGACAAATTTGAAGAACCGACAAGAAGATTCATCACAAAATACCTACCAGAAGTTGAACAATTTCAATTGTACATGCGTCCAGCACATGATATGCGTAAAGATTCAATTGTGAAAAAAGAAATTTTTGAGCAAAATATTTACAACAAATTTAATGTGATTTGCGTATTCGATGATAGAAATTCAGTCGTAAAATGCTGGAGAGAAGAGATTGGATTGACTGTATTTCAAGTTGCAGAAGGAGACTTTTAATTGAACGAAGAAAATTGTAAGTTGATTCAATTAAAAGTGAAAGATGCTGGTGAATTTCTTAAAGATAAGTTACCTCAATCTATTCATAAAATAAAACGTAATTCTTTTGCTCATATTTGGGAACGTATAAAAACAAAAATGGGTAAATCATATAAATTTTGTGATGATTCACAATTTGAAGAAATAATTGAACTTATTGAATTTTTAAAAAATAATCCTTCATAAAAGAAAGAAATTAAATGCGTATTTTAGTTGATGTCGATGATGTAATAGCAGAGATTTGTGAACCAGTTTTAAATTTTGTCAATGAAAAATTGGATTTAAAAGATGCAAATAGATTTGTTTATGATGATATTAAACAATATGATATTTGTATTGCACTCGGTCATCCAGAACTTACTCCTTATTTTATTGAACAATTAGGAAAAGAGAATTTTTGTAAAAATTTGGAAGTAATTAAAGGTTCACAAGATACAATTAAAGAATTACAAAAGAATCATAAAATTTATGTTGTGACATCACCCTTCTATTATTCCAAATTCTGGATGTATGAACGTACAAATTGGCTTGTAGATAATTTTGGATTCAGTACAAAAAATATCGTTCATACAGCGGCAAAAGAATTAATTCAAGGAGACATTTTAATTGATGATCGACTTGATAATATCAATTCTTGGGCAAGTGCAAATCCATTAGGTTTTGGTTTATTATGGGATACACCTTATAATCAATGCGAAAATTTACAATATCATGTCATTCGTGTTAAGTCATGGGACGATGTAAAACGTAGCGTTAAAATAATTGGAAAAGCATTGTAAAATGAGTATTGTTACAAAAAGAACTGATGATACATTTTGGAATTATATCACAAAGAATTACAAAACGTATGTAAAGACTTTAGAATTTGCATTTGAATGTGATGGTTATGTTGCTGGTGGATTTGGACGAAAAGTTTATCATGCAATTTCTAATAAAACTAATGAAATAAAAGGTAAATTTGATTGTGATTTATTTTTTAGAGACTTAGATGGATACACTAAATTTGTGACTTTGTTACCAAAAATTTGTGATGCAAAGTTAGTGAATTCAATGGCAGAAATGGCAACTAATATTAGTTTATATGGAGGCAATCCCAAATTTCATCCAGACATTCAGGCGATTCATGCATTTTTAGGTGAACCTGAAGATCTTATTTCAAAGTTTGATTTTGAAAATTGTATGATTGGTTTTGATAATAAAAACGTTTATCAATCAGATCAATTTGAACAAGTTGAAAAAGATCAAACTTTAAAGATTACGAATTGGCGAAAAGAAGGATTTTTATATAGAGTCTATAAGTATCATTATTGTCATGGATACAAAAAATTACATTCTGATTGTCAAAAAGAGTTTATTGATTTTATTTTTGAACTTTATCATGAAAAATTAAAAGTACATAAAGAAGACAAAAATAAAATTCAGATAAATTCTACGAAATTTATTAAACAAGATGAAGTTGAAGGCATTGGAAAATTTGTATTCTATTTATCAAACTTGATTTCGCAAGATGGGTTTATTCATTGTGAAGATTTGCCTTTATTTTTTGGAATTGATGATTTTGGTTTAGGAAATAATTACGCAAGTGTTTTTGCCGAACTTAGAAATAGGTGCAAAAATAATGTAGTAATTGTGGAGCCTGTATAAAAATGGGTGGGAATGCAAAAGCAATAAATTGCAATGATGGTTCAATTAAAATTGTAAATCGCAAAGAAGCGTATGCACAAAAGATAAACTTGACATATGAAAATATTGATCAATTTAAGAATGATCTAATTGAAACATTGTTGTTGATACATAAACGAATTGATAAATTGTGGCCAAATAAAGAATGTATAGAAAACTTTAGTATTTTTAATGGTTCATCATCAAATTTATTTTCATTATCAAATGATGAATTTTTGAAATATAAAACATCAATCAATGATGTTGACATAATGATTCAAGAAGAATATCTTGATTTTTTATTTGAAAGTTTATTAAATAATGAAGGAAATTTACTAGGGAAATTTAGTTACATTGGACAAAATCGACAACAATTACATGGAACACAAATAAGTTCAGTTTGGTTTCATAAAGATTTTGGATTTGTTCAAATAGATTTTGAGGGTGTAAAATTTGAAAATAACAAACCAAATGAATTTTCTAAATTTGCTCGTTCAAGTCCTTGGGAAGATGTAAAACAAGGATTTAAAGGAATTGCACATAAATATTTGCTTATGATGCTTGCATGGAATGCACACCCAAATAAGGACATTGTCGTTTTAACTGATAAGTCGCCGCTTTATCCAATAAATAAAATTCGTTATAAAACATTAAATCAACCAATAAATTTTTTATCATTTTCTGTAGATAAGGGTTTACGACAAAAATTACAAATTCAATATGTTCATGGTTCAAGTCTAAGATTAAATAACAAAATTGCGCATAAAGAAATTCCAACAAATGAATCAGTTTATATTACTAATGTAAATGAGATTTTCAAGATTTTGTTTCATAATAATTTCATTCCAAATGATATTGTTCAAAATATGACATCATTTGTTGGATTGTTAAGATTATGTGAACTTTATTTAACGTCAGATGAGATTCAAGAAATTTTTAGCAACTTAATAAAGTACAAATTATTTGGTCGTGGCCAAGCATTATATCGCAATAATCCGGACGAAGATAGAAGTATTAAAGTTAAAATATTTGAAAAAATGATTTGTGAATTTCAGTTCTTGGAAAAACTAAGATCAAACGTTGATTTGATGATGGATGAATACTATAAATGTTATAATTCTTCAAAAGAAAAATGAATTTAATTTAAAATTTTTCATTGATATTTATTTTCAATGAAAACTAATGATCTTCTTCAAGAATTTATCAAATTAAGTCTTCAAGAATCTACACGTTCAGATCGAGAAGGAATTAAGTTAACTTCTGAATGGGATGAACTTAAAAAATATGTTGACAAAGGATGTTTTATTCATTTTGGTGAATTAAACAAGCTAGGAATAAATCCACATAGTG
>SESG01033757.1_pt1 | contig 50743 bp, 46 predicted proteins | sample 3171421 | NCBI WGS metagenome assembly SESG01 (sample SAMN10866946, study PRJNA518727) | freshwater metagenome | biome: subpolar coniferous forest; feature: holomictic lake; material: water; isolation source: holomictic Lake 227, 6 m and 8 m depth | place: Canada: near Kenora, Ontario | collected...
TTAATTTCTCTGATGCCAATTATATTAGCCATTTTACATTCCTGTATTTTACTGCTGATTGCTAATGATCTATTCTGTTTCATTATCTTTGAGTTTAAGTTACCACAAAGATAATATATTTATTATGTTAGCACCATTACCCATTCGGGGAGGGATGGGAGGGGCAATCATCTCAAAAAAACAATATTTCGCCTCAATCGCTCATACCCAATCCGCTCAATCCCTGTATTCCGAAACAAGCTATCATAAGCTTCAAGGCTGATGTTTTCCCATTCTTCAGCGCTCATCATTGCCAGGATTGGATTTGGATTCAGCCAGTTATCCAAAGGGCTTTTACTAAATTTGTTCCAGGGACAAACTTCCTGGCAGATGTCACAACCAAAGATCCATGGGGCAGCTGCTTCCCGAAGATCCGCTGGTAAAGCTCCTTTGAATTCGGTGCTTAGGTAAGATAAGCATCTCGTGGCATCCACTACCATCGGTGCTACAATGGCTTTGCTTGGGCAAAGGTCAATGCAACGGGTACATGTACCGCAGTTGGGTATCTCGTAGGGAATGTCATAAGTCAGGTCCAGGTCACTGATGATTTCTCCAAGTAAGAACCAGGAACCCAGTTGCGAATTGATAAGATTTGCATTCTTTCCGATCCATCCCAGTCCTGAGCGCTGTGCCCAGGCCCGCTCCAGCACGGGAGCCGAATCGGTGAAAACACGATAGTTTATTGGACCATGGATTTGCTCAATTTCTTGGCGAAGGATCTCCAGTTTTTCTTTTATAACCGTATGATAATCAACTCCCAAGGCAAAACGTGCCACGCGATAATTTTCCCGGGGAATAAAGGATGAAGGGTGGGCATAATTGATCATCAGGCTTATCACCGATTTTGCACCATCTACCAGCAATCTCGGGTCGAGCCGCTTGTCGAAATTACGTTCCATATACGACATCTTCCCATGTTTCCCTGACTTAAGCCAATGTTCGAGTCGGGGCGCTTCTTCTTCAAGGAACACTGCTTTGGAGATGCCACAGTGAGTAAACCCAATTTCCCTGGCTTTGTTTTTTATAAAGGTGGTAAGTTCTGATGGATCAGGCTTCGCCACGGCTTTTATTCTTCGAAGAGGTTAGGCTGTGAATTTGGCTTGTATTTTCCAAGGTGTCGGTAAGCAAGTTCCGTGACTTCGCGACCACGGGGTGTTCGCATTAAATAACCTTCCTGGATGAGAAAAGGCTCATAGACCTCTTCAATCGTGCCGGCGTCTTCACCAACAGCAGTCGAGATTGTTCCGATACCTACCGGGCCTCCTTTGAATTTGTCAATGATTGTAGCCAGGATTTTATTATCCATTTCATCAAGCCCGTTGATGTCGACATTCAATGCATTCAGCGCATATTTGGCAATCTTCATGTCGATTACCCCTGTTCCTTTGATTTGGGCAAAGTCACGAACCCTGCGTAACAACAGATTCGCAATTCGTGGTGTACCTCTGCTACGACGGGCGATTTCCCCCGCAGCGTCATGTTCAATTTTTACATGTAAAATTGAAGAAGAACGCTTGATGATATGTTCCAGAATGTCAGCGGTATAGTAATTTAAACGCGAATTAATGCCAAATCTTGAACGCAGGGGTGCTGTCAGTAATCCTGATCGTGTTGTGGCTCCGATGAGGGTAAAGGGATTCAGCTTGATCTGGACAGAACGGGCATTCGGACCTGTTTCTATCATGATGTCGATACGGTAATCTTCCATGGCCGAATAAAGATATTCTTCGACAACCGGGGATAAGCGATGGATCTCATCAATAAATAAAACATCGTTAGGACCAAGTCCTGTAAGCAAGCCAGCCAGTTCTCCCGGTTTGTCAATTACGGGTCCAGAGGTAGTTGTGATATTAACCCCCAATTCAGAAGCAATAATATAGGACAAGGTCGTCTTGCCCAAGCCAGGTGGGCCATGCAATAGCACATGATCGAGGGCTTCTTCACGGAGCTTGGCTGCCTGGACAAAGATTTTCAGGTTTTCAAGTACTGCCTCCTGTCCCATGAAACTCCCAAAATCAGGGGGCCTCAGGGCTTTTTCAACTTCCCTTTCAGCAGGCGAAAGTTTTTGTGTTCCGGGATCAAGATTCGGGTTTGCCATAGTTTATTTGCTGCCTTCAAATATCCACATTTTTAAGCAACTGAAAGCATCTTTTTGATGTCTTATTAAAAAAGTCCGGAATCATGATAGAATTAAGGATGCCCCGAAAAATGTAAGTCAGGATTTGCATGCGGTCAATATTATTCATATATTAGCATGCGATCTACAAAAAAACTAATTAAACTCAAAAACTAAGCGCCATGAACACAATTATCTCAGCTATTGACTTCTCAAAGAGCTCACTCCATGCACTGGAATATGCTATAAACCTTGCCAATAAAGTGGAATCTGATATTATTATGACATGGGTAGATACTACTTCAAACGTCGATTCTGATATTTCTGCCATGCAGCGGGAACAACGACATGAAATTAAAGAGCAGTTCGATGAATTAATTGAAATATATCAACCCAAGCTTCTCAATGGCAAACTTAGTTACAAGCTTCGCAAAGGGAAGATATTCCAGGAAATTGCCAACCAGGCAAAATATGAGGATGCCGGCCTGGTGGTTGCAGGATCTCATGGAATCTCAGGTTATGAGAAATACTGGATCGGAAGTAATGCTTATCGAATTGTAAGTTATTCTCCATGCCCGGTAATTACTGTTCGGTTGAATTATAATTTCAAAAAAGAAATCAAAACGATCATCCTTCCAATCGATAGTACACTTGAGACACGCCAGAAAGTTCCTCAGGTTGCCAACCTCGCCCGTTTTTATGACAGTGAGATCCATATCTTGGCAGTGTATACCTCTTCTATCAAAACGATCATGAGCAAAGTTGATCAATATGCAGAACAGGCCGCAAAATTTATTCATCAATCTGGCGTTAAATTCCAGGTCGAAACCTTGAAAGTAAATAACCTGACAACAGAAGTGATAAAATATGCTGAAAAAGTTGATGCTGACCTGATCTCAATCATGACCGAACAGGAGACTTCTGCTTCAAATATCCTTCTTGGACCTTATGCCCAACAGATGGTGAACAACTCGCCCATCCCTGTGTTAACTGTTCAGGCTGAAGAGATCATGAAAATTCATACCGGGAATTAGTATTATCTAATCTTATAATATCTATGTGCACAAAATTGCCTTCCGTTGTTTCATCCTTTTTATTGATACTTCTTGGACTTATACCCTTTTTAGGCTTTTCACAGCCGGGCAAGCTTACTATTTTTCAGGATAATAGAGTAAATGAATTGATTGAAAAGCACATTGCCCTCAATAAGCGCCAGGAAGGCGTTATTGATGGTTACAGGATCCAGATATTTTTTGATTCGGGGGCCGAGTCGAAAAAACGAGCCATGGAAACCAAGAAAGATTTCCAGGATAAATATACAGACATCCCTTCATATTTGTCATTTTCAGAGCCTTTCTTTAAAATCAGGGTTGGCGATTTCCGCCGAAAAGTTGAAGCAGACGGCCTATTACATAAAATCAACCTTATTTATCCCAATGCTTACATTGTAAGAGATAAAATTAGTTATCCCAAGATCAATTAAATTTTTATATTTGAACCAGATTTAAAGATTTTTCTATGAGACCAATTATCGTCCCTATCGATTTTTCAGATTGTTCCATTAATGCTTTGTTGCATGCTTTGTCCATCGCAAAGCATTCTGAACTTGACATTGTAATGGTTTGGGTAAAAAAACCTGAGGAAACCCAGGTAGCCTTTATTGAATCTGCTGGAGATCCTATTACAGCAGTTGAAACTGAATTCAAAAAACTCATTGCCAAGTATCAACCTGATTTACCTGCGAGTAAACTTGAGTATAAAATCAGGACTGGTAAAATAAACAAAGAAATCATTCAGGAAGCATATGATAGCGCTGCCTTTTTAATCGTGGTAGGTACTCACGGAATCTCTGGATTTGAGGAGTTCTGGATTGGAAGTAATGCGCAAAAATTGGTTTCTGAAGCGCCTTGCCCTATCATCACCATTCGTGGTGGTATTAACATTGGCAAAGAACTTAAACGCATTGTTATGCCCATCGATGCAACCATTGAAACGAGACAAAAAGTCCCTTTCACATCATTAATTGCAAAATTGTTCCAGGCTGAAGTTCATATCCTCTTGCTATATACCTCCAAAGTTCAGGCAGAGCGCCGTCAGGTCGATGAATACGCCGAACAGGCCGCTAAGTACCTTCATGAAAACAAAATAAAATTTGTCATTGAAACTGTTGAAGTGAAAGACCTGGTGGATGAAGTACTTGCTTATGCCAAACAAATCGACGCAGGTTTGATTGCTACGATGTCAGAGATGTTGAAAACTACAAAAAATCTGTGGCTCGGTTCGTATGCCCACCAAATGGTCAACCACAGCCCGATACCTGTCCTAACTATCCACATTAAAGACTTAATGAGGGTTTCTACCGGGGGCTAAGCTTCAAAACAAACTACAATTCTAGTTCAAGATCTAACTGATCTTTTAGCGTAAGTATGGCCGGATTCACCGCTGCCATTCTTTTGAATTTGTCAATAGCAGTATATGGCCGGTTGTCCTTTGAAATAGCAGTTATACTGAATTCAATGTCAATGAAATAGTTGTTTAACTCTTTCCTGAAATATGGCAGGATGTCTTTCTTCTTGTCGTTAAGGTCATTTTCCTGAAGTTTGTTGTCGACCTCAAATCCTATGATGAAATCACTCTTTTTTAACGGCTTTCTTTTCATCAAAGTCGTATAAAGACTTGATGCCTTTTGTTGGAATGTCTCTGCAAACTTCATCCAGATTTCCTGAAGCCGTGCCTCTTCAAACTTATCTGCCGGCGCATCATCGGGGATCTTCCCTTCCTCATCCTCGAGGTTCTTTTTCTCAATCTCTGAAGCAATCCCTTTGAGCGACAGGCTTCCTTTTCCATAGTTGGGAAGCTGAGGTTTTTGTTTCAATACAAATCCCTGTGCCACAGCAGTATCTGTTTCTGTAGGAATAGGCTCTGGTGTAATCGGAGCAATCTCTGGTTCAGCAGGAGTAACTTCTTTGCTTGGAGTTTCTTTTTTTATCGGGATTGGGACAGAAGGGCTTATTGAAACAGTGTTGTGTGTCTTCCTTTCAACTTGAGTAGCGTTTCCGGAAATCGAATTCAAATTTATGGCACAAAGCTGCGTCAGTAGTATTTCAATATGAAGCCTTTTGTTGTTCGCATTTTTATAGCTCAGGTCGTACTGGTTACATCTATCCATGCTTTGCAGCAGGAAATTTGCCTGGCAGGTCTTTGCCTGATTCAGGTAACGGTTTTTAAGGCTGTCACCCACATCAAGCAAACGAATAGTCTCAGGGTTCTGACAAACAAGGAGATTCCTCAAATGACCGGCAAGCCCGCCCAGGAAATGCTGCCCTTCAAAACCACTTTCTATGACATCTGAAAACAACAAAAGACTTGATGGGATATCGTTTTTAATAAAATGCTCTGTTGCCCTAAAGAAATAATCATAATCAAGAACATTCAGGTTTTCAATGACTTTCTGGTACGAAATAACGTTTCCAGAGAAGTTTGCCATCTGGTCAAAGATTGACAGCGCATCTCGCATCGACCCATCTGCCTTTTGGGCAATGATGTGCAAAGCATCCTCTTCTATTTGAATCTCTTGTGAGGTGGCAACGAGTTTGAGCTGAAGGATGATGTCGTCAATGGAGATACGTTTGAAGTCGAAAATCTGGCAACGAGAGAGAATCGTTGGGATGACCTTTTGTTTCTCTGTCGTTGCCAGGATAAATTTCGCATATGCAGGTGGTTCTTCCAGCGTTTTCAAAAAAGCATTAAAAGCCTGGGTCGATAGCATATGAACTTCATCGATGATATAGACCTTGTATTTCCCGGTTTGCGGGGGAATTCTGACCTGGTCGATCAGGCTCCTGATATCATCAACAGAGTTATTAGACGCAGCATCCAATTCATAAATATTGAATGAGGCAGAGGTGTTGAAATTCAGGCAAGATTCGCAGTTGTTACAAGGCTCAATCGTATCAGTGATATTCTGACAATTGATTGTTTTTGCCAGGATACGGGCACAAGTAGTCTTCCCGACACCCCTTGGGCCACAGAATAAGAATGCCTGGGCCAGCTGATTCTGTTTTATGGCATTACGTAAGGTTCTTGTAATGGCATCCTGGCCAATTACACTCTCAAAAGCTCCCGGCCTGAACTTCCTGGCTGAAACAACAAAACTCTCCATAAATCCCCTTCAATCTATATTTTGAAAATATCGTCTTTAATTTTGGTATTAATCTCAATAGAATCTACATTGAGCTTCATTTCCTGGCCACCCATTTCCTTTACAAGCTGGAATGGGAACTTTATACCTTTTACATCGCGGTAATCATTCAGATCCTGTGGGCCTTCTTTGCTTAAAGTCCGTATTTTCAACCCGGTGGCAATGTCATACCACTCAGTTTCTTTAACTCCGTTGGGATAAGCAATTTCCATCTTATAGGCATCTTTCCCTTTAATCTCTTCAATTCCCGATAGTTCGGTCTTTACACCATATTTGTCATAATCCATCTCAAGGTTCAGGATAGCCTGGTATTTCATGCTTTCCAGGTCTTCACCGGTCAGTTCTTCACTGCCCTGAGGGGACGTAACCACTGCCTTCTTTCCATCATAGATTTGCTTGGACAGGGTCATACCACTCGAAGAGACATCTACCATCATCATATCAGGAACTTTTCTGTACATCTTAATGGAGATTGACATTCCTTGCATCACAAAACCCATATTCATCGTCACGTCTTTGATTTTGGCAAGCTCTTTGCGTCCTCCAATGGCAGTGAGATAGTTTTCTGTGACTTGCTTTGCAGTAATTCCGGCTGGTAGCGGTTTTGATTTTTTTGAAGGATCATAGCTGTTTCCGTCCACATCATAATAATCAATTTTCTGACTACTGGCAAAGACTTTCAGTTTTGCTGCAATGTCTTCACCTTTCCCGATCACTAGGATGTGGGCATTATTGGGTTTGATATATTTTTGGGAAACCAGCAATACATCATCCGGTGTCACAGCTGCGATGTTCTTCAGGTAGTTGGCATAATAATCATGAGGTAAACCGAAGCGTTCGATATTCAAGGCGAAAGTGGCAACGGTTTCTGGTTTTTCCAGCGATAACGCAAATGTTCCGGAAGCATAATTCTTTACCAAATCAAGTTCATCTGCAGGGACTTTTTCTTCAGTCATACGCTTCATTTCAAAGAGAATCTGTGTGATAGCGCTATCAGTGACAACAGTACGGACTTCAGCATTGGCGGCGAAATTTCCGACAAATTTATCCGGACTAAGTTGTGAATAAGCACCATAGGTATATCCGTGGGCTTCCCTCAGGTTGTTGAACAAACGGAAAGTTCCGCCACCCAATACCGTATTGGCGATTCGTGCTTTAATGTAATCAGGGTCTCCAACTTTCAGGTTGACAGGATACTCCACGCGAACCAATGACTGAACGGCAACGGGCCGGTCAACCAGCTCCACAAGCCTTGTAGCAGGGGCTTCCGGCGCAGGGTAGATCGTGCTTGGCACGGGGGCTTCTTTCCAGCCTGAGAAATATTTCTCGATCAGGGGCTTTGCCTCGGCAAGGGTGATGTCGCCGACTACTGCGAGGTAGGAGTTGTTTGGGCGGATATAGCTTGAATAAAAGTTATTGCAGTTTTCCAGGCTGATCTGTTTCACTGACTCTTCTGTCATGGAATAACCATAAGGATGGTCTTTTCCATACATCACGATTCGACCAACCCTTTCAGCGATAGCCTGGGGTTCGGTCTTGGCAGAAGCAAGCCCTGACTGAGCCTGGGTAAGTACCTTGTTTAATTCTTCCTGGGTGAATTTGGGATAAATTAATGCATCAGTAAGGAGGTCGAGCATTTTCTCATTGTGCTTTTTCAAACAGGTTGCATAACATCCATTGGTGCTAAAGTTCATTTCAGCCCCGATAAAGTCTATCTCCTGGTTGATCTGATCCTTAGTGCGGTTTTTTGAACCTGTTCCCAGTAAGCTTCCGGTAAAATCTACGAAACCTTGTTCTTTTCCTTCCATAACAGGGTTGTAATCGAAGACCATTGAATAGGTCACCTTGGGCAGTTTGTGGTTCTCCACCACGATAACCCTGAGGCCATTAGCCATAGTGAAGGTTTGATAATCCCCAATCACGATCTTCGGGGGTGGCCCGGCCTGGGGTTTCTTGGTCCGGTCGACCTGTGCATTGGTAATTCCGGCGAGGGCCAGAAAAATAATCGCGGTAAAAAATAGTTGCTTTCTCATTTTATTTGCCCTCCTTTTTGTCCTTTTTTGATAAATAGTAGAGAACGACTCTATTGTCCTTTTTTAGATAGTCATTGGCTACACGTTTAATATCTTCTTTGCTGACCTTCATATAGCGGTCAATTTCAGTGTTGATCAGGTTGGCATCACCAAAATACACATGATAATTAGCCAGGTTTTCTGCGATCCCGGCCATCGTTGTATTCTGGTCGACAAACTCCGTTTCTGCCTGGTTCTTTAATTTTTGAAGATCATCATCACTCAGTGTTTCTGCCTTGGCTTTGTCAAGCTCAGTGTCAAGTGCTTTTTCAAGGTCTTCCGCACTAACATTCATATTGGCAATTCCGAAGATGATAAACAGACCTGCATCCTCAAGTGCAAAGGGGAAACTTCCTACATACATGGCTTTTTGTTGTTTGTCCACGATGCTATTGACCAAACGAGAACTCCCGCCCTTTGAAAGAAGATTTGTCAGCATCTGGAGCGCATAGTAGTCCTTGGTACCCTGAGCGGGCATGTGATAAGCCTGGATTACTGCAGGTAATTGAATATTATCATACACGACATCACGAATCTCAGCAGTTTGAGGAGGTTCTGCAATTTTGGTGCGCTCAATTTTTGACTTTCCTCTTGGGATGTCGCTGAAATATTTGGCAATAAGAGCTTTCGCCTGCTCAATGTTGATGTCACCTGCAATCGATAAGGTAGCATTGTCAGGCACATAAAACTTATCGTGGAAGGCTTTGAATTCAGAGATTGTGGCCTGATCAATATACTGAGCAGAACCAATAGGCGTCCATTGGTAAGGATGTACCTTAAATGCTCTTTTAAAAGTCTGTTCAATGATAGAACCATAGGGTTGGTTGTCGTAACGCATGCTTCTTTCTTCTTTCACGACTTTGCGCTGAGTTTCAACGCCAACGCTGTCGATGCGGAGATGTAGCAGCCTTTCAGATTCGAGCCATAAGCCCAATTCAAGTTGGTTAGAGGGGAGGAGTTCATAATAAAAAGTCCTGTCCTGTGTAGTATTGGCGTTGTTCACCCCCCCCGCATTTTGAGTGAGCTTGTCGAAGGTGCCCCTGGGGATGTTGTCACTACCTTCAAACATCAGGTGTTCAAAGAAATGCGCGAATCCCGTACGGGTTGAGCTTTCATCCTTAGAGCCAACATGGTAGAGGATGGTGACTGCAACGGTGGGTGTGGTGTTGTCCTGGTGAAGGATCACGTGTAGGCCATTCGGGAGGTCATACTCCACGAATTTGACCGGGTTTCCTTCCGCCATGACACCCAGTGCCAGGAAAATGAATGAGGAAACGAGTAAGCATTTTAACTTCAGGATCATTGAGATAAGTGTTTGGTTATCAGAAAAAAGAAGGAATGTTTAGGAGAAATTGCTGCTTGTTTTTTTAGATTTTGACAAAGGTAGTCTGATTTAATTATCCATTAGTTTTTCTCGCAATGAAAAACTTTACTATCTTTGCACTCCATTTTCAAAAAGATGGATAAACAATTTAAAATCAAAGTTTAAAACCATGTCAAACCAGTATGAGACCGTTTTCATTATGACTCCCGTTTTGTCTGATGACCAGATGAAGGAAACGGCCCAAAAATTCGTAAAGCTGCTCAAAGACAAAGGAGCAGAGGTCATCTACGAGAACAACTGGGGCTTGCGCAAGCTTGCCTACCCTATCCAAAAGAAGACAACAGGCTTCTATTTCCTCGTTGAGTTTAAGGCTGAAGGCCCTGTAATCCAGGATCTTGAAATCGCCTACAAACGTGACGAGCGTATCATGCGTTTCCTTACCGTAGCTCTCGACAAACATGCTTCTGCATATACCGAGAAAAGAAGGGCTCTGAAATCCGCTGCTCCAAAAGAAGAACCGAAAACTGAAGCTCAAGCTAACTAAGGAAAACCATGGCAACACAAAACAATTCCGACATCAAGTACTTGACCCCGATAGCGGTCGACGTAAAGAAAAAGAAGTACTGCAGGTTCAAAAAAAGCGGCATCAAATACATCGATTATAAAGATGCTGACTTCCTCCTGAAATTTGTGAATGAGCAAGGAAAAATTCTTCCCCGCCGTATCACAGGAACTTCAACAAAATACCAGCGCAAGGTTGCCCAGGCTATTAAAAGAGCCCGCCACCTTGCCTTAATGCCCTACGTGGCCGATATGTTAAAATAAAGGGAGGCAGATATGGAAGTCATTTTAAAACACGATGTGCCCAACCTGGGCTACACCAACGAGCAAGTTACAGTGAAACCCGGCTATGCCAGGAATTATCTGATCCCACAAGGACTCGCCCTGATCGCTACACCAACCAATTTGAAGGTTCATGCTGAAACCATGAAACAAAAAGCCTTTAAAGCTGAGAAAATTAAACTGGAAGCCCAGGATATGGTTTCCCGTCTTGGCAACCTGGTTGTAAAAATCGGTGCTAAAGCCGCTCCGACCGGAAAAATCTACGGTTCTGTCAACTCAATTCAGATTGCAGAAGCCATCAAAGAACAATTCGGCTTTGATGTTGACCGTAAAAAGATCCATCTCGATGATGGTGATTCAATAAAAGAAACCGGTACCTACAAAGCCAGAATCATCCTTCACAAAGAAGCTCAGGCAGAAATAACTTTTGAAGTTTTTGCTGAGTAGTTCTTCGGATTGAAATCATACCTTTGTCCCGTCAGTTTTTGCTGACGGGATTTTTTTTTATGCTGACAAAAAACAAAATAAAGCAATTGCAATCGCTTCGCGAAAGCAAACAACGACAGGAACAAGGCTTGTTCCTGGTCGAAGGCCCAAAATGGGTCTCAGAAATACTCCAAAGCCAGATGAATATCGTGGAGCTATTTGCCGTTGATGCCTGGATAAACCACCATCAAACGCTGCTCGTTAACAAAAAATTCCCTGTTATTCCTATCGATGATATGGAATTAAAGAAAATAAGCAGTCTTATCACACCCAATGCCGTAGTCGCAGTTATCAGGATGCCCCGACCTTCTCTGGATCCCGACCTGTTTCAACAAGACCTTTGCCTGATGCTGGATGGGATTCAGGATCCGGGAAACCTTGGGACTATAATCCGTATTGCCGACTGGTATGGCGTGCAACAGATTATCTGTTCAACTGATTGCGTCGACCTTTACAACTCAAAAGTGATTCAAGCCAGCATGGGATCCCTCCTCAGGGTTAAAGTCATCTATAAAGACCTGAAAGAGTTCCTCACCTCATTGCCCTCTGGAATCCCAATCTATGGCGCACTTCTCGATGGTGAGAATATAGTCCTGGAAAAACTTTCAGCCAACGGAATTATTATCATCGGAAATGAATCAAAAGGGATATCAAAATCGATCCTGCCATTCATTACCCACAAAATTAAAATACCTTCTTTCGACATTGGCGATATGGAAGGCAAAGCTGAATCACTTAACGCATCCATCGCCACTTCCCTGATATGCCATGAGTTTCGCAGGCGAATCACAACAAACAAAGAAGTAAATTCATAATATATTATATATTTGATTTTGCTTAAATGAAAGTATGTAAAATAATATTGTTGTTTATCTGTGTCTTCTCTCTGGCAGGCATCCAGGCGCAACAAGATACTGCGAAAAAGAAGGAATACTTCGAAGAGAATTTTCTGAAATACGAAAATTGTATTTATAAAAACAATATCAGGACTGTCCTTCTGCATCGCCCGGGTTTTGAATTATCAGAACCGGTTATCCTGCTGGGTTCCGATCAGAAATTGCTGTTGTCGTTCGACGAACTAAACGGAACCATCGAGCATTATAAATATATGTTTATTCATTGCACCTCTGATTGGAAGCCGACACAGATCAACCCGCATAAGGTTATGGATGGCTATGATGATGCTGATATTCGTGATTTCCGCACTTCCAATACTACCTTGCAGCCTTATATGCACTATGAGCTTTCTTTTCCGAATGATGACATCCAGTTTAGGATTTCCGGAAACTATATTGTTTTAGTTTTTGCTGATGACGACCCTTTAAAACGGGCACTTACTGCCCGCTTTTGCATCGTCGAGCCAAAAGTGAAGATCATGGCTGAGGTGAAGAGAGGCAACAGCCTCGATGACCTTGAACGTCAACAGCGAATTGAATTTTACCTTTCGGCTTCAGGAGCCGGTTTAAGTGACCCATACCGTAATGTCGACGTGATCATCCGGCAAAATAAACGCTGGGACAATGCCATCACTAACCTCAAACCAAGTCTGGTGAATGGAGATGTTTTGGAATATCATCACGATTATGGCAGCGTTTTTAACGGGGGCAATGAGTTTCGCTTTTTCGACAACAAAAGCGTGAAATACAATTCGGAGAATGTCGACCATATTGACGCAGGTGATCATCTCTATGAGTATTATTTAAAACAAGATCAAAAACGGAATACTAAAGTCTATATCACAGAAACCGACATCAACGGTCGTTGCCTGATCACAACAGTGGATGGTCGCGATCCCTCGGTGGACGGGGATTATACCCTGGTTCATTTTAGCCTGAAATATGCACCGCCATTTTTTGATGGAAGCGTTTATCTCTGTGGTGCATTGACGCAATGGGCGTTTTCAAAGGAGAATAAAATGATCTATAATTATAGTGCGAAGGCTTATGAGCTAACTTTATTGCTCAAACAGGGATATTATAATTATGAATATCTTTTTGTTGAAAATGGGAAAAAGGATGGCGATGAATCACGAATCGAGGGAAGCCATTTCGAGGCTGAAAATGAATACGATATCTTCGTTTACTACAGCGATCCTATGCTGGAATACCAGCGCTTGATGGGGTGGGCGGTGATTCAGTCACGGAGAAAATGATGTACCCTTTCATCTGTACACCGGTACATCGGCACATCGGTTACTCGTATCGCAATGCCTCAATCGGATCCAGGTTTGATGCTTTGATGGCGGGATAGATACCAGAAATCACCGCTACAAAGAAGCAGAGAATTACGCCTCCTGCGATCCAGACCCAGGGGACAATAAAGGCACTTTTGATGACAAACGACAGGATATTTCCGATCATGATTCCCAGGAAGATCCCCAGATAACCGCCCAATTGCCCGATCACGATGGCTTCTACAAGAAACTGATTTCGGATCAGTTTGCGGTTGGCTCCCATGGCTTTCCGGATACCAATTTCACGAGTGCGTTCCGTGACAGAAACGAGCATAATGTTCATCAGTCCAATTGCAGCGCCCAATAAGGTGATCAAGCCGATGATCTGGGCAGCCATGGAGATGTATTTCAGGTTATCAATCAACATTCGGGCGATGTCATCGCTTTTGGAGATATCGAAATCGTCTTCAAGACCAATATTGACTTTGCGGATTTTTCGGAATAATCCAGTTGCTTCTCCCTGCGCTGGTTCCACCTCCGTGGAATTATTCATCATCACTACAATATTAAATGACATATTCGGGCGGGCAAAGGTCGTTCTAACGTTGTTTAAAGGCAGGAGACAAGCCCTGTCACCGGAGAAGCCCATGCTGCTTCCTTTTTCTTTGATCACTCCAATAATCTCATATTTTCCTGGGCCAATCGTGACGGTTTTTCCAACAGGATCAATCTTGTCTTTAAAAACAGTTTTGGCAACCTCGGATCCTAAAACTACAACTTTAGCCCCATAAAACAATTCGGTAGGAGTGAAATTCCTGCCTTTGGCGATCTCCAGGCCTGCTGTTGGGATGTAGTTTTCATCGGTTCCCATTACCGTAATATTCGGATTGGTTTTAAACGACTCATATTTGACCGTGGCAATCCCAGATGCATAGATATATACGGAGGTTGTAGAAGGAAATGTAAATTCTTTTTTGAAGTTCATTGCCTGCTCATAGCTAATCACAGCAAAGGTTTTGGGTTTGGTGTGATTTCCTCCCATATGGACATTCATTGTCCTGTTCCGGATGGTAAACGAATTTGCCCCCATCATGGCAAAATTCGAGGTCAGTGAGTACTTGATAGAATCAATAGCAGTGAGTATTCCCACCAGCGCCATTATTCCAAAAGCGATGATCATTACAGTCAAGGTCGTTCTGAGCATATGACTGCGGATAGATTGCAGCGCAATTCTTATATTTTCCCGAATAACAGGTTGCATGGTGGGCAGCGTTTATAGTAGAAGGAACAAGTTTGGCTTTTTTATATTTTAGTCCCGTAGGCTAGATCCCCGGCATCCCCGAAACCTGGGACGACATACGCTTGGGCGGTAAGTTCATCATCAATAGCACCAACCCACAGCGTCACTTCTGTATTAGAAAGGTGACGTTTCAGGTATTCAACGCCCTCTGCACTAGCGACAATAGTAACAATATGGGTATGTAGAGGCCGGCCTTTACTTACTAATTCTCTGTATGCCAGCACCATAGATGCTCCTGTGGCCAGGATGGCATCTGTTAAAATAAGCACTTTGCCTTCCAATTCAGGAACGGAAGAGTATTCAAGTTGAATCGAAGTCCTGCCATCTTTGTGGTATTTACGGTAGGCTGAAATAAAAGCATTCTCCGAGCGGTCGAAAATATTGAGCAAGCCCTGGTGAATGGGCAGCCCCGCACGCAAAATAGTCGCAAGCACCGGATAACTCGCCAAAACAGGCACATCAGCAATACCAAGACTGGTGACTACATCTTTGGGTTCATATTTCAGCGTCTCACTGATCCGGATTGCAAAGTATTCGCCAATACGTTCCAGGTTTCTTCTGAATCTTAAACTATCTTTTTGTATCTCAACATCCCTGATTTCAGCAATAAACTGATTTAAAATGCTGGGCTGAATCCCTAATATCCTTACCATAGCGGTTTTTTTATAAAGTAACAATTCCACGTTGAAAGTACAACAAACCTACATGTTATTCTAGAGTTTTGCAAAATTGTGGTGGAAAAATTTTGTGATGGGTTAATGGGGCGCTTGGGTGATGGTGTTTATTGTTTCATAATTGATAAGGCAATATTAATGATGCGTGGAAGCTTGTTTTTCTCAAGATGCATGTAGGGGCAATCAATGGCGCCAAAGCCCCTGTAAAAACGGGCGAGGTCTGGGTCATTGGAGCCTTCGAAATCGAGCGTAAGCTGGGATTGACAATGGTGATGAACAAAATCATCGATTAGAAAGGGAATCGCTGCGGTTGCTTTCGCATGGTTATTTCCAGCTGAAAACAGGAAAATTGCCTTCTTGTTAGAAAAGGCAAAGACTGCACCAGCACAAAGACTCCCATCAGGCAGATAGACACCTGCCGAACTGAAGGCTTTGTAGCGTTCCCCTTCAGACACTAATTTTATTAAGGCTTGGTAGTCGCTGTCCTGAAAAGTATCGATCTCCCTGCCTTTATTTGTTCTGAAAATGTCGAGCAGTGACTCGATTGTGGATATGGGTTTTATTGTAAGCCCTGCTGATTGTGCTTTCTTCAGATTCCGTCTGAGGTTTTCGCTATATCCTTTTGCAATAGAAGGATAATCCTCGATGAGATCAAGTTCAAGGTTCGTAAAAGCCGTTTGCTGAAAATCAGGAAGGCTTGTTTTATTATATGAGTTTAAATTAATCTGGATCAATCGGAACTTTTTCGGAATAGCCTCTAGAAATGAATTACAAATAGCTTCCGTAAGTAGTTCTCTTGAAAAAAGGCCGAGTTGTTGGGTAAAAAAAGGCTGGTACAAATAAAAAATTCCGTATTTCTTTCGCCAGCTGAGCGGGAAGACATGCTCATAATCGCCCATGACCAGGGCTGACCAATCAGGGCTGACAATATCCAAATACCAGGAATAGGCATAGATATTCCCATTGATGGCATGGGAGATACAATGATTCCATCCGGAATCTTCAATCTCATCCCTCTTTAAATACCTGATTGTTGCGGTCATCCCTTGTTCTCGGCTAAAAGCGTTACCAGCATTGCCTCATAGACCTTTCTCCAGCCCTTCCATCGTCCCTGCTCGCCCACTGATTCGTTATGCCAGAGGGAGACAAAGGTTCCGCTTACCTGCTTCACCTGGTGTATAAGGTTTTGTATGACGATTATGGCTTGCTCAGGGCTTGAGTCCGAGTAATCTCTGAGTGTGCCTTCCATATAACTGATTGGGTGCAACATTAGTGTGGTACTACAATCTTTTTCCAGGTCATAAAAAGGAAATGGGGAGGAATTTCCTGCCCGGAAGCCTGGTATGGAAGCAAACCCCAGGCTATAATCCGCTTTAATTCCAGCTTCATAGAGGTTCCGGAAGGTCTCAGGCATTTTGAATTTCAGGTAGTGTTGACGGCTTTTGGTGACTGGTCCCGATAGTAAGGCCGACAAAGTACTGACCTCCTCCTTAAGTAATTTCGGATCAAGATAGGTGTTGTAAGAAGGGTGAATGCCGCAATGGCTCTGGCAATCAAGCTTTAAGATCAGTTTTCTAAATTCCGGGTTTCGGGGATCCAGGTTTTTGTCGTAGGGTCCGGGTTCCCCGAAAAGGATAAAGAAAAGAGGCTGATGAACCAATTTATCGTGAATTTTCAGGATGTATTCATAATTGTCAAACGGATCTTGTTGCTTCCCGGCCAATACTGCCATACGCATGACTACTTCCTGGAATCTACCTGCAATAAGGTCTTTCAGGCCGCCCAGTATATTTCGCTTTAAGCCTTTGAACCGGAAAGCATAAGCCTGGTCAATGTCAAAAGTGGGCTGAAAACTGAATTGTCTATTCTTTTTGGGCAACATTGGGTATTTTTCCAGGATCTTTTGTTGGAGGGTCATAGCCCAATTTTCCACAAACGGTGCATGTACAAAGCCGTGCCTGACAACGAAGGTATCGTCAGCCTGAATACGGCCATGTTGATCCAGTTTGTGAGGAAGATACTCATCATACAATGACAGCAAATAAAAAGCTGCTGCCAAAGGATCAAAGTCCAGGCAGGATTCGAGATCCTGGACCGGGAAGAGCACTTTCCCGTATTTCCCAATGGACACGGTTGGTTCAGTGGGATTTAAATTGTTTTCAAAAAGTATATCTGCAGCCCGGATCCATAAGCCGGAATCATGATGTTGTTTTGAATAATTGATTTTGGGACCGTCAAATTCCACGAATTCTGACCACTGATCCGTAAAACGATATTGGTAGCCTGCGATCTGCTCCAGGAATACATCCAGGATATAAGTGAGCCTGGCCGTCGTACGCGTGGCGTATAGGAGGATCATTTCGTGGCTTTAAGGATCTCGTTACAGATGAAACGGGCGGCTTGACCGTCCCCGAAAATAGGAGGGAAATCAAGGCTTTCCAGGGTGTTGTATTGGTCAAAGGCACTCAGGATGCGACTTTTGTCGGCATCGCAAACTTTTCCGGCTCCCTGTTCGAGGATCTCAACCCACTCAGTTTCCGGTCTGAAAATGATACAGGGTTTGTGAAAGAAATACGCTTCTTTCTGCACGCCACCTGAGTCTGTCATCACCAGGGAACAGTTTTTTTCCAGTACCAGCATGTCAAAAAAGTTAGCCGGAGGTAAAATATGAATCTTTGAATTTTGAGTTATTTCAGCATATAGTAATGGGTCAAGCTTGTCTTTCAGCAACTTGGATGTCCTGGGATGCAAGGGAATCACAATGTCCTTACCGGATACAAGGCATACTTGTTGAAGCGCTGAGAAAATGGCATTAAGTCTGTCCGGCTGGTCTGTATTGTTGTCGCGATGGATTGTGGCCAGGATGAATTTTCCCCTTTCAAGTTGATATTCATTTAATATTTCTGACTGCTTCTCCGCCTCTGTCGCGAAGTATAGGCTGTTGTCATACATAACATCCCCGCAATGGTAAATCTTGGGGTTATCCGCATGGAAAGGCTCATGCGCTTCAGGATTCAATCCTTCTTTTACCAGGTTCGCCATTCCGGTAGCGGTAGGGCTAAACAGGAGGGTAGAGAGGTGGTCGCATACGATACGGTTGATTTCCTCAGGCATTGATTTGTTAAAGGAACGCAAACCTGCTTCAATATGGGCAATCGGGATATGCAGTTTTGAAGCGGCAATGGCTGCGGCCAGTGTGGAGTTGGTGTCGCCGTAAACGACAACGTAATCAGGCTTTTCCTGAAGGCAAAGAGCTTCAATGCCTTCGATCATTTTTGCCGTTTGTACGCCATGACTGGCGGATCCGACATTCAGGTTATATCGGGACTGTGGGACTTTCAATTGGCGGAAGAAGACTTCTGACATATTTTCGTCATAGTGTTGCCCGGTATGGACGATGACCTCTTCGATCTCGCCAGAGAAATATTCACGTATAGCCCTGCTGAGGGCTGACGCTTTGATGATCTGGGGCCTCGCCCCGATAATGGTAAGGATTCGGATCATAATGCTGTTAGTGGTGGGAATTTGTCAGAGCAAACCTTCATCTGCAAAGCTAAAGTATTTTTCGTCTCCCAGGATGATGTGGTCGATCACTGGCATCTCCATCAGCTTGCCAGCCTCTTTGAGCTTCTGTGTGAGTTTGATATCTGTGTCACTTGGGCTGGTATTTCCGGAAGGGTGGTTGTGTGCCAGGATAAGGTATGATCCTCCATTCTCCAGGGCGATTTTGAATATTTTTTTTGGATCAGCGATTGTCCCTGCCACGCCGCCCTCACTGATGCAGACTTTGTTCCTGATCCGGTTGGCCCTGTTGAGGATCAGGATCCAGAACTCTTCATAAGGCTGTTCCCCCAGGAAGCTGCGCATATAATCAAACGCATCCTTACTGCTGCTGATCTTTTCGCGAAGCAGGGCTTCTGCCCCATGTTTGCGGTTTGCAAGCTCAAAAGCAGCAATTAGGGTCACAGCTTTGGCTTCCCCGACACCTTTGAAATTCCGGATAAGATCATGGATAGAGAGTTTTGACATCTCCAGGAGGTTGTCAGATGATTTCTGTAAGATGGTCCTGGCGAGCTCCAGTGCAGATTGTCCCTTGCTGCCTGAACCCAGGAGTATTGCGAGGAGTTCAGCGTCGCTAAGGGCGTGTCTTCCTTTGTTGAGTAGTTTTTCGCGAGGACGGTCATCTTCTGCCCAACTTTTGATGCTGTTGTTGGTTGTGTATTTTTCCATACTGATATATACGGGAAACAGCCCATTCAGTGGAAAGAAAATCACAAAAAAAACCGCCCCGGGATGGAGGCGGTTGCACAATTCCTTCAGAAAAGACTATAAAGTGTTAACCTGGATCGTCAATGATGACTTGAGGTTGGCTGCTTTATTCTTGTGAATAATCCTTTTCTTAGCTAACTTATCAATAAGAGAGACTAAGGTAGGGAGCTTGGTAACAGCTTCTGTCTTGTCTTTTAAGCCACGGAATTTCTTAATAGCGTTCCGCATGGTTTTTGAATGATAACGATTCAGGGTTCTGCGTTTCTCAGTTTGCCTGATTCTTTTCAATGACGATTTATGATTTGCCATAATCCTTTGTTATTCAGTGTGTAGGGCGTAGGGGATTCGAACCCCTGATTTCTAGGATGAAAACCTAGCGTCCTGGGCCAGCTAGACGAACGCCCCGTTTCATTTTTGGGAGTGCAAAGATACACCTAATTTTATCAACTCCAAAATATTTTTCATCTGAGGTGAATTATTTTTGCTGATGAATTGATGGCGACTTGGCGACCTGGCGACCTGGCGACTTGGCAAAGGGCCGGCAATACTAGAGTTGCGATCAATTGGTATATTGGCATATCGAATATTGCTATATTGTTACATTAAAATAAAAATCACTTCCCCGTATCCGTATCCGCCGTAAACCGATACCCAAGCCGCTTCCCTGTTGCCATTGGTAGATTTTCAAGCGTGGCCTGCATCTCAGCAACCGAGACTTCTTTCATGTTGTCATAGGGAGGTGTAAGTAAGTCAAAGTTTAGGGTATAAGTCATGGCGGATTCAACGAGTTGTTTAACAGTATCTGCATTGATCTCAGCGCTTTGGAAATTATTATACAGCATCCCGATCTCTCTTTTTCCTTCAATAAAATAATGCAGGTCTTTGTTAACAAAAATTCTTCCAATCATATATCCGATGTCACTTTCCCGGTGATAATTGAATGAATCAGCAAGGAAATTGTAAATGGTAATCATCCCGCAATAAGAACGGCTCGGATCTTCCTTGATATATGCAGTTTTCATGACTTCATGATCCCGTGGAAATTCGAAAATATTGGTATGCATGAGGAAAATGAGATAGTCTCCGCCGAACTTCAGGGTGATCTCAAACGCTCCCGGGTCTTCATAGTCTAAAATGATGGTCGGATTGGCATTTCGCACAAGCGTCTTGTTTGTATCGACCAGCTCTTTGATCACTTTCTTGAAAAGCTGGAAGGTATTTAGAGTGTCCTGGTAGACATCCTGTTTCAGGGTAGCTTTATAAATGAGGGCTTCGATGGTGCTGGCGGGCTGTTTGGCGTCTTGCATGGCGGTGATAAATTGTGGGTCAAACTTAAGGATTTATTTCACCACATAGGAGGACACAATAGTCCTGAGTATAATATTGCATTCACTCGCAAAGGAATGTTCGTCATGAATATATTTCTGTGACCTCAGTGAGTCTTCTAACCTCCGTGGCCTCTGTGAGAAAATCAATTGAATAAAACCCTCAAATGAAATATTTATTTCTCTGAAGGATGCTCAATATTAGACAATAAGGTGTAATTTAGAGGGATGATCGTGACGCTCTCAAAACATACAGAATCAGATATCCATTATATCAACAATACCCGCAAACTTACTTTTATTTTAAAAATAATCTGAAAACTTGAGGCTCCTAATACGTTAGGGGGTATTAAAAAAATCCTTCAATACTTGCAATCATGTAACTTATAAGTTACCTTTGTCCAAAACCTTCTGATTTGGAAAAGATTAGAAACATAATCGCTTACAAACATTACTTCGAGGAATTTCTTCGAAGTCAACCAGTTAAGGTTCAAAACAAGATTTACAAAATTTTAGAAATCATTGAATTTCAACAGCATGTTCCTTCAAAGTACCTGGAATTGTTACAGGACACACATGGGCTTTATGAAACTAAATATTCGCTTGGATCCGATATTTGGAGGGTCTTTTGCTTTTTTGATGAAGGTCAACTTGTAATACTTCTCAATGGTTTTCAAAAGAAAACCCAGAAAACACCAAAATCTGAAATTTCATTAGCTTTAAGGTTGAAAGAAGAATATTTCGAAGAAAAAAGAAAGAGATAATTATGAAAAAAGAAAATCAAAATATTAAATCCTGGACAAAAATCAAAGATGACGTTTATGGAGGAAAAGGTACTCCCCGGCGAGATGAGTTAGACAGGGAATTCGAAGCCTTCAAAATCGGCGTTTTAATTCGTCAGGCCCGTGAGTCAAAACATATGACCCAGGAAGATTTAGGAAAAATTATTTCAAAGAAAAGGAGTTACATATCAAGGGTTGAAAATGACGGTAGCAACATGAATCTGAAAACATTGTATGATATCGTCGAAAAGGGCCTTGGAGGTAAAGTAAACATTGCGATTGAAATATAACACCCCCAAACGAACTGCTAAGCCTGGTGCTGATAAATTCGATGATATCAATGTTTGTCCCGCACCCACCGCTCCAGGCCTTGCAGTAGAACGTTAGCAGCTATGCCAATTGTAATTCTGAAAATTATAGCAATTCAATGACAACAATAAAGCGTATTCAAAAACAGTATAATTGGGCCTTAGTAATTCTAGTTTTCAGTTTTTCTAGTTGTGCTACATATCATGTAACCACTCAAAGCTTATTAGAACAACTTGCTAATAATCAACCAGAAACGAAAGTAAATATGTTAATAGTTTATCCTTATTTCTTTTTCCCGGGAGTCGTAACTGGTAATTCTATGACAGAAATAAAAGTCCTTGATAAAAATGAAAAAGAATGCATAATACCAGTGAAAAGGCAAACAAGTATAAGGATAACAAAAAAAGATGGAAAATGTAAGACTTTCTATTTTGACACCATGCTAATAAAAGATAGCATTGTTACAGGGAAAAATGATCACTTTATTGGGACAGATATTAAACCAATTAAATTGAATAATATCAAAAAGATAGAAATACAAAAACATTAAAAAAGGCACAACCGCTAACGAGCCGTCAGGCGACAAGTTGGGCGGTTTCCGGAGGCAGGCATTCACCAAACCTTTAAATGAGCAAGGGAAAGCAAAGAATCAACAAGAAAACCCCGCCCTTCGCCTGCAGGCCAAACCGTTAAAGGCAAGTGTGAAAAGCGCTGTGTGAATATAAAGCTTTCAGACCAACCATGAGTTTTTGACACTTATTTAGTATCTTTGGGTTGTGAGAAAGCGCGAACAAATAGGACTTGATTTTGAGGTTGATAAATTGACAAACTCAATAGAAAACGTGTTTTCAGGCGACACTTTTGCAACCGATATCACAATTATTTCAATTTCAGACCTCAAGACTGTTACCAAGAAAAATGGCTGGCAATTGGCTTGTTCAACATTACATTGACACTTTAGGTGCAATACATGTCGGTGGGCGTGTAATGATAATTGATACAAATGCTGCATTAAAACTCATCAATAAATATTTTCCAAAATGAAACGTAAATTGACAGAACTTGATGTGGATTTTATTGGTGGCCAAGATCCCATGACAAATGAAGAAGAGAAAGCAATTAGTGAATTTATAAAAGCTCATAAATTGCTGAACATTAAGAATCAGATTAGGAGGCCAAGGACAGTACGACAAAAAAAAGTTAATGCTTAAGTCCGACAATTAAGCTTTCAGGGGATATAACTCCAGCCATAAACAGCAGCTACGCGCAAGTCAGGTTTCTTGCTTCGTGGACAGGAATGTAAAAAATTAAAATTGTCGGTAAACAAAATTCAGGACGAGTCAAACTAAATTGATTTCCCCCGAAGGCTCTCCCCCAAATACCGTGCAGCATTCTCCCCATCCATCGCCGAACTCACGATCCCGCCTGCATACCCTGAGCCTTCCCCGCAAGGATATAGATTTTTTAACTGGATGTGATGCATCTTTTCCGGATCACGGGGAATCCGTACGGGTGATGAAGTTCTGGATTCAACACCCAGGATCACGGCATCATCAGTGATAAATCCTTTCAGCTTCTCCTCAAATTGCTTAAATCCAAGTTTAAGCCTTGAGGTAATGAATTCAGGCAAAACCTGGTTGATTGGATAAGAAACTGTTCCTGGATGATATGAAGTGTCGGGCAACGACTGCGATTGTTTGTTGCTAAGGAAATCTGTCAGCCGCTGTGCCGGTGCTCTCTGGCAGCTTCCGCCGGCAAGCCAGGCAAGCTTTTCAATCTGTTGCTGGAATCGGAGGCCTTTAAGCGGGCTGTCACCTGGAATACCTGCAAAATCGGATGCTTCAACAGAAACGACAATGCCGGAATTGGCAAAAGGCGAGTTTCTCCTGGAGTTTGACATCCCATTTACGACCACTTGCTCTGGTCCTGAAGCAGAAGGAACGATGATGCCGCCCGGGCACATGCAAAATGAAAAGACACCGCGCCCGGCTGCCTGTGCCACCAGGGAGTAGGTTGCTGCCGGTAAAAATTCACTTCTTTCTTTGGTATGATATTGCGCCTGGTCGATCAGTAACTGTGGGTGTTCAACCCGGATGCCCATGGCAAAAGGCTTGAACTCCAATGCGATCTTTTTTTGGTCGAGCAGTTCATAGATATCTGTTGCAGAATGTCCCGTGGCAAGGATGTAGGCTTGTCCTTCGTGGCGGGTTCCTTTTTGGTCGATCAAAGCAGTGACCCGATCCCCCGAATACTCAATATCATTGATCATTATCCCAAAATGAACCTCTCCTCCTGCCTCAAGGATATGTTCACGCATATGTTCGATGATAGCCGGAAGCTTGTCGGACCCAATGTGTGGATGGGCCTCGATCAGGATGTCTTCGGTGGCACCATGTTCGACAAATGTTTTCAGAATGTCTCTTACATTACCGCGTTTGGTAGAACGGGTATAGAGTTTCCCATCAGAAAATGTTCCGGCACCGCCTTCTCCGAAACAAAAGTTGGAGTTCGCATCAACGGTATGTCGGATGTTAATATCTGCAATACTACGTTTGCGTTCATGAACGTCTTTTCCTCTTTCAAGCAGGATGGGCTTATATCCTTGTCGGATCAGCTCTATAGAAGCAAACAGGCCGGCAGGACCAGCACCAATGACGATGACCCTGCTGTTGTTGTGGACATGTTGACGAGCTGCCGGGATTATATCCTCTGCGATGTATTTCTCATGAAGCCAGACTTCTACCTGGACTCTAACCCAGATCATCCGTTGTCTGGAATCAATAGATCTTCGAAGGATCTGGTAAAAAGTGATCTCATCCCGCTGTACCCGGAGCTTTTTCGCTAGTGGATGCAGGAGGTTTGGTTCGCCAAAAGCTTGCTGGGGCGTGAGGACCAGCTCAATATTTTTTTTCATACGTTAGCGGCTTAGCCCAGGCGGATTTACTCAAAAGTAAAAGTAAGCTGGAAAATCTTTGAATTCAAATAGTTGATACTATTCGCATAAACAGTTGGTTCATGGGAAAGCATATCCCTGACACCATACATCATCTTTAACTCTGTGCCAAATTTGAAATAGGTTGTGTAAAAATCGAAGCCGACACCGATTTCTAAGGCAGCATCGTTCTTTTTTAACTTGATCAGGATTTCCTCGTTTTGTTGTTTCTTCTTAGACTGTGATGCCATATCGGCAGTGAAATTACACCCGATAAGCACGTAGGCAAGGGAGTTGTACAGTCGTTTGGATTTTATTTTCAGCTCAAATGGGAAATTGAGATAAGCTGATTCGATTTTTTTCGGGACATCTTCAAAAATCGTGTCGTTGTATTTTTGAGTGAAAATCAAGGTGCGATCCCCGAATGAGAGTGTAGGGATAAAGCGCAAGTCGAGGTATTCTGAAAGGCGAAGGTTAGAGACAATCCCAATGTTAAATCCACTTCCGGGTTTGCAGGTTACAGTATAAATCGTGTCAAGGTAAGCAAAGTCCTTAACGGGGTGGATCACCATAAACATATTATTGAATCCAAGAGTAAACCCAAAATGATACGGTGCAAGGTCATATTTTGGAAGGTTTTCCGGTTGACGATGTTGAGCCTGCGAATGGGTTGAAGCCACCAGGAGAATCATGATCAGGAATGCCAGGCTATAAGAAATTCGTCTCAAAGAGGTCAATTGGGTTAAGTTTAGAAAACGAGCTTTTTAAAAGCTTAGTATCTGTTTCTCAAAAACGTGCAAAATTAGAACTATTTCTTTTCTCCGAAATAGATCGAGGCAATTCCTCCATTTAGCCGTTCCTGGCGGGTTTCCGCAAATCCCGCTGCTTTAAGGTGCTCCAGGAAATTCTCTCCTGAAGGAAAAGCATTGACAGATTCAGGCAAATATGAGTAGGCAAAGTCATGTTTTGAGATCAACCTGCCGAGCGTTGGAAGGATAAATTTGAAATAAAAGTTAAACAGGATTTTCCAGGGAAAGCCACTGACTTTGGAGAACTCCAGGATCATCAGTTTTGCCCCGGGTTTGAGCACCCGGTTCATCTCACGAAGGCCCTTATCCAGATCTTCGAAATTTCTGACGCCAAAAGCTGCTGTGACGAGGTCAAAGCTGCGGTCGCTGAAAGGAAGTGCTTCTGAGTCGCCGCTTTTAAGCGTAATAAGTCCGGAAAGACCTTTCTTTGTTATCTTTTCTCTTCCTATTTTTAGCATCTCCTCGGAAATATCGACCCCAACAATTTGCTGAGGTTGGCATTTTGAGAGGGTTATGGCCAGGTCAGCCGTGCCTGTGGCAACATCCAGGATCTTTTGAGGCTTCTGCTGACTGGCATATTTCAAGACGCGATGGCGCCAAAGTTTATCGATTCCAAAGGAGAGGAAATGGTTTAAAAAGTCATAGTGCCCTGCAATTGAGTCGAACATATTTCTGACTTTTTCCTTCTTTCCGCCTTGTTGTGTGGTATCTTTATTCATGTAATGATCATTATTCTTTCAATTCCCGCAGAACCTCCTGCAACAGCCGATCACCTTTGATCGGCACCACGCCGACTTCTTCGCATACCAATCCCCCCGCAAGGTTTGAGATGGCGGCGATCTCCCTGAGGCTGCATCCTGATGCCAGACATAAGGTAGCCAGGCTAATTACAGTATCTCCGGCACCGCTTACATCAGCAATATTCCTTTTATGAGCCGCAATAAAATGTGTTTCTGATTGCCTGTCAGTGCCTTTCTTTCGGATCATGATCCCATGTTCCGAGAGCGTAAGTAGCATTATGTCAATGTCTTGCTGATCCTGAAAGCGTGAGGAGGCATCTTCTAAGACTTCAGGCTGACTGGCTTCAATATCCATCTTCAGGCCTTCCCGTAGTTCTTTTAAATTTGGTTTGAATAAAGTGACCCCGCGGTAAGCCAGGAAATTTTGTTTCTTGGGGTCGACTGTGGTTGGAATCCCTTTTTCACGGGCAAGTTGAATGAGTTTCTTAATAAGGGTTGGTGTTAAAACGCCTTTGTTATAATCCTGGAAGATAATAGCACTCACCTCATTTTCTTCAATGATTAAGGAGATTTCCTCAAACAGATTTTTTTCTTCTTCTGCATTGAGATCCAATGTCGTCTCTTCATCGACCCTGAGCATCTGGACATTGTTTCCGATAACCCTGAACTTCGTAGTGGTGAGCCGGTCGTTGCTGCGGATCAGTCCGCAAGTTTTCATCTTCTCAACCTCCATCAGTTCGAAAAAGATCTCTGATTGTCTGTCGTTGCCTATTACGGTGCATAAGATAGGTGTTGCCCCCATAGCTTTGATGTTCAGCGCAACATTGGCGGCACCACCCAGGCGGTTTTCCCGTTTATGCAAAGCGACTACAGGAACCGGAGCTTCAGGTGAGATCCGATCCACTTTTCCCCAGAGGTAAGCATCGATCATGACATCACCGATGATCATCACGTTCTTTTTGTTGAATTCCTGAAAAAGCTTGCTAATTTTATTTTCTTCCGGCATAAGGGTGTAATTTCATGCTTGGCTGCAAAAGTATAAAAATCTAAATCACTATTTTTGAGTTATCTTTGTATTAGAAAAACAATGGGGATTGAAGTATTTTAGTATCATCCTGTTATTACTGTTAATTTCAGGTGTGCCTCTTCAAAAGGTTACTGCCCAGATTCAGCTTTCCCCAGCCTCAAAAATCAACACCAAATGTGACGGCATCGGTTGTAACTACTACGGCCCGAGCATCCTGATCAATGAAGTAATGATTTCCCCGCTAAGTGGTGACGGATCGATGGCTGGTCATGCTTATAATTCAACAAATCCACAGGCTGGTGAGTGGATAGAGTTGTATAACCCGCATTTGTGCAAGGCTGTTGACATCTCATGTTATTTTCTTGGCAACAATACTGAGGATACAGATTCCCTGGGGGGTCATTATTTTGGAGGTGGATATGAAATACCGGAGGGTACTGTTGTCCCACCCCGCGGGTTTTGCGTTGTCAGAGGCGTGAATGCAGATCCCGTTCCTTCCAATCTATTGGTTCAAAATGGGGGGAAAACCATCGAAATAATCATCAACAGCAATTCAAGCTATTGTCTTGGAGGGGGGTATCGATTATGGTTTCCCAATGCCGGGGGATGGTTTGCTTTTTATAATACACAGGGAGTTCCGCAGGATGCGATCTCCTGGAGTGTAGTTCCGGCTTATAATAATCCACCCTGCAATCCTCCCGGTAACTGTCCGTATAATGGCGTTTTACCAGCCTACGATCAGATCCCTTCAGACCATAAAAAATATATTTTCAGCTTTGATTTGAGCCTTGGTTTTAGCGAAGCCAGGATGCCGGATGGCGGACCCTGGGCAGTGGATCAGAATTTCACCCCCACTTATGCTACATCTAATGCTACGCCGGTTCCCCCACCTGTTATTACCTGCAATGGAAAAGCCAGTGTCAGCGTGAGTGGCGGAGTTCCTCCCTATTCTTTTATTTGGAATGACGGGCAAAGTCAGACTAATGATACCGCTGTAGGCTTGTGTGAAGGAACCTATTGTGTCACAGTCACAGATGCAGCCGGAGTTACAGCACAGACTTGTGTCGAGGTATTTGATTATAAACTTAATGTGAATTTGGCGCCTTTTGATTCAATTTGTGAATCCGCACCGCCGTTTCCGCTTACTCATGGCAGTCCTGCCGGAGGAGTTTACTCAGGAGACGGTGTGTCGGGCTTGACTTATTATCCTGATTCAGCTGGCCAGGGGACACATAAAATTTTTTATACCTGGTACAATGTTGATTCGTGCTACGGTATCGACAGCAGCCTGATAACCGTCGTCCAGGGTGTTGATTTTTCCATGCCATCACCTCAGAATGTGTGTATTGATACACCTCCTTTTTTGCTTTCCGGAGCTACGCCTGCCGGAGGGACATACTCAGGAAGTGGCGTTCAGAATAATTATTTTTCTGCAGTGGAATCCGGACCTGGAACTTTTACAATAAGCTATGATTATCAAAGCAATTCTTTTTGTCAGGGGCAGGCCACCATGCAAATCACTGTCAATCCATTGCCGGTCATGGGGCTTAGTCCTTTTCAACAACTATGCGAAAAAAGTCCTCAAATTATGCTCAGCGGCGGAACACCTTCTGGGGGAACCTACTTGGGTAATGCTGTATCAGGAGGTTTTTTTGATCCAGTGCTCTCCGGGGATGGTGATTTCCCAATAACGTATTCATATACAGATCTGAAAGGCTGCACAGATGATACATCCGCCATCCTGACTGTAAATCCAAATCCTTCAGTTCATGTAAATGCGAATCCTCCACTTATTTGTAAAGGCGACAAATCCACACTCTTTGTTTCAGGAGCGTTGAACTATAACTGGAATCCGGCAATGGCCAATGCATCCCAGATTGTTGTGAGTCCAATACAAACGACAAATTTTTATGTGACCGGTATTGATGTTCACGGATGCGAAGACTCTGATTCATGCCGGGTCAGTGTAATTCCATTGCCAGTGATCAATTTGCCGGCCGCTGTTTGGATGATGACAGGTGATCCGGTACAGCTTGAGTCATTTTCCGGACCCTTTCAGTATTTATGGTCAACGGGAGAAACCAGTCAGTGGATCACGGTTCAAAAGCCTGGTCTTTATTGGCTCAGTGTGAAGGATACTTTTTGTGTAGCGAAAGATACGGTTGAAGTAGTGGAGATTCCTGCGATATATGTCCCCAATGCCTTCACCCCTGATTTTGATGGGCTGAATGACTTCTTTGGCCCGATCTCAGCCTTTCCAGTTTCAATTAAATTCAGGGTCTTTACCCGATGGGGAGAACAAATTTTTGAAAGTAACGATCTCAATATTTTATGGGACGGGACTTATAGGAATTCTCCTGCTCCTTGTGATGTTTATAGCTGGATACTGGAATGGGATTTTGTATACACAACACATAACAACACAAACATGGGTTTAAAAGGCCAAAAGCAAGGGATGGTTCTTCTATTGAAATAAAGGGATTAACTTAAAATAACATTCATATATTTGCTGTTGGGCCTATTTGGTCCATAATTTGATAAAACATTATACAATCTATTATTGTTATTATTGAATATGTAATTAAAATTGATCCTATGCACCTAAAAAGATATCTATTCATTTTAGGAATTATCTTTGTTTCAGGGATGCATGTTAATGCTCAGCTTAACCTGACAACCAGTTCCAAAATTAACACCAAATGTGATGGCTTTGGATGTGAATATTATGGCCCATCCATCTTGATCAATGAGGTGATGATCCATCCTTCTTCAGGTGATGGTTCTATTTATGGACAGGGTCAGGGTTCAGGTGCCCAGGCTGGTGAGTGGATCGAACTTTACAACCCTGATTTATGCAAATCGGTTGATATCTCCTGTTATTTTCTAGGAAACAATTCCCCTGACGGCAATGGAAGCAGCACTTATGGTGGCGGTTTTGAATTGCCGGCCGGAACCATTGTACCTCCTCGTGGATTTTGCGTGGTGCGAGGCGAAAATGCTCCGGCAATTCCTTCTAATTTGCTGGTTCAGAATGGAGGAAATACAGTTGAAGTCATTATTACCGCAGGGAATAGCGTTTGTATCGGTGGTGGTTGGCGTCTTTGGTTTCCCAATGCGGGCGGATGGTTCGCCTTTTACAACAGATTTGGAGTTCCCCAGGATGCGATTTCCTGGCACACCAATACCTCCGCCGGTGGAACACCCTGTAATCCAGTTGGAAACTGTCCGTTTACTGGGACATTGCCTTCCTATACCAATATACCTGCCATACGAAAGAATTATATTTATGCCAATGACCCCCCAATTGGTCAAAGTATCCGTCGCTTACCAGATGGCGGCAACTGGGTAATTAACCAGGGTGGTACTGCAACTTATGGAACCTGTAATGCTGCCTGTGCTCCTGCTCCTATTATTACGTGCAACGGGATGGCAATTGTTAATGTAAGCGGTGGCGTTCCTCCGTATACCTATATCTGGGATGATGGGCAGGCCCAAACTAATGACAGTGCTGTCGGGCTCTGCGATGGTACCTATTGTGTGACGGTCCAGGATGCCAACGGACTTGCGGCAACGACCTGTGTCGTTGTTCAGGATTTTGCACCTGCTGTTTCCGCTGCTCCTTCACTGCCTGCCATGTGTCAGTATGAATCTCCGATTCAGCTGCCGCCAGGAACGCCAACAGGAGGTGCTTATTCAGGACCGGGTGTCACCGGCAATCAATTTGATCCGGGTGCTGCTGGACCTGGGACTCATATACTTAATTATACAATTTATAATAGTGATTCATGCCATAATTCAGCACCTACTTCCGTGCTGGTATTTTCTATTCCTCCTCTCGTATTTAACCCGGTGCCCCCCGTTTGTTTAAATTCACCACCAATAACACTTACACAAGGATCTCCGCTTGGTGGATATTATACAGGACCTGGCATTTCGGGCACGGGTACTTTTTCAGCAGGAACTACCGGTTTAGGGGCCTTTGTGATAACCTATCATTATTCCAGTGCAGGAGGATGTACTGATTCAGCCACGGCAACAGTCGTTGTTAATTCTGGTCCAACGGTGACATTCAGCACTTTACCTGGTGTCTGTCTGAATGGCTCGCCTGTGACACTTACAGGAGGCTCTCCAGGCGGTGGCGTATATACTGGAACAGGGGTTGTTGGCGGGAAATTCTATCCAGTTCTATCAGGAGTGGGGACCTTTACCCTCAATTATGCCTATAGCGATCAAAATAACTGTTCTGACAACACCAACCAGACCATCCAGGTTTATGGATTGCCTGTAGTGAATTTTACTTCTGTCCCAAGCCATTGTCGTAATGACTCATCCTTCGTTTTGATAGGAGGAAGCCCGACAGGCGGAACCTACACTGGAATTGGTGTCTTTAATGGATTCTTTGATCCGGAAATATCTGGTCAGGGCATCTTTTCAATCACCTACACCTTCACTGACGCACATGGATGTACCAATGACTCAACCCAGAAACTTACAGTCTTGCCGATTCCTTATGTGCAATTAGGCTCATTATCAGGAATCTGTATCGACAACCCGGCAATTATCTTGTCAAATGGCACACCTGTTGGCGGGACATACACAGGGATTGGTGTCAGTGGCACTACCTTTGACCCATCTGTTTCAGGGATTGGAGATTTTATTATAAAGTATTCATACACAGATGCTAATGGCTGTACAGCTGATACAACGAGCATCCAAAAAGTTAATCCGCTACCCACAGTATTTAATGTTAGCGGCGGCGGATATTACTGTTTGGGCGCCGATCCATTATCAATTGATTTAAGTGGTTCAGAATCCGGAGTAACCTATATGGTATATATTGACGGGCATCCGTCAAGCATTACCGGTATTGGAACTGGTTCAGCATTATCGTTTTCTCCTGTTCAGGATTCAGGTGTATATGTTATTCATGCCATAAACACTACAACGGGTTGTAAATCAGACATGACAGGCTCTGCCTCGGTATTCAAAATATATATGCCCAAAATACAGATCGGAGATACGATGTATTTTTGTGATGCTTCAGGGATCAAACTCGATGCAGGTGATTTTCAGGATACACTCGTTTATTTATGGAGCGATGGCAGCAGTGGTCGTTATTTCACAGTCATGGAGCCGGGAGTGTATAATGTGAAAGTCTTCAAAGAACAGTGCTATTCCGAAGATTCTATCCTCGTGGAAGCCTGCAGCGAATTATGGATGCCAAACATCTTTACACCCAATGGTGATAACTATAATCCTCGTTTTCTTTCCAAAATTATCGCAGGCGAAATCCTGACCTATTCCATCGAAATTTATAATCGCTGGGGAAAGATGGTGTATCAGTCAGAAGACCTTAAAGAAGGATGGGATGGGTCCTTATTCAACCGTGGAAATGACTGCCCCGATGGCGTTTATTTCTATATTGTAAAGTATATTGGGGCCAGTTTTCCCTTTCCTCATGTGCAACATCAGCTTACAGGTGAAGTCACCCTGATGCGATAGTCTTTATGCAATTTTAAGCTTGTTTTGTATTACTTTTGCAAACTAATTATTCATTGCAAATATCTAAATTATGTCCGATAAAGTTCTTGACCATGTATCAGCCGGTGTTGTAACCGGTGATGATTTACAGACGATTTTTCGTCTTGCCAAAAAACAACAATTTGCAATCCCCGCAGTCAATGTAGTGGGATCTTCTTCATCTAATGCCGTTATGGAAGCCGCAAAAGCGGTCAACTCTCCGGTCATTATTCAGTTTTCAAATGGAGGTTGTATCTTCAATGGAGGGAAATCTCTTTCAAATGAAAATGAGAAACTCGCCATTGCCGGCGGTATTGCCGGTGCGATTCATGTCCACCAGATGGCTGAATTCTATGGGGTACCTGTTATTCTTCATACCGATCATGCGGCTAAGAAATTATTGCCCTGGATCGATGGCCTTCTTGATGCAGGTGAGAAACATTATGAGCGACACGGGAAACCCCTGTTCAGCTCTCATATGCTCGATCTCAGCGAAGAAGACATTTATGAGAACATTGAAATCTGCAAAAGTTACCTGGAAAGGATGTCACGCATCGGAATGACACTCGAAATAGAACTCGGAGTCACGGGAGGAGAAGAAGATGGTGTCGACAATACCAACATCGACAGCAGTCGCCTGTATACCCAACCTCAGGATGTGGCACTTGCTTACAGAGAGCTTAGCAAAATCAGCGACAAATTCACGATTGCCGCCAGCTTTGGGAATGTTCACGGAGTTTACAAACCCGGGAATGTAAAACTTGAACCGGTCATCCTGAAAAACTCCCAAGAGTATATCCAGGAACATTTTAAAACGGGTGTAAATCCTGTCAACTTCGTTTTCCATGGCGGATCAGGCTCTGAACCCAGTAAAATTGCAGAAGCCATTACCTACGGAGTAATCAAGATGAATATCGACACCGATACCCAATGGGCCTATTGGGAAGGCTTGCTGAAGTTCTATAAAAAGAACGAAGCTTACCTCCAGGGACAGCTTGGAAACCCTGATGGCGCTGAGAAACCGAATAAAAAATTCTATGATCCCAGGGCATGGGTGCGTGAAAGTGAGAAATCGATGGTTGAAAGACTGAAAGTTGCCTTCACCAACCTCAACTGTCTCGACAGAAATTAATAAGTTTCGCCTTGCTTAAATCATTTACATGGCTGGTTATAAGGCTTTTCGGATGGAAAGTCACTGGAGAATATCCGCATGATTTAAAGAAATGCGTGGTGATCTCAGCACCACATACCAGCATGTGGGATTTCATCTTTGGCTGGCTTGGCTTGAGGTCTTTGGGTGTGCGTTCCCGCTTTATGATCAAAAAGGAGATTTTCTTCTTCCCTTTGGGCCTCATCGTTCGATTAATGGGCGCCATACCGGTCGACAGGGGCCAGCGTAACAATATGGTCGATTTTGTCGCTGATTTGTTCACCAAATATGACGACCTGGCATTTGTCATCACCCCCGAAGGTACCAGGAAACTAAATCACCGCTGGAAGAAGGGCTTTTATTTTATCGCGATGAAAGCAAAAGTCCCAATCGTTCTGGGATACCTGGATTATGCTAAAAAAGAAGGAGGCATTGGCATCATCATTGAGCCAAGCGGGGATTTCGACAAAGACTTTAAGATCATTGAAGACTTTTATCGTGATAAGACAGCGAAACATCCGGAGAAATTTAGCCTCAGCCAGAAAGCCTGAGTTAATTGATTATTAATAATTTATTATGTCAGAAATAACAGACAAGACTGTCCCCGAGTATAAATCACTGAATTTTATTGAGCAGATCGTCGAAGAAGACATCCGCAATGGAAAAAACGAGGGACGTGTTCATACGCGTTTTCCCCCGGAGCCCAACGGATACCTGCATATTGGTCATGCAAAGTCTATCTGCCTGAACTTCGGCCTCGGCCTAAAATACAACGGAAAAACCAACCTGCGCTTTGATGACACCAATCCAAGCAAAGAGGAACAGGAATATGTTGACTCGATCAAAGAAGATGTGCGTTGGCTGGGTTTCGACTGGGAAGGTCGCGAATTCTATGCTTCAGATTATTTTGAGACCCTTTATGAATTTGCGCAAAAGCTCATTCGTAAAGAGCTGGCCTATGTCTGTGAACTTAGCGCAGAACAAATCAGCACGATGCGCGGTACGCCAAATGTTCCTGCCACGCCCAGCCCTTTCCGAGAACGTAGTGTGGATGAAAACCTTGATCTCTTTGGCCGCATGCGCGCCGGGGAGTTTCCTGATAGTAGTCATACTTTAAGGGCCAAAATCGACCTGGCTTCGCCGAATATGCATATGCGTGATCCCGTGCTTTACCGTATCATGCATGTTGACCATCACCGCACAGGAACGGCCTGGTGCATCTATCCCATGTACGACTACGCCCACGGGCAGAGTGACTCGCTGGAAGGGATTACGCATTCTATCTGCACCCTGGAGTTTGAGGTTCATCGCCCATTGTATGAATGGTTTCTCCGTGCACTTGAGATCTTTCCCTCGCGCCAGATTGAGTTTGCCCGCCTCAATGTGACCTATACCGTCATGAGCAAACGTAAGCTTCTTGAACTGGTGACCAGCGGATTGGTGAAAGCCTGGGACGATCCCCGTCTGCCTACCATTTGCGGACTTAGGAGAAGAGGCTATACCCCTCAGTCGATTCGTGAATTTGCCGACAGGGTAGGGGTTGCCAAGCGCGAAAACGTCATCAGCATTGCCCTTTTGGAACATTGTTTAAGGGAAGACTTAAACAAACGGGCCTTACGTGTCATGGCTGTGTTAAATCCCCTGAAGGTCGTCATCACCAACTACCCTGAAGGAAAAGTTGAGGAGATTGATGCCGTCAACAATCCTGAAGATGCCGAAGCAGGTAAACGCAAGGTTCCGTTTTCACGGGAACTTTATATTGAAAGAGATGATTTCATCATCGACCCACCTAAGAAGTTCTACCGTCTGGCTCCAGGCCGTGAAGTCAGGTTACGTTATAGTTATTTTGTGACTTGTGTCGATTATAAAACGGATGCTGAAGGGAATGTCACCGAGATTCATTGTACTTATGACCCGGCAACCTATGGTGGCAATGCCCCCGATGGCCGAAAGGTGCAAGGGACAATTCATTGGGTTTCTGCGGCAGAAGCTGTCAAGGCAGAGGTCAGGCTTTACGAACCACTGTTTATGATTGAAAGTCCGGAGGATGTGCCAGAAGGAGAAGATTACAAACAGAATCTCAATCCCGACTCGCTGAAAGTCATTACGGCTTTTGTAGAGCCAGGTTTGGCAGATGCTGTTGCGCTTACCAATTACCAGTTTGAAAGACTTGGGTATTTTAATGTCGATCCTGACTCTGTTAGTGGGAGCCCGGTTTTCAACCGGACGGTGACTTTAAAAGATAGTTGGTCGAAGATGGAAAAAGACGGGAAAACACAGTAGAAAAAATCTGTTCCTGGCCTTGCTCTTCATGAAATAACTTCTACCTTTGCACCTCCAGAATGTCCGATGGTGTAATTGGTAACACAACTGATTCTGGATCAGTCGAGTCCAGGTTCGAGCCCTGGTCGGACAACAAAACAAGAAAGCAGCCCATGGCTGCTTTCTTGTTTTGTTAACGTGCAAACGTGCACACCAGCACATTCCCACATAAAATTTTCGCATCGATCTCATTTTTATACGACAAAGACATTAATTTTCCGTATATTTATCGTCCTCAAAATCAGCCCCATGAAATGTGTTAAAATGCTTTTTCTGATTGGGTTTATCTGTGTTATTTCAGTTCATGCTAATGCACAAAGAGCTTATTGGGATACGGTTTATGCGCAAAACGGTAGTTATGCCTCCCTTTCCCTGTATTTTGAAAATATCCTGGATGTAGCTTCTTTTGATATTGTAAGTGATTTTGACCCATTGAAACTGCAAATGATTGGCACCAATAATGTTAACAGTATTTTAGGCTCCAATGGTTTTTATGTCATTGGCCCTTCAGGTAGCTGGATTTTGTCATTTTTTTCTCTGAACTCAGTTAGCTTTATCGGGTTAAATAAAATTCTGGAAGTAAAATTTCTTGTTATACAGGACTCTGCAACCATGAGTATTTCCTCTTCAGGTTTGTTCAGCAATACTGCTTCAGGCCCGGTTCCTGCCATCCTGAGCCCGGGTTATATTGTGCCCTGCACTGTTATTAGCGCTTCTTCACCCTTAAATTCTTCCGTTCTCAGTGGTGACAGTACTTCTTTCTCCACAGTAATCACGGGTCCGGGTCCCTCGACTTTTCAATGGCAATATAGCACCAACGGAGGTGCCGGCTGGGCCGACCTTCAGAATACCCCACCCTATTCAGGCGTGACTACAAATCAACTTTCAATCATACCTGCCAATTTTACTATGGACCAATTTCAATATAGATGCGTTCTCAATGGCGGTTGCGGCCCGCTGGCAACTGCAAGTGCAACACTCACGGTGGAAAGTCCGATCATCATTGCGAATTTTACCTATAACAACCTCACAAATACACCCATCACTTCCTGCCCGATACGCTTAAAACAAGGGGCCGTCATCGTAAAACAACAAAATACCAACACGCTGGGCAAAAGCATCTTTACCGATTTTCCATTAGGGACTTATACACTCCAGCCAGCCATCAACAAACCCTGGGGAGGCGGGAATTCTGTCGATGCCATCATGATCATGAAACATTACACGGGGATACTGACACTTAGCGGGATGGCACTCCAGGCCGCTGATGCCAATGGCGATGGTGCTGTCAACAGCCTCGATGCCCAGCTGGTGTCCAAACGATTTGTCGGGATCATCAGCTCTTTCCCTGCGAGTGACTGGATCATCGAAAACCCAACGGTCAATGCCTTTTTTCCTCTGACATATGTTGTCCCGATCAAAGCAGTGTGTCGTGGAGATGTGAATGGTTCCTACATACCATAACCCCACCTAAGTCCTCCCCGATTCGGGGAGGACTTAGGCGAAAAAGGCATTGCCAATAAGTCCTTATTCCAGCTTCTTCTTATTCAAAACACTAAAAAAAGAAGTCTTGTAATTTTCTCCGATCGGGATCAGTTCATTCATGATCTTGATCCGGTTCCGCTCAATGGATTCTATCTTATCCAGTGCCACGATAAAAGAACGATGCACCCTCAGGAAGGCTTGCTCCGGGAGCATATTTTCCATGTTGCGGAAATTTTGCAAGGTCATGATCTTCTCATGCTTACAATGAATCCGGAGATAATCACCCATCCCTTCAACATAAAGGATGTCATCAAAATTTACCCGCTGAAGCCGAAACTCAGTTTTCACGAAGAAATAATCTCCTTTATGCCCATGTCCTGACTCTTCTGAGCTTATTGGGCGAACAAGCCTGCTGCAAACCTTGTCATAAACTTTATCTGCGGCACGGACAAAACGCTCAAAAGAAATGGGTTTCAGCAGGTAATCAGCCACATCCAGCTCATAGCCTTCAATAGCGAAATTGTCGTAGGCTGTGGTAAAGATCACATCCGGCTTTTGCTTCAGCACTTTCAGCAGCTGTATCCCACTGAGTTCTTCCATCTGGATGTCGAGGAACAAGAGATCAACGGTATTGTTCTTTAGGTAATCAAGGCATTCCATCGCATTGGTGAAGGTCTTCATCAATTCAAGAAAAGGTACCTTGCTGATATAATCTTCAATGATGTCGAGCGCCAATGGCTCATCATCAACAGCAATACATTTGAGGATCATAGCTCGTCGATATGAAGGTTAATTTTATATAATCCGTCATCAGTAGTGATTTGTAAGTTGTGTTTCTCCGGATAAAGGATCTCAAGCCTTCTGCGGACGTTATTCAAACCTATTCCCTGGTTAGGATCTTTCTGGCTGATGTCGTTCTTGTAAAAAGAATTCTTGACTTCAAAGTCAAGTGACTTCTCATTAATCGTTAAAATGATGATAATTCCAGGCGGTGTGACACTTTTCTTCCCATGTTTAAAAGCATTCTCGACGAAAGGAATCAGCAGCATCGGCGGAATTGATTTCCCTTCTTTTATTCCGATTACTTTGAAGTCAATGAAACGGTCGGTGTTTAAACGGATAGTCTGTAGGTGAATATAACTTTCAAGATATTCTATTTCTTTCTCCAGCGGGACTCTGTCAGCAGCAGCCTCATACAGCATATACCGCATAATATCACTCAGTTTCATGACGACATCCGGAGCCTCATCCGATTTCTTGTAAACCAGTGAATATAGGTTGTTCAGCGTATTAAAGAGGAAATGAGGATTGATTTGAGACCTAAGCAGGGCAAGCTCTGAGGTTTTAGTTTGGTGGATGAGTTCTGCTTTAAGTTTTTGTGTGTTAAACCAGTCAATGATAAACCAGATACAGATAGGAAGCGTAGAATACAGCATACTATTCACCAACTCCATCGTGATGTTGTAAAATCTCAGCTTAGGGAGTTCGTTCATTTTAATGATATACCAATAGATTTCCCGAATGACAAACATCCTGAAAACCGCAAATATCAAGATAAACAGCGCAACCAGTCCCAGGCTTTGCCAGAGGCGGTTCCGGTTGAAAAAACTCAGGGAGATGCTGAAATAGATGATGTAGAAATTCATCATATTCAACAGTTCAGTGCTGAAATTATAGTAATAAACCCAGCTGGGATAATCTTTGTCCGGAAAGATAATTGGCAATTCCGGAATGATTGAAAACAGTATCCAGAAGATAATGTGGAGGAGGACGATGTGATTTCTTTTCATGTTTAGCCTTAAAATCAAGCTAAGTTACAGAATTACATGGTCAAGCCATGTGTTTTCCCTTTCCTAATAGACTGATAAGGCATTTTTGACGGTGAAAGCCTTGATCTGGCCGACGGAATTTGCTTAGATTGTTGACCCAAAACTTAAGGCTTGATTCTTACTTACGAATAAAGGCTAAGGTCTGAATATTCTCTGTACTTTTGCAGCCTTTTAATTGCATTTTACAATGAAAACTTACTCATTTGCCATGATTTGCCTTATCACTCTTGGATTTTCCACCTTCAGGGCTGAGGCCCAGAAAGTCATCCCCGATTATTCATCCACAGACCGTAAAGAGGTCCCTTCTCAATATAAATGGAATATAGAAGACCTTTATGCCAGCGACCTGGCATGGGAAGCTGACAAGAAATCACTTATTGCTTCTATGGCGGAGATTCCTGCTTTGTCAAAAGACTGGCTGAGTAGTTCTGCGAAAATGCTTGTGTTTATGAAGTTCAGTGACAAAATTGGAGAAAAGCTGGGTCGTCTTTATGCCTATGCCTCAAACCAGGCGAATATGGATGTCGGTGATACGAAATTCCAGGCCATGAACGGCGAATTGAGAAACCTCGGCGTTGATCTTTCATCCAGGTTGGCTTTCTTTAATACAGACATCCTCAACCTGGGGAAAGAAAAATTTGCAACCTACCTGAAGGCCGAAAATGGCCTGGAACCTTACAAATTCTCTGTTGAGCAGATCTTCAGAAACAGCGCTCACATACTGCCTCCCGAGCTAGATAAGCTGGTTTCAATGACAAGTCTTTTTACAGGGACCACGTCGCAGGCTTCAAGTCTTCTCAACAACCTGGAACTGCCTTCCGCAACTGTGAAGCTGAGTGATGGCAAAGAGGTTTCCCTGAATATAGCCAATTACAGCCAGTACAGAGCCTCGAAAAATCCTGCTGACCGCAAGCTCGTGATGCATACTTTCTGGGAACAACATGCGAAATTTGAGAATACTTTCGCCTGCCTCATCGATGGCCAGATGAAACAGCATCTGTTTAATGCAAAAGCACACAAATACAGCGACTGCCTGGAATCAAGATTGTTTTCTGAAGACATTGATCCAGCGGTATATCACCAGTTGATCAAATCGGTAAGGGAAGGACTCCCACTTCTACATCGTTACCTGATCCTGAAGAAACAGCTGCTGAAACTGGATACCTTCCATTATGATGACATCTATGCTTCTGCCGTGAAGTCTATCAATAAAAAGTATAGTTGGGAAGAAGCTTGTAGTCTCGTCAAATCGGCCATCCAGGTGCTAGGACCAGAATATGGCAAAGCACTCGATCTTTCTTTCAGCCAGCGATGGATCGATATTTATCCAAACAAAGGCAAAGAATCCGGAGCCTATTCTTCTGGTGTATATGGAGCACATCCTTATGTTAAGATGAATTATAATGGAGATTATAATGCTGTATCTACGCTCGCTCATGAATTGGGTCATGCCATGCATTCACATTTCTCAAGCCTGACGCAGCCCTATGCCACGGCCGATTATGCCACTTTCCTGGCAGAAATTGCCTCGACTTTTAATGAGAATCTCTTGATGCATCAGATGTTGAAAGAAGAAAAGGATGATCTCTTCAAGTTATATATCTTGGATAATTATCTCGATGCAGTTAGAGGTACCATTTTCAGGCAGACGCTGTTTGCTGAGTTTGAACTGGCGATGCATCAAAAAGTCGAACAGGGCCAAACACTCACCCCTGATTGGCTCAGTGCTCAATACCTGAAACTGACAAAGGAATACTACGGGGCGGATAAAGGCGTCATGGAAGTTGGTGACTATATCGGGAATGAATGGAGCTTTATCCCTCATTTTTACATGAATTATTATGTGTTTCAATATTCAACAGGACTAATTGCTTCCATGGCCCTCAGCGAAACCGTGTTGAATGGGGGTGCTGCAGAACGTGACCGCTACCTGGAGTTGTTGAAATCAGGGAGTAAAGATTATCCCCTGAATCTTCTGAAGAAAGCAGGGGTTGATATGACCAGTCCGGATCCCGCAAAAGCCGCAATGAAAAATTTCGAATCTCTTATCGGGGAAATGGAGAAAATCGTAGCTCGTTTAAAAGCCGAAGGCAAAATCTAGTCTCGATTTCTTTCATGATGATTATCTTTGCACTCAAAATCAAATTTATGCGAACATTTCAGGCATATCTGCTGGTCTTATTATTATTCCCGTTTAGTCAAATACTTAAGGCACAAGAGGATCATTATATCCCACCTGGACCGTACCTGACAGTGAATGAGCTCCCCCAGGAAGCCGTTATTATGCAAATCAGGGAATTTAAAGATCAGGCTCTTTTTGATTACTGGCACGACTGTCCCGAAATCCTTTTAGAATATGGATTTAAACGCCTGATATTTGAAGATATCTATATGAGGATGAATTTATATCACATAGAGATCAGCGAGATGCAAGATTCGGCTGCCGCTTTTGGTGCTTATTCTATTGCTGCACGGGCGCCGGGTTTAAAAGACAATTTTTGGGAATATTGTTTCATTAACAATAGGGAAGCCCTTTTTATCAAGGGAGCTTATTTTGTAAGGGTCAGCACGCTAAAGTTAGATACAGCCAATGGATATAATTTGTTGTATAAGTTTGCCAGCACGCTTATTACAAAAGTTCCTGGTGGTATGTATGTTCCTCCTGCTGTCCTTACTGCCGGGCAACTCAGAAAGTTTCGTTCAGACCTGAGAATGATCAGAGGTTACCTGGGTTTATACTATGGATTCCCTTCCTGGGTGGCTCTTTTTAGGGGGATAGAATTCAGTGAGATCAATGTCCTCCCCTTGGTCCAACCAACGGCTAAGTTAAATTATGCCCGCCTTGTCTTCAAAGATGGGGCTGAACTGGAAAAATTCCAAAAGAAAAATGGGCTTTTAGATCCGGACAATCCAGGCTTTAAAAAGAAAATACTTGAGAAAACTAGCTGGTTATTTCTCAGGACAGGAGAAAAAACGGCCATGCTGCTCGAAAGCACTGGCAATGATCCATTTCTGAATCCAATAGTTCAGCAGATTGAATTGACAGGGCTTAAAAAATAAAGTTTAGGAATTTTCATCCCCGTAAAGTCGCTGTTGAAGGCTTTCAATTTCTGTCTCTGTCTCGGCTTTTTCGATTTTCATCGCTTCAATAGCCCTGCGGTTTGTCTGAATTCTTGCTTCCAGGCCTATCCGGGCTGAGACTTCCAATGGCTTTTGGAGGACAATCTCAAGCTGGTTTTCAAGTTCATCCAGGGACTCTTCCAGCCTTTCAATCTCTGTATTCAGATCTTCTGCGGTAACGGTAAGGTCTTTTAGTTTGAATGTCATCCTGACTTCCCAGTTCTTTTGTTTCTCCCTGAAATAAGTGTCAAGCCTGATATTCAAGGTTTCAAAGGCTGTTTGCAGTCTCGCATAGAGTTCTTCACGCTCTTCTTTCACCATGCGGATCCCCTTGAACTCAGACTGTATCTTTTTAAGATATTCCCTGGTTTCTTTGTATTCTGATGATTCCTGTGCTTGTTTCAGGCCATGATTGACCATCTTCTTCAATCGTTCAAAGTTGACTTTTGCTTCTGTATCAAAAGTTTTTCTATCCTCATCCTGACGCTGGTTCAAAATGCTAAAAGCTTCTTGTAAATCGGCATACAGATGATCTTTTTGTTCATAGAGAAGCCGGCTTTCACGCAAGTCAGACTGTAGTTGCTTGAGTTGCTCGCGGACTTCCTTGAAATTGCTTACTTGGCTCACTTGTTCTTTCAATTGGGCAACACGCTCAGCATATGATGCAAAGCTACTCTCTGCCTCAAGCCGAAAAAGCTCATCTTCCTGTTTTCTGACATTATTTAGGGTGTCGAAGGCCTGTTGTATCATTTGATACAAGAGATCCTTGTGTTCTTTCGTCATTTTTGTGTCACGCAACTCCGCCTGGAAATCGATGAGTTTATCCTTAATCAAACGACGATCGCTTTCCTGGTCCATTGCAGCGATGATCGATTCGAGGCGTGGTTTGAAACTGAAGAAATTCAGCTGTGACTCTGCAGCAAGATTTTGTATTTCAGCTTGTTGCCTGGCGTTGATTTCTGTAAAAGCCAACTGCAATTTGTTATACAACTCCTCGCGTTGTTCTTTGGCCATTTTCAGGCCTTTAAAGGCATTCTGGGCTGCAATGAGGTAGGACTTCGCTTCACGGGAATCTGTAGCTTTTCCGGCCTGGTAGATCGCTTCTTCTACCTGCATTTTCAACTCACTGTAATTGCTGATGGATTCTCTCTCGAAGGCGGAACGTTCCTCGGTGATCTTTTTATTCAACTTCTCAAAGGCATCCTGCAGGCGCTGATACTGTTCTTCGCGGTCTTCTTTTTTTAATTTGAATTCTTTGAAAGCGCCCTGGGCCATGATCAGGATATCCTTCGCCATCCTGTTATCCGGAGCTTTTCCGGATTCCCTGATGGCGCTGTCGAGCTTGGATTTTAAAGCTTTGTAATTATTTTCCAGTTCAAGTGAATGTTCTCCTGAATAATTTGATAATTCCATAATTTGTTCAATTGCTTTTTAAAATACTGTTGATTCTGCCGGCAGACTTTCCGGGCTCCACCTGGTAAAAATCTGCATCGAGACCTGTTCGTTCGTGGTATTGCTGTCCTACCTTTTCTATAAACTCTTTTTCGCGACCCTTGTTCACCAGGTTCACCGTACAGCCGCCAAAACCTGCACCGGTCATCCTGCTTCCCAGTGTCAGGAACGTATTGTATGCTTCTTCTACCAGGATATCCAATTCGGGGCAACTCACTTCATAGTCGTTGCGAAGTGAGATGTGTGAATCCAACATCAACTCACCCAGGTAAGTCATGTCTCCCTCATGCATGGCTTTTGCCGCAGTCAGAACACGCATGTCTTCTCCAACAACATGCCTGAGCCTTTTTAGTAAGGTTTCGTCGGTGAACAACGGTATGAGTTTATTGAAATCGTTGGCATGAAGTTCTCCAATGTGTTTTAATGGACGCTGGCTTCGGATGATATCTGCAGCAGCTTCGCATTCAGCACGCCGGGTAGTATAATGCGAACTCATTAACGCACGTTTGACATTAGAATTCGCCAGGATCACACTAATGGTCTCAGGTACAAAGGGTACGTGGGTGTAATTCATTGTGCCGCAATTAAGAAATAATGCCGTGTTCTTCCGGGAAAGGGCAGAGGCAAATTGATCCATGATCCCGCATGGCATCCCAACGAATTCATTTTCTGCTTTCTGACACAACAAAGCAAGCTCTTTGGGCTCATGTTGCAAATCATATAGTTCATTCATCGCAACTGCAGTAACAACTTCAATGGAAGCAGAAGATGAGAGCCCGGCCTCAAGCGGAAGGTCACTGTAAAAAAGCATGTCGTAACCCATAAATGAGGCCCCGTGGTTTTGCAGCTGATGCAAAATCCCTAAAGGATAATTAACCCATTCATTGCTTTGTTTTAAAAGTGTATGATCTGCAGGGATTTCGAATTGACTGTCTTTGCTCGTAGAAGCAATACGAAACTGCTTCGTGGTGTTTCGCCGGATTGCCAGGTAGGTTCCCAGGTTGAGTGCAAAGGGCATGACATATCCACCGTTATAATCGGTATGATCACCGATCAGGTTAACCCTGCCCGGGGCAAAGAAAAAATGAACCTCTTCCTGATTGTCGCCAAAGATCTCGTTAAGCTTGCTTTTTAACTCTAAAATGTCTTGCATTCGCTATTTAATAAAACTTCGACGAAAGTATATAATTCGGCGGTCTTCCAAAATGCGTTTCTTTTTAAAATATGGATTTTAAGGTTTTCATATTTAGAAGCACTCAAGGTTATCTTATTAGTGTCAGTAAATCAATGACATATGATAGAAGGAAAAGGCTTATTTGTAATAAATCTAAGTTCAAATTATATGAAAATGATCCTTTTAATTTAGGTTAAAATATCTTTGTGAACGAATAAACAATACTATGCATGTAACTAGTTAACTATAAGACTATTGGTCTTTTTCTCGCATTGACAGATAAATAAAACTATATGAAGCAAAATATTATTATCAAAAACAGGATTGTTTGCTCATTTGTATTCTTGGTTACCTGCTTTTATTTGACTTTTCTCCCTGTTTTGGGAAAAGCTGAGAATAAACCAGGAAGCAAGGAGACATCTGAAGTAAAAGTCAAGGTATACACCAATAAGAAGGAAAATGCATTCTGCCTTCATTGCCATGGAAAAAACCATGTGGAATACAAGAATGACAGCCTGGGCATTAACTTCAAACAAAAGATGTATCAGGAATGTGTGATTGATACGGCATTATATTATGCCTCTAATCACTGGAATTTTAAATGCATTGATTGTCACTCAGAGGATTATAAAGGGTTTCCGCACAACCCAAAACTTAGGTTTGAAGCCATTACTACTTGTCTCGACTGCCACGGTGACGACCCGAAATTTGCAAAATATGGCTTTGAGAAAATTCAGTCTGAGTATGAAAAGAGTGTCCACGTAAATAAGCATGCGAAGGAATTTAACTGCTGGAGTTGCCATGATTCTCATTACTATAAGATTAATGCCGGAAACAGAAACCAGGATTTAGAAAAAACCATTGCTTATGACAATTCTATCTGTTTAAGCTGTCATGCCAACATCAACAAATACCAGCTTATCGCTGACAGGTTGAATCCCAATGTCACACAGACGCATTCCTGGTTGCCTAATCAAGCCAATCATTTTACCAAAGTTCGTTGTATCGAATGTCATACTGCGGTGAACGACAGTATGCTTGTCGCTCATGATATTTTACCAAAAGAAAAAGCCGTCAGGAAATGTGTCGAATGTCACTCAACCAACTCACGATTAAAAGCCAGCCTTTACAAATACCGCCTGGAGTCGGGACTCATGAATGACCCGGTTATCGGAGATGCCGTATTGATTGGGGCTACCCGCAGCACAACCCTTAACCTGGTTGGAAATATCTTTTTCCTGCTCACACTTATTGGGATTGCCATTCACACAGTTTTAAGAATCGTCTTTAAAAAATAATACAGAAAGATATGTCAGATCGTTTATATTTTTATCCCATTTGGATCCGTATTTGGCACTGGACGAATGCCTTATGTTTCCTGACTCTTATTGTTACCGGTTTCTCTATGCAGTATTCAAATCCGGAGGCCCCGCTCATCCCTTTCGCTTTTGGGGTGAAAGTCCATAGTTATACGGGATTTGTGCTGACATTCAGCTATTTCTTCTTTTTCTTCGGGAATATTTTTAGCCGTAATGGTCGTTTTTATAAGATGTATAGTAAAGGTATGATCAACAGCTTAATCAAACAGGGTATGTATTATGCTTTTGGCATCTTTAAAGGTGAACCTCATCCGTACCCACTTAATAAAGACCGGAAATTCAATCCATTACAACAGTTTACTTATATTTTCGCAATGTATATCGCGCTTCCCCTGATGGTAATTTCAGGCCTGGCTTTGTACTGGCCCAAGATTTTTAACCTCCTTGGCATCGGCAGTCTGATCCTGATGGACATTACCCATGTGATTATGGGTGTCATCCTGACAGTCTTTATGGCGATCCACCTCTATATATGCACCCTGGGCCATTCTCCTTTAAGCAATTTTAAGAGTATGTTCAACGGTTGGCATGAAGTTCATGAATAAAGTGTTTTGAAAAAACGATAACAATGAAAGATGAAGAAATTGATGATCTGAAATCCTCGCGGCGTGAGTTTATTTTCATGGGCGCCGGCTTGGGAGTCATTGCACTTGCTGCTGCTGCAGGTTCTGGCGTTTTTAAATTTAAAGCCGACGAAGCTGAGATCAAAGCAAACAGGGTTAAGGTCTTAACGACTGATGGCAAATTGCTTGAAGTTGATATGTCTCAGTTAAAAGAACCTACCGAAGACTTGTATGTTACTCGGGAATCAGCCAGGAATGGTATTCCGGGACGTAAATTTGTAATGGTCATCGACCTTGCCAAATGTAAAAATGCCAGGAAATGTGTTGAGGCCTGCCAGGCTGGTCACCACCTGGGAAAAGGTCAGGAATGGATGCGTGTTTACCTCTTACAGGAGTCCTCAAAAGAAGCTCCTTTCTGGTTTCCCCGTCCCTGTTTCCATTGCGACAGCCCCATGTGTGCCAGCGTTTGCCCGGTGGGCGCTACCTATAAACGTTCCGACGGGATCGTACTGGTCGACAATGAAAGATGTATCGGATGTAAATTCTGTATGACCGGTTGTCCCTATTCAGTTCGTGTTTTTAACTGGGATAAACCCGAATCTGAAGATCTTAAGACCCCATATACACCTGAAACCAACCTCCCTGGCAAAGAAGGTACTGTGAGCAAATGTGTTTTCTGTGCCGACAAACTCAGGCAGGGAGAGCTTCCGCGCTGTGTTCAGGCTTGTCCGATGGGTGTCCTCTATTTTGGTGATGTTATCGAAGATACTGTCACAAACGGAACTGAGACAGTTAAATTCAGCGACCTGATAAAAGACAAAGCGGCTTACAGGTATCTTGAATCCTTGGGAACAGAGCCCAGTGTCTATTACTTGCCGGCTACTGATCGCCAGTTCCCTGTTGAAAGAGGATTGGAAGGAATTGACCCTGAAATAAAGGAAAGATACAAAAACACAAACCCTTACGAGTTAACAAAACATTCCCATGAATAGCGACAATAAACAACTGGAGAAAAAACTCCTGGCTGAGTTTGTTCCCCGCCTTGAGAAGACAAGTGCCTCCTGGTACCTGCTTTTCGGCTTCTTTTTTATCCTCTTTGTTTTTGGAGTGTTCGGGCTGTATACTCAGATCAGCAAAGGACATGCCGTCACCGGCATGCGTGATAACGTGGTGTGGGGTATGTATATCGTGAACTTTATCTTCTTTATGGGATTGAGTTATGCGGGCGCACTTGTTTCCGGCTCCCTGCACCTTTTTCGCTCTCATTGGCGCGCACCGGTGATCCGAATTGCCGAATTGATCACTGTAATTTCCTTGTTGATCGGTCCTTGTTTCATCCTGTTTTGTATCGGACGTCTCGACAGGCTTTACTTTTTAATGTTGTTCCCTCGTATTCAATCGCCGATCACCTGGGACGTTATCGCAATCACTACCGATATCTTCGGATGTTTTATTTTCCTATACCTCTCTTTTATTGAGGATTTCGCAATCCTTCGTGACATGGAAAACCTGAACATGCCTGCATGGAGAAAGAAACTTTATAAAGTTCTTTCTTTGGGATATACAGCCACACCATACCAACATAAACAACTCGTGCTCGCCAGAGATATCATGGCAGGTATGATCATCGCCATTGCGGTTATTGTGTATTCTGTATTGGCATGGATTTTTGGTGTCACCCTGCAGCCAGGATGGCATAGTACGATTTTCGGACCTTATTTCGTTATTGCAGCCGTTTATTCGGGATCAGGTCTCCTCATCATTCTGATGTGGGTCTTCAGGAAAATCTACCACCTGGAAGAATATATTACCCGCAAACATTTTATCAATGTTGGTGTGATCATGCTGGTGATTGCTGCGTTTTACGGTTATTTTACCTTTAGCGATTACCTTACAAAGTGGTATGGTTCTGTAAAAATGGACAAAGTGTTGATTGACCGGCTGTTCACAGACTTTTACTGGCTCTTTATTTTCTCAAATTATGTAGGAATTATCCTTCCAATCATTGTTGTTGGTCTTCCACGCCTTCGTACCATTAATAACATCACTTTTGCGGCAGTGATCGCGCTTGCCGGTCTGTGGGTTAACCGTTATCTCATCGTCATCCCAACGCTTGAAACACCTTACCTTCCTATTCAGGATACACGGGCTGCCTGGGTCAATTACTCCTCAACCTGGGTCGAATGGTCATTGTCATTTGCAGGCATAGCGGTTTTTGGTATGCTTTTGATGCTTGCCTTTAAACTGGTTCCTGTCATCTCAATTTCTGAAATGACTGAGGATGACTCCAAGTACAAACAAAAAGTAAACTTTTGATCCCGAGCCATGAAGAAGTATACCACAAACTTGAACCCATATTTGCATAAGCTTTTATTTGCTTTTGTAATCGTATTTCTGAGTCCTCTTTTGTCAAAAGCAGCGGAAAGTACTACTGCTGCTGAAAAGAAACCGCCATCACTGGAATTTGTCCAATACAAAAACAGTAATGGAACAAGGACCCTGAAAGCATCCCTGCACTATGTCGAAAACAAAGAGAGAAAAGCGCTGAGGAATGCAGAAATTGTCTTTTTTGCCGGAGCTGATAAAGGTCTAGAGCTTGCAAAAGTGAAGACAACTTTAAAAGGAGAAGCTTCTTATATAATTCCTGCCTCGAAAGCCCTTCCTTTGGAAGAAGGAGGTCTAATAACTGTCGGTGCAAAATTCACCGGAAACGACAAATTTGAAGAGATAGATGACCAGGTTAGCGTTAAGAACCTGAACTTTAGAATCACTGCAAACGGGAAAGACAGCATTAAAACTGTAATGCTTAAAGCCTATGAGTTAAGCTCCAAAGGAGAAGCTATTCCTGTAGCAGAAGCTTCTGTTATACTGTATGTTCAGCGTTATTTTAGCGCACTTAAAGTCGGAGAAGCTAAAACGGATGTCAATGGTGATTGTTCAATTGACTTTCCGGCCGGACTTCCAGGGGATACTACCGGTGATTTAAAAGTGTTTGCCCGGATCGAAGAAAATGAAACATTTGGTAATGCAGAGGCTGATACCTTACTTAATTGGGGGATCCCAACAGTACATAAAGTCCCTGGGTCTTATAAGGCATTGTGGAGCCAGGTGGCCCCAACCTGGATGGTTCAAACACTGATCATCCTGCTTGGGGGCGTTTGGGGCCATTATGCCTATGCAGTCTATAAATTATTTAAAATAAGAAGGATTGCCAAAATGGATGAATACGAGAAATTTGGCGTGTAATTTGCAATTATTGTTTAAGATTTTTATAATTTTACATCAACAAACTAACAAACTAACTAACAAACTAAACAAACAAAGTATT
>SESG01039420.1_pt1 | contig 50690 bp, 41 predicted proteins | sample 3171421 | NCBI WGS metagenome assembly SESG01 (sample SAMN10866946, study PRJNA518727) | freshwater metagenome | biome: subpolar coniferous forest; feature: holomictic lake; material: water; isolation source: holomictic Lake 227, 6 m and 8 m depth | place: Canada: near Kenora, Ontario | collected...
TATTAAAAGGTTTCCGGGGACAGCTGTCCCCGTATCTTTGGATCTTACTACTCGGCGAGTTCGAACATTTTTTCTATGGCTTTTTGGGCGCGGACGGCTGTTTCGGGGGGGACTGTCACTTCCAGTTCCGGCCTCGGGTTTTCCAGAGCGTCCAGGATACTTTCCAGCGTGATAGACTTCATGTATGGACATAATCTGCACATCGCTATAAAATTCTTTTGCGGGAATCGGATACGCGCCAGCTCTCCGAAACCGCATTCCGTAACCAGCAGATAGGCCGCCGCGTTCGTGTTCTCTATGTAATGCAGCATGTCTCCGGTCCCGCCCATAAAATCCACGGCGTTAATTATATCCGAGGGACACTCGGCATGCGCCAGAACCGCCAGCCCCGGGTGGTTTTTCCGGTAAACCCCTATAACCGCCGCGTTAAATTTATCGTGCACTACGCATGAACCCTGCCATAAGATAATATCTTTGCCGGAAGTTTTATCCAGGACCTTGGCCAGATTTGCGCCCATAAAACGGTCGGGTATGAAAATTATCTTTTCATTCTTCCGATAAAGCTGGCGCAATATCTTTTCAGCGTTCGCGCTGGTCACTACGCAATCCGATTCGGCTTTCACTTCGGCCGAGGTGTTTATATAAGTTACCACCGGCAGACCGGGATACCTGGCTTTTAATTTACGCACGTCTTCAGCGGTAACGCTTTCGCTCAAGGAGCAGCCGGAGTTCCGGGAGGGGATGTACACTTTTTTAGAGGGATTAAGGATCTTGGCGGTCTCGCCCATAAAGCGGACGCCGCAAAAAATTATAATATCCGCGTCCGTATTGCGGGAATCATCCGCCAGCTTATAAGAGTCCCCGATAATATCGCCGACGCCGCAGATGATATCCGGGGTCTGATACACATGGGCGCAAATAACAGCGTTTTTCTTCTTCTTAAGCCGATTTATCTTTTCGGTCAGCGCGGCCACGGCCGGAAGCCCCCTTGCCAGGCAGTTCTCCCGAAGGCCCTTACCCGATAACCTTTTGATTTCCTCTTTCAACATCGCTTCCATATTATTTCTGCAGTATATCCGGATAATTAGAGAAAATACCGTCCACGCCGATTTTCTGCATCCGCAGGGCGTCGGTTTTTTTATTTACGGTGTAGACGCATACGCTAAAACCCGCCTTGCGGAGCAGGGCGACATTGAGCGCGACGGCAATACGCAGGGATATGTGAAAATTTACCGCCCCCACCGCTTTAGCCCTGACAATGGCGGGCAGCAATAGTAAAGTCGCGAGACGATGGCCCAGATATCCCAATTTGATAAATTTATCCAAAGCCCGCAAACGCTTTAGCGTCCCATAATCAAAGCTGGAGAACAGGGCTTTTTCCGACAGGCCGTGGCGCTGGCGGACAAAGTTAAGCACCGCTTCCTCAAGACCCGGATAAACGTTCAGATCATTCTTGAGCTCAAAGTTTATCCACTCGGCCTTCGGGGCAATAAGATTTACTATCTCCTCAAGGAGCGGGACGCGCTCCACGGGAAAGCCGAATTTATTTCCGACATTTATCTTTTTCAGGGCGGCGTAATCAAGGTCCGCGATCTTAGCGTGGTTTCCCGCGGTGAGTTTAAGGTCATAATCGTGGTGCACGACCAGTTTTTTATCTTTGGTCATATGCACATCAAACTCAAAGGCCTTTGAGCCCATCTTCAGGGCAAGATCAAACGCTGAGATGGTGTTTTCCGGCGCGTAGCCGGAAGCGCCGCGATGCGATATTATTTTCACAAGAACATTCCTTTCAGCGGCTCGAAGAATTCATCATGGAATTCAAAGCCGTACAGTTCGCCGCGCCCCGAATCGGGACCGTGGTAATCGGTGCCGGCAGTGACCAGAAGTCCGTGCGCTTTAGCAAGAGCAAGAAACTCCCGCGTAAGAACATTGGTGTGGGCCGGATAAAAAGCCTCTATCCCGTCCAAACCCATGTCTTTCCACTTGCCCAGCTCGAGTATATTATAAACAACTCCGGGGTGCGCCAGCACCGCTATTCCGCCGGCATTTTTTATGGTCTTTATGGCCTCTTCAATATCAGGGCCGCGTGGTGGTGAGTAGGCTGGCTTCCCATAGGCTATGTATTTTTCAAAAGCTTTCTGACGCGTCTTAACGAACCCTTTGCTTTTCATCAGGTCTGCGATATGCGGCCGCCCGTAGGAATGTCCGGAGGATGTATTAAGCTCATCGAAAGAAACATCCACGCCCTGCTCCTTGAGCAGAGCGAGGATCTTTTTAAGCCGCTCAATACGGCGGGCGCGAAAATCCTCAAGCTTGGCCAGAAATACGGGGTCTTTCAGGTTCAGGCCGTAACCAAGTATATGAAGATTATCGTGGAGCGTGGTGCTGAGCTCTATGCCGTAAAGATAATGGATACCGAGCTCTTTCAAGTGTGGCTCAATCTCCTCCCAGCCCAGAGAAATGTCATGGTCGGTGAGCGAGAAATATCCTATCTTGGCTTTTGAAACAGCATCCGCCAGTTCACGGGGCGTTAGCGTGCCATCCGAACACCTGGAATGGGAGTGGAGATTTATTAATGCCGTAATGTTACCTGTTGTTATCTATCAGCCGACAACAATTTCTTTGACTTGGGGGACTTCTTCCTTTATCATGCGCTCCACAACATTCTTAAGGGTCATGGTGGCATGCGGGCAGCAGCCGCAGGCTCCGGTAAGCCGCACTTTCACGATGCCGCTCTTTTCATCCACTCCCAGCAGCTCGATAGAGCCGCCGTCCGCCTCGAGCATGGGTTTTATTTTCTCAATAACTTTGGCAATTTTTTCTTTCATGATATCTCCTTTATAAACAAATTATAGCAAGTATTCCTCCAGCGCCGCTCCACCTCGCGTGACACCGCGCCAAACATGGTGGGCCGCGTGAACCCCTAAATATTTGTAAAATATCCGCATGCTCATGGAAACTAAAAATGTCCGCCAGATCAAAGGCGACCCGCCGCGCCGATGGTTTTCCGACTCTTTCTTTGACCTTATCGTCTGGCAGGATACAGACAAATCAATATGGGGTTTCCAGCTCTGCTATGACCTGGAAGTCAATCCTCGCGCGCTCACCTGGACAAAGGTGCAGAGTTACTCTCACTCGGGTATAGACGACGGGGAAGGAGCCAGTGGCGCGCATAAATCATCCCCGATACTGGTGCAGGACGGCTTGTTTGACCCGAAGGGCGTCAGCGAGCTTTTAATCGCCTCCGCCGGAGATCTGCCGAAGGAAATACTGTCATTTGTGACTGAAAAATTAGACAATTTTAAGATCTGCGCGTCGAACGGACATAAGCCTTTATATGACAAAATTTAAACCTGTGATGGGGCGCGGCGATACCGGGATGACCGACCTGCCTACTGGAAAGCGGGTAAAAAAAACCGATAAGCGGATAAAGGCCCTTGGCCTTATAGACGAGCTAGGCGCGTTATTAGGTCTCGTGAAGGTTAAGCTGTCCGGCAAAAAGGGCGCGGCGGAATTTCACAGAATGCAGCAAGCCCTTTTAACAGTCGGCTCACACGCGGCCGGTATTAATTTTGCGGCGAAACTTAAAACAGAGACCGCTTATCTAGAAACCAGGATAGACAAGCTTTCTTCCGCCGCAAAACCGCCCCTTAAATTCATACTGCCGGGCCGGACTGAAACCGAAGTCCTTATCCATCTTGCCCGGACAAAAGCGCGGAGCTGCGAGATCTCGCTCTGGGAAACAAACTCCGCCCCCGCGGCCGTTTACCTGAACCGTCTTTCCGACTATCTCTTCCTATTGGCCGGCGAAAAGTAGCCCAAAAGTCCCAGTTGAGCCTTTCCACCCGCATAGCAGCCGCCACAATAAAAAAAAGCCGCTACGGACGCGGCTTTTTGCTTTTATTATGTTCCTTTGTTTACATTTTTTCAGGAGCGGAGACGCCAAGCAGCCCCAGCCCACGGCCGATTACGCGCTGCACGGCTTTAAGCAAAAACAGGCGGAAAGCCGTGGTTTCCGGCTCGGCCGCATCGAGAACCTTATGCTGGTCGTAAAAAGAGTGGAACATGGCCGACAGCTCGCTTAAATAAACTGTCAGCTGGTGCGGAGAGGAATCGCGCACGCAGGTCTCAAGGACTTTTTCCAACCATAACAGTTTAATCATAAGAGACCGCTCTTCGGGGTTGGGCTTTATCAGCGCCGGGTCATACACCCGCGCCGGGTCAACGCCCTTGTCGGCGGCGTTGTTAAAGATAGAGCAGATCCGGGCATGCACATATTGCACATAGAACACCGGGTTATCGTTAGATTTCTTTTTGGCCAGGTCTATGTCAAAGGTCATATGGGAATTGGGACTGTGCATCGCGAAGAAGAAACGACAGGCGTCAGACCCCACCTCGTCCACAAGCTCCTTCAGGGAAATAAAATCCCCCGCGCGTTTTGACATCTTTACAAGTTCCATGCCGCGCTTTAAAAGCACCTGCTGATGAATAATTATTTTAAATAGTTCTTTGTCATGCCCTAGGGCTGAAACAGCGGCCTCCATCCTGGGCACATGGCCGTGATGATCCGCTCCCCAGATATCGACTATTTTCGTAAAGCCCCTATCGATCTTGTTCAGATGATAGGCTATATCGTTCAGGAAATATGTGTTATGGCCGTCAGACTTAACCAGCACGCGGTCTTTGTCGTCAGAATCCATCACCGAGGAGGTGCCGAGCCAAAGCGCGCCCTCTTTTTCATAAGTCATGCCGCGTTTCTTCAGTTCTTCCAGAGCTTTTTCTGGGCCGCCGGCCTCGTGCAGCTCGGATTCCAGGAACCATCTGTCAAACTCCACGCCGAAAGCTTTCATATCCGCCTTGTGAAGGATAAGCATTTCCCTCACGGCAAATTCAGAAAACTGCTTGTCGCTCCACCCGGCGGCTTCCGAAGGCAGCGCGACGGCCATCTCTTTAAGATACTCGCCCTGATAGCCGTCTTCCGGCGGGTTCTGCCCCTGGTACCTGGCTTTAAGAGACTGCCCCAGCAGCAAAACTTGCCTGCCGACATTATTGACATAAAATTCTTCTTTCACCTGATACCCTAAAAACCGCATGATACGGGAGAGCGAATCGCCCAGCGTGGCGCCGCGCCCGGAAGCCAGGTGCATCGGTCCGGTGGGATTGGCTGAAACAAATTCAATATTTACTTTTTCGGCGGCGTGGACGGGATTCGCGAAATAGGAATCCTCCGATAGTATCCGGCCCGTATCATCCAGCAGGGATTTATCCCTCAGGCTGATGTTAACAAACCCGGGGGGCAGCACCGCGGCGTCGTATTTATCGGCAAGCGCCGCTTTAAGCTCCTCGGCTATTTTTAACGGCGGTTTTTTAAGGGCCTTCGCTGCGGCAATGGGCCAGGCCAGGGAAAGGTCACCCTTTATGTGCGGAGGTGGGACGGAAACGGAGAAATTCTTCAATTGCCCGTCGTCAAGGCTGAAAGCGTCCTTAGCCACAGCCTTCAGCTTCTCTTCAAGCTCGGAGAGTTTCATTATTTTTTCTTTTTAGAAACTTTTTTCTTGGCGGCTTTTTGGGAAGCGGCCTTCCGGGCCGGGGCCTTCTTAACGGCTTTTTTGGCAGCCGTTTTTTTTGTCGGAGTTTTTTTGGCCGCTATTTTTTTAGATTTTACAGGAGCAGCTTTGGCTTTTTTCGCCGCCACCGGGGCTTTTTTCTGAACGGATTTCCGCGCCACTTTCACTGCCGCGCTGTCTTGCTGCCGCGCTGTTTTGCCGCCGTGCGTCTGCGCGGCTACTTTTTCTTCCCATTTAATGGCGCTGTAGCCGGCGTATACCTTATCGAAAGAATAAAATTCTCTGGCCTGCTTTTCAAAGATGTGCACGATGATGCCGCCGTAATCCAGAACCTTCCAGTTCTTGGACTTCATGCCGTCCCGATAAATAGCGTAGAATCCTTCTTTTTTCAGATTTATGGATATTTCGTCGTCCACGGCGTCAAGTTGCGTCGGGTTGTCAACCGTTACCACCACAACATAATCGGCGAGTTCCGAGCGGCCGGCCATATCGTATACGGCCACGGCCTCGGCTTTCTTTGCGTCCGCCAGTCTGGCGACGGTAATAGCGATGTTCTTGAATTCGTTTTTATTGTCTTTCATATGTTATATTTCTGCGTTTTAAGTTTCAGCAGGAGCGCAGCTTCCATCCTGTGTTCTATATTTTCTATGGCGGAGCCCATTATGGATGATATTGTATTAAATATAGTGGCAAGATTGTTCTTTTCGTAGTCAGAAATCCCCTCTGATCTGGAGAATATTATGTAGCCGGCCCGTTTACCGTGCGCATGAAAAACCATAATGTAAGAGGAGTCGTTCAGCCAACTGCTCCGGAGGTCCCCTTTCGCCTCTTTGGCCAAGGGGCCCTGTGTAAACCTTTCCAAAGAAACCACGGCCTCAAACTCTTCATTGAATTGATTATAAGCGTACCCGTTGAAGTTCCAAACTCCGTCAAAATAAATGCGGATCTCCTCCACCGTTTTTTTAATGAACTCAGCGGGAGATTTATATTCCTGCATTACCAGATTACTCATGTCAAACAACATGGTCAGTTCGCTTGACGTGTGCTGCAGCCTTTTGGATATGACTTTTACTATTTCCGTGAAGATGGCGCTTCCGTTTTCCGGGTGTTCCGTGACGAATTTGAAGAATTCAGCGCGCCTTATCTCGTAAACTGAGGAATCTTTTTCCGCGCGGGCCTGGGCGAACCGAACCGCCCCCTCCAGCAGCGCCATCTCGCCGAAAAACTCTCCGTTTGACAGGATGGCCAGAGGCTTGAAATTACGCCCGGTCTCGTCTAAACCTTTTTCAATTACAACCTGCCCGGCGACAAGGATAAAAAGAGTGTCACCGGCACTTTTTTCCTTAAATATGATATCGCCGCCCTTGAAGGAAGAGCGTTTAAAAGCACCTCCGAATTCTCCAAGCATGCGGTCGGAAAAATTCTTAAAGAGCGGCACAGCCCTGAGAGCTTCTATTTCATTATCCATATTTCTCCCTTTTCCAAAACTATTATCGTTTTACTCCGCGCAGAGTTTCTTAAACGTATCCTGGTCGTGCGCCTTGGCAAGAGCTACATCAAACGCCACCTGGTTCTCCTTCACCAGGTTTATAAGCGCCTTATCCATGGAGATCATGCCGCTCCGGGCGCCGGTCTCTATAGCGCTGTAGATCATATGGGTCTTGCCTTCGCGTATAAGGTTGGAGATGGCGGGAGTCATGATCATTATCTCGCGCGCCGCCACGCGTCCCTTTCCATCCTTTCTTGGCAATAGAATTTGGGAAACCACGGCCTGAAGCGCGCTGGCCAGCTGGACGCGCACCTGCGTCTGCTGGTGCGGGGGAAACACATCTATGACGCGGTCAACGGTGGAAGGCGCGTCCTGCGTATGCAGGGTGGCGAAAGTTAAATGCCCGGTCTCGGCCGCCGTTATGGTTAATTGGATTGTTTCAAGGTCGCGCATTTCTCCGACCAGTATGACATTGGGGTCCTCGCGCAGCGCGGCTCTCAGCGCGTTGCTAAAAGACTTGGTATGCTGACCGATCTCGCGCTGGCGCACTACGCAACTTTTGGCCTCGTAAGTGAATTCTATTGGATCCTCGATGGTAAGCATGTGTCCCCGCTTTTTCTGGTTTATAAGGTCCAGAACGGCGGCCAGCGTGGTGGATTTCCCCGATCCGGTCGGACCGGTCACCAGCACCAGACCCTTGTGCAGAGTGGAAAGTCCCACGATGGTGGCATTAAGCCCCAGCTGCTCAGGAGTGGGAATAATGGAAGGGATAACGCGCATAACCGCCTCCACACCATTGCGTGCAACCAACACATTGAGACGGAAACGGGAAAGGCCCGTAATGGCGAAAGAGCAGTCCAGTTCCCAGTTCGCCTCAAATTTGGCGCGCTGTTCATCGTAAAGCGTGGAGTAAACCAGCGATTTAGTGTCCTCCGCTGTAAGCACCGGCATCGTGGCGCCCACCGGGACTATCTCCCCGTTCAGTCTCATCATGGGGGGCTTCCCCACGCAGATATGAATATCGCTGGCTCCAAGCGCGACGGCGCTCTTAAGTATCGTTATCAGATCAATCATCTCATCCCCCTATTTATTTTTTCCATCTTGGAATAGTCAAAATCCGCGCCGAGTATTATCTTTATCTGTGCGATGGCGCGTTTATCGAACTTTGAATATATCTCCAGCCCGCCCAGATCAAGGGCCTCCCTGACAGCGTGAGCCGCTTTTATATTGTCGGAACAATTTACGATTTTTGTCTGCGTCTCTATGCTACCGTAAGTGCCGAAATTAATAACGTCAAAACCTTTGTCGCGCAGGAACTTCGTGACCGCGCCAGCCAGATCTTTCCTGCCTGATGCGTTCATAACCTCAAGCCTCAAAACCGCGGGGGCATCCGGAGTTTCCGCCGCGGTTTCCGCGGCCAGAGCGGCGTCGGAGGATCGGGCCTTATTAAATTCCTCTTTAACAAAATTGGACGAATTCATGCGCGCCAGTTCCAGAGTGAGCAGCGCTATGTCATGCATGGAAAGATTTGTGGCGTCATTTTGCCTTAGCTCCCGCAGATAGCGGACCAGCGGGCTTAGGGACGCCGGACACGCCCGCCAGTTGTTAATCATGTATTCAAAAGCGGCCATGTCCGGAGACTGGACCTCTATATAGGCCGGTTCCGATGCCCCGTTGCGGGAGAAATCTTTTAAAACATCGCTGGCGCGCTGATACGCCGAACCGCCGCGCGCGGATTTGCCCGGCAGCTTCACGGCGTCAACAGTTTTTGAAAAAGAATTATAAATAAAAAGCATCGGGTGTTCTTTGTTCAACATAACCAGTTCCACTTTTGAGTTGGAGGACAGTCTACGGGATATCGGGGAAAGGTAATGAGCGACCATAAGGGAGAACGTTATAAGTCCGCCCGCCGCCAAGATTATCAGTTGTTTTTTTCTGACAGCTTGTTCCATACTTTGACACTTTCGGGGTGAATCCATTTTCCGGTCCTGAAAGCATAGACAAGTTTAACATAATTAGCGGCCGCGTACGCCGCGCCCAATTCCCGAAAAGCCAGCTTTCTGACCACAGCGGCCTCGGGGAAATCCCGGCCTTCGGCCGCCAGATCTGCCACATATAATATTTTATCAATCAGCCCTGGGATAGGTGAACCAAGGGTGTGATTTCGTATCGCGCTAAGGACTTCTCTGTCTTTCACGCCGAATCTCTTCTCCGCCATATCGGCGCCGGCATACGCGTGGAGCAGGATTGGAGCCTCGCTTAGCGTTTCTTTTAAAGCCGGCGCAGTTAGCCGGTTCCTGACAGCGTAAGCCGCCAGATATTGCGGGGTACGGTCCCGGGCTATGTCGTGCAACAGGCCAGCAAGGGCCGTTCGCTTTGTGTCGGCCCCATACTTAACGGCCAGGGCCAGCGCGAGCCTAGTAACAGCGATAGTATGAACAAAGCGCTGCGCCGTCATAAGTTTAGCGGCTCTGCTGCGCTGCCCGGTGAGATAAAGACCGCGCCGGGTTATATACTCAGAAACGCTTTTGCTCAGGCCAGACTGAACCTGCCCGTAAAAAAGCCTGACCTTAAGCTCGGCGGACGCTATAAGCGGAAAGCGGCCTTTGAGCTTTATATACGGCAGGCCGCGCGGATTTTTTAGCGTGAACCCGTCTCGCGCCCCCACCACCAGCCGGGCTGAATCGAGAATACGACGGTAATTTTTCCAGCGGTGAAAGGTTTCAAGACAATCGGAGCCCATCAGCAAATAAAGTTCCGCGCCGGGATGTGTCTTCCTGAAAAATTCCGCCGTCTGCCAGGTATAAGTAAGGCGGCCGCGCTTAAACTCGTACGGGTGAATTTTCACGCGCGTCCCCCGCCCAAGGCCCGCGGCTTTAAGCCCGGCGCGCAGCATCTCGGCGCGGTCCTTAAACGGGGCGCAAGGCGTTTCCTTGAACGGAGAGCGAAAACCCGGCACCACATAAATAACGGAGGGGTTCAGCATTTTTAAGGCCGCCTTTATAAGCGCGAAATGACCTTTATGAGGAGGGTCGAAAGTGCCGCCGTATATTATTATTTTCCTGTTTTCTTTCATTCTTCCGCCAGCCGGCGCGCACCGAGATTTAAGAGCGCCCTTCACCCTTCATGCGACCCCGCGTCAATTCAATGTAGTATAATATACTTTGAATCGCATTCTCAATTCCATTGTAACCATGAGCAATAAACGAGACAACTGTATAATTCTTCTGATAGAGGCCCCGGACCCGGAAAACATCAATCCGGAGCTCGTTGCGGCTTTCGGGGTGGAGCGCGCCGCTCATATAAACCTCGATCTTCTTCAAACCGCTTATAAGCTGGCCAAAAGCTTCTCCGCCGCGACACTTTTCCTTTCTTTCGCAAAGTCGCCACGACACCAGGATCTGACTTGGTTAGACGGCGACGACCCGGGCTTTCTTGAGGCAAAAGGAGGGGATTTGGGGGGCCGGCTCACCGATGCGTTTCGATTAGCCTTCTACACTGGCGCTAAGAAAGTCCTCCTTTTAAACCACCTTTCCCCGGGAGTAAAAACCGCGTATCTTTCTCAAACCTTCGATTCGGTAACCGAGAAGACCGTCGCGCTCGGGATGAATCAGGATGGCTCAATTTATATATTGGGCCTGACCCAGAACAACCTCAGGCTGTTGGACGGGTTAAACCTCTCTTCACCCAAAGCCGCCGATGAGGTGTCAATAAAAGCTAAAAAAAACAGCCTCTCTGTTTTCTCACTGCCGGAAGCTTTTGCCGTTACAAGCGAGGAGTTGCTGCGCAAATGGCTTGACGCTGGGGATTCAAACCCCTCTCTTTTCCTGAAAGTACCGACCCCACCCGTGGATTCCGCGGCTCTTCCGGCCGCTCCCAGGCAGGGAGAAAAAAAACACAGGCGCGGACATAAGACCGCTCTCCCTCCTCCGCTCCTGCCGGACACCGAACAAAAGCCGTTATAAAAACCAGGGTACAGGGTTTAGGGCAGAGGGGAGGCCTATACCAAATGCAAGATCATAAAACTATTTGCGAAAGAATAATGCGTATAGGGGGACGCTGCCGGACGGAAGCAATTATAACCTCCGCTGATTCGGCTTTGACACGCTTCGCAAATAACGTTATTTCGCAGAATGTCGCAAACACCTCCACCGATATTTCGGTACGCTTGATGGACCGCGGCCGCATGACAAGGTTCTCCCTGAACCAATTTTCAGAAGCCGCTCTTAAGACGGCTTTCGCAGCCGCTCTCTGCTCTCTAAGGACCCAGAAAAAAGATACGCGCCTTCTGCCTTTTTCAACCCCGGTCCCGATATCGGCAAGTAAAAACCTTTTCTTCCCAGGCACGGCCGCCATGACTCCTGGCGAGCGGGCGGAGCGGGTTTCCTCATTGATAAAAAAATGCAAAAAAGCCGGCGCGACGGCCTATGGCACCTATGAGAATGGAGCCGTGGCCACCACTGTCGCCAACAGCCTGGGGGTGAACACTTTTTACAAGGAAAGCTACGCGGTATACGGCGTTACCGTCCGCGACAAGGATGGTTTCGGCTGGGCGGAGGCACTGGAGGCTGACGCAAGCAAAATAGATTTTGGGCGTGTTGACCGGATTGCTCTGGAGAAAGCCCGGCTTTCAAGAAACCCTATAACCATAAAACCCGGGCGTTACACGGTGATATTGGAACCGGCGGCGGCGGCGGACCTGATGTTTTATCTTGGCATCTATGGTTTCGGCGCGCAGTTCTGCCAGGAAGGACAAAGCTTCGTGGCCGACAAGCTCGGGAAAAAGATAATGAGTTCTGAAATAACCCTTGAGGATAACGCCCTTGACGGTCCGAGCGCGGGTATGCCTTTTGATTATGAAGGACAGCCCAGAAGAAAAGTAACGCTGATCGACAGAGGCGTCGCGCGGGCCATAGTGCACGACAGGAAAACCGCCGCACTGGCCGGGACGACAACCACCGGCCACGCACTGCCCATGCCCAATACTTCCGGCCCTATACCCATGAACCTTTCACTGGCCAAAGGATCAGTTTCCATGGATGAGATGATAAAAAGCACGAAAAAAGGCGTGCTCATCACAAATTTTCATTATACAAACCTTCTCAAACCTCTGCCTGTGGAGATAACCGGCATGACCAGAAACGGAACTTTTATGATAGAGAACGGCCGCGTGACCCACCCTGTAAAGAATATGCGCTTCACGGAAAGCGCCGTGGCCGCCTTCAAAAGGGTAGAGGCTGTGGGCGATAGACCGGAGGCCTGCCTGTCCTGGGGCCGGGTATCCTCTCCCGCTCTAAAAATCCGGGGTTTTAATTTTTCGTCCTCGACAGAATTCTGAAAGCACTGGACGATGGTCAGTGAAAAAATAATATTCTGCTATTAAACTCCGCGCCCTATACTAACCACTCGCCACTATGCACTAATCACTATTAAGGAGCCCTTATGTTTGGTTTCGCTAAAAAAGCCATTGAGATAGCGGATAAGCACAAAGCTGATTTCGGCGACATCCGAATAATAGAAACCAGACGCCAGACCCTGAATGTTAAGAATGGTGAGCTTGGCGCCATTAATGACTCCGTTACACTGGGCTTCGGCGTTCGCGTCCTTTTTAACGGCGCGTGGGGCTTTGCGTCAAGCGACGGCATGACCTCCCGTGAGGTAGAGCGCGTGACGAAGCTCGCTCTGGATATCGCCAAAGCCAGCTCCACCCTGAAAGATAAAAAAGTGCGCCTGGCCCCCGAACCCGCCTATCAGGACTTCTGGCAAACCCCGTTCATCATAGATCCTTTCTCCATTGCCGCGGAAAAAAAGCTGGATCTGCTTTTCGCCGTGGATAAGATACTGAGAAAAGATACCAGGATCCGCTCCGCGGTCTCAGGTATGAATTTCATCAGAGAACACCAGTGGCACATGACTACTGAAGGGTCAAGGATAGAGCAGGTGCTTCTTTCAAGCGGCGCCGGCTACCTCTCCCTCGCTGTGGACAAAGGCTCGGCCCAGGTCCGTTCTTACCCCTCCACTCACGGCGGCCAGACGCTGTCTATGGGGTATGAACTCATAAATAGCCTGAACCTCGCGGAAAACGCCGAGCGCGTCCGCTGTGAAGCTGTCGCTCTCTTGTCAGCCCCGTCCTGCCCAAGCGGGGAAAAAGACCTGATAATCTCCGGCAACCAACTGGCCCTGCAGATTCACGAATCCGTTGGACACGCCTCAGAACTTGACCGCGTGCTGGGGTACGAAGAATCTTACGCCGGCTCAAGCTTCGCCACCATCGAGAAGCTCGGCAAATTCCGCTACGCATCACCAATAGTCAATCTGGTGGCCGACGCCACCCTGCCCGGAGGCCTGGCGACCGCCGGTTACGACGACGACGCGGTTAAAGCCCAGCGCTGGCATATCGTTAAGGATGGAATATTGAGCGGATATATGACCAACCGGGAATTCGCGGGTCGCATCGGCCAAAACCGCAGTCAGGGCTCCTGCCGGGCCGACGGATATAGCAATATACCTATAACCAGAATTTGCAATCTCAGTCTTATGCCTGGAACAATTTCTTATTCGGATTTAATAAAGGACACAAAAGACGGGATAATTATGGAGAATAATAAATCCTGGAGCATCGATCAGAAGAGACTGAATTTTCAGTTCGGCTGCGAGATAGGCTGGCTGGTGAAGAACGGCAAAAAAACCACGATGGTAAAAAACCCCACTTACCAAGGTATCACCCCTGAATTCTGGAATTCATGCGACGCCATCGCGGATGAGAATTCATGGCGTCTATGGGGAGTGGCCAACTGCGGAAAGGGTCAACCGCCTCAGACGGCCATGATGTGCCACGGCAACAGCCCCTCACGCTTCAGGAAGGTTAAAATCGGAGTAAAGGCCTCTGATTGAAGACTTGGACAGGCTAAAGGCCCCCGGTCCCTTATAATTAAATTAATAATTATTCTTCTCATTTTCTACTACTTGGGTGTTGACTTTTTGCCCTAAAAAAAATACCATTATTAAGAGTTATATTCTGGCTGTCAGTATTTTACATTTATTTAACATCTTCCCATGGCAGCTTGTTTATTAAAAATTTAAAAAATAGTTATTAACAAAAAAAACACTTATTTTTTAAACACTTTTTGAGTTTTGACATAATTTACTAACAGGTGTGGATAGGTTGTGGATAACTCTACAGAAATCAAAGAAGTCTGGCATAATATCTTAAAAAAACTTGAAGGCGACATAGGCCTTGAGGCGGTGGACCTTTGGCTTAGACCCATAAAACCACTGGTCATGGACGGAGATATAATTAAATTAGAAGTCCCGGATCCCGTCATATATAAAACTGTTAAAGAGCGCTATGAGGAAAAGATAATAAAAGCGGCGCTATTCTCTACCGGTAAAAACTTCTCTATAAACTATTCCCTCTCCCTAGCGTCAAGTGAGCCCAAGCCCGCGCCAAAAATTGAGATTGTTCGGGAAGAGACCCACAACCGCACCCCCGGCGCGGGACAGCCTCCGACTTTAGCATTTAATCCTAACTATACTTTTGAGACTTTTATAGAGGGCGCCTCCAACAGATTCGCCTATGCTTCCGCCGTGGGCGTATCGCGGAGCCCTGGCAAATCCAACCCTTTCTTTATATATAGCGCGCCCGGACTGGGAAAAACACATTTACTGCACGGCATCGCCAACGAGATGCTTAAAACCAATCCGTCTGCCCGTATTATATATACTGCCAGCGAAAATTTTGTGAATGAGTATATAGAAACACTGCAGAATAAAACCCCTGAAGCTTTCCGCAAGAAGTATCGCCGCCTGGATTGCCTTCTTTTGGACGATATACAGTTCCTTATAGGCAAGGACCGCAGTGAAGAAGAATTTTTTAATACTTTTAATTCCCTTTTTGAATCGAAAAAACAGATTGTGGTAACCTCGGACCGGCCTCCTAAAGAACTGGCTCTCAGCCAGCGCCTGGTATCACGCTTCCTTTCCGGCCTGGCGGTTGATATAAAAATTCCTGATGTGGAAACCCGCATTGCCATCCTGCGGCAGAAAAAAGAGCTTCACAACTTCGTTATTCCGGACGAAGTTATTACTTTTATCGCGGAAAAAGTAAAAAAGAACATCAGAGAGCTTGAAGGCTGCCTTATAACCGTGGGGAATTACTGTGCAAACATGAGCACTCAGCCAACAATAGATATAGTAAAGGAAATTATAAAAGATCACATGGCCCCTGGTGATCAGGAAGAAAACAACATTCACATAGATACCATCAAAACAGTGGTGGCCGACAAATACGGCATGGATAGAAAGGATTTTAAGTCCCCTCGCAAAACCGAGGCCATCGCTTTCCCGCGCCAGATAGCCATGTTCCTTGCCTGCGACCTTACTGAAATGTCTTTGCCCGAAATCGGCGCCGCTTTCAACAGGGATCACACCACGGTTATGTTCGCGCGGGATAAAATAAAGCAGCTTGTGCACACGGACCCGTATTTTAACGAGGTTATAAATCAGTTGATATCTAAGATAAAAGCTGTTAATAACTCTGTAAAGCCCTGAAAAAGATGTTTTTTTCTGGGGATGCTCGGTTATTTTTAAGTGTCTGTTGATAATTTTTCCAAATGCTACTAACAGTACTAACATTATGCACAGCCTCTCTTATAGATGGAGAATACGATGAAAATAACTGGTAATAGGGACAATTTAATAAAGGGCATTCAAACCATCCAGGCCGGAACGTCTTCAAAAACCGGAACAATTCCCATCCTACAGAATTTTTTGATGGAAACAGAGGATTCTGGATTAAAAGTTGTTTTTACTGATCTAGAAATGGCAGTTAAGCACCACATAAACGTCGATATTAAAACTGCCGGCAGCATTACTGTTCCCGTAAAGAAGTTTATGGAGGTTATACAGAATCTGGCGGAGGGAGCGGAAGTTAATATATCTGCGGACGAATCGAACAGAATATTAATAAACAGCGGAAAATCTAAATTTAAAATAAGCGGGGCGCCAAAAACAGATTATCCCGTAATTCCCGATCTGGACGAAACAAACTCTTTCAGGGTTCCCGCCGGTACGCTGGCGGCGATGATAAGCGGGACTATTTTTTCCGCCTCCACGGAAGACGACAGACATTTTTTAAACGGACTGTTATGGAAATATGAAAAAGACCTTTTTTCGGTAGTAGCTACGGATGGACGCCGTCTGGCACTAGCTTCCACCGATAAGGTTAAAAGCAAAAAGGATTTCAAAGTAATAGTTCCTTCAAAAATATTAAATGAGTTGGTTAAATTTATAAAGGCGGCGGAACTAGAGGATAAAGAAGAAATTATTGTAGGCCTTTCCTCCAATCAAATAGGATTTAAAATTGAGAAAACCGTTTTTATATCCCGGCTGATAGAAGGTAATTTTCCCGCGTATGATCAAATTATCCCTAAAACCAAGGAAATATCCATAGAGACGGATATTCCTAAATTTGTAGCCGTTACCAAAAGGGCCGCCGTTTGTTCAACAGAACGCGGAGGAGCTGTTAAATATACTTTTAAAAAAGGGATTATTGTTGTGAATTCAGCCTCCCAGAACATGGATTTTGAAGATGAAATGGAAGTGGCTTATACTGGAAAGGAATTTCAGGTCAGCTTTAATCCTAAATTTATTCTGGATATACTTAAGACCGCCGGCGAAGGCAAAGCTATACTTGATTTTAATACGCCGGCTACCCCGGTAATGGTAAGAATACCGGACAATAATAAATTCACTTATATTGTAATGCCACTCAGAATCCAATAAAAACTATGTTTTTAACCAAAAAAACCTCCAATTGGACCAATATAGGGTATGTTAAAAATTCATGGAAGTCCTTGGGAGGAATAGTGCCGGAAAGGCTTGTTATATTGGACGCCGTATGGGCAAAAGAGATAGGACGGCTTGGTGACCACTGTGAATTGATTGGCGTTAATAAAGGATATATAGTTGTTAAAACAAATTCCTCAGTGGCTTATAATGAACTTGTTATGAGGTCTAAGCAAATACTGCGCAGCCTTAATAAATATTTTTCAAAGCCCTGGCTGAAAGGAATAAAAACGGCGGCGGATATTTAATTTTTACACCTTTTGAGGAGAAGCTATTATGACCAAAACACCAAGCTCTAAAACTGAAAATTACGACGCGTCCCAAATACAGGTATTGGAAGGCCTTGAAGCTGTGCGCAAAAGGCCGGCAATGTATATAGGGTCCACCGGAGTGAGCGGCCTTCATCACCTGGTTTATGAAGTGGTGGATAATTCAATAGACGAAATTTTAGCCGGCGGTTGCAACACTATAGAGGTCGTCCTGAAAGAAGATAATATTTGTTCCGTCAGCGACAATGGGCGCGGCATACCGGTGGATCCGATGAAAGAGGTGAAAGACCCGAAGTTAAAGGGAAAATCCGCGCTTGAAGTAGTGCTGACCGTTCTGCACGCCGGAGGTAAATTTGACGGCGGTGGTTATAAGGTGTCCGGCGGGTTGCACGGCGTCGGTGTGTCGGTGGTTAACGCTCTCTCCGAATGGATGGAGGTGGAGGTTTACCGCGAAGGGAAGACCTGGGGTCAGGGATATCAGCGCGGCAAGCCCAGGGCTGATGTCAAATGCACCGGGGAAACCAAAGAGCACGGAACAAAGGTAACCTTTAAACCCGATACCCAAGTTTTTGGAGACGTAATATTTTCATTTGATACCGTTTCCAATCGCCTCAGAGAGTTGGCTTTTCTTAATCCCGGCGCCCGTATAACCATTATAGATGAGAGAGATGATAAAAAACACACCTTCTTTTTTGAGGGAGGGATTAAACAATTTGTTAAATTTCTCAATACTAATAAAACCGTTCTGCACGAAGATCCTATTTTTATATCCAAAGTGGATGGGGATGTAATGCTGGATCTGGCTATACAGTATAACGGAGACTACTCCGAAAATGTTTATTCCTTCGTGAATAATATTAAGACCATAGAGGGCGGAACTCACGTGTCGGGCTTCAGGTCCGCGCTGACCCGCGTTATTAACGATTACATAAAAAAATATTCCCTTCTTAAAGACAAAGAATATGCCGTTACCGGAGATGATGTAAGAGAAGGGTTGACCACCGTTATATCCGTTAAATTGCCCCACCCCCAGTTTGAAGGGCAGACAAAAACCAAGCTCGGAAATTCTGATGTGGAGGGTATTGTTAAATCCATCGGCGGAGAGATGCTGAATGTTTTTTTTGAAGAGCACCCCTCTATAGCAAAGGCGATCTGTCAGAAATCCATCGGCGCCGCGGACGCGCGCGAGGCCGCCAGAAAAGCCAAAGAACTTGCGCGCCGAAAAGGCTCTCTAACCGATTCCGGGCTGCCCGGAAAGCTGGCCGACTGTCAGGAGAGAGATCCCAAAAAATCTGAAATATTTATAGTTGAGGGCGATTCCGCCGGCGGTTCGGCCAAACAGGGACGCGACCGCGTGTTTCAGGCAATCCTGCCGCTGAGGGGAAAGATTTTAAATGTGGAAAAATCCCAGCTGGTTAAAATCATCTCCAGTGAGCAGATAAGGACCTTGATCTCAGCTATCGGCACGGGAATAGGCGAAGGGGAAGACGGTTTTAATATTGAGAAGCTTCGGTATCATAAGATAGTCCTGATGGCGGATGCAGACGTTGACGGTCAGCATATACGCACACTTCTGCTGACGTTTCTTTACCGCCAGATGCGACCTCTTATTGAGGGTGGTCACATCTACATAGCCCAGCCGCCGCTTTATAAAGTCAAAAAAGGAAAATTTGAAAGCTATTTTGACAATGAGGAAAAACTTCAGGCCTGGCTTATGAAAGAAGCCATCGCCAGCGTAACTGTCAAAAACAATAAGGGTAAGAAAATAGAGGGGAAAGAGCTGGGAGATCTGCTCGCCCTGTCTATCTCGCTGGATAATGTAATAAGAAAGATGGAAGCTAAAAATCTGTCGCTGGCTGATTACCTTAAATTCTCCTCCGAAGGGAAGATCCCGGTGTGCCGCATAGAAACTTCTCCCGAGACCTACAGATATTTCTTTACCGAGAACGAATGGATGAGTTATTCAAACGACTACGCGGCTAAACGGAAGGAGGCCCTTTCAAAAGAGCTCACGGAGGGAGAATCAGGAATAGAAACGGAGAGCCTGGGTCCGGAATTTCAGTCTCTGGGCGAGCTTACCCGCATAAATAACCTTAATACCAAGTTTAAAACTCTCGGCTATTCGGTCGCCGATCATTTCTGCCAGGAAGAAGACAGAAAAAACTTCTTATTTGAAATATCCACAGAAAAGACGAATATGAAGACCTATGACTTCAAGGGGCTGTTGGAAAATGTTATGCGCATCGGCTCCATCGGCGCCAATATACAGAGGTATAAAGGTCTGGGCGAAATGAATCCTGAGCAGCTATGGGAAACCACAATGGACCCGTTAAAGCGCAGGCTTTTGAGAGTATCGCTGCAGGATCCGGCCGAGGCTGAAGCCATTTTTACCACGCTTATGGGAGATAAAGTTGAGCCCAGGAGGGTTTTTATAGAGCAGAACGCTCTTGAAGCCCGGAATCTGGATATTTAGTTAATTAAACCCCGGACTAAGAGGGAAGGCGTGAAAAGCGGATCAAATTTAACACTACGGAGCATTTATGACAGAACCTAAGGAACCAAAAGATCAGCCGGTTGAAAACATTTTCACCAACGTTGTAGAGAGGGACATAAGCGAGGAAATGAAGTCCTCCTACATAGAATACTCCATGAGCGTTATCGTGGGAAGGGCACTTCCGGATGTGCGCGACGGCCTGAAACCCGTGCACAGGCGCGTTCTTTATACGATGGATGACATGGGCCTGCAGCACAACAAACCCTATAAAAAATCAGCCCGCGTTGTCGGCGATGTTATGGGTAAATATCATCCGCACGGCGATGCGGCCATCTACGACACAATGGTTCGTATGGCCCAGCCGTTCTCGCTCCGGTATACTCTGGTGGACGGACAGGGCAATTTTGGTTCTGTGGACGGCGACCCCGCCGCGGCCATGAGGTACACCGAGGCCAGGCTGTCGGCAATTGCCGGCGAACTTCTGGCCGACATCGAAAAAGATACGGTAAAATTTGTTCCTAACTACGACGGTTCAATGAAAGAGCCGTCTGTTCTGCCAGCCAAGCTCCCCAACCTGCTGGTGAACGGATCCTCAGGTATTGCTGTGGGAATGGCTACCAATATACCCACCCACAACCTGGGAGAGGTGTGCGACGCCACCATAGCCGTTATAAATAACCCGGACCTCGACACCAAAGAGCTGATGAAAATTATTAAAGGACCTGATTTCCCCACCGCCGGCATCATCCGCGGGCGACAGGGCATCAAGGATTATTTTGAAACTGGCCGGGGCTCCGTCAAGATCCAGGCCAGGGCCGAGATTGAGGAAATGAAGGGGAATCGCGAAGCTATCGTTATAACCGAACTTCCTTATCAGGTCAATAAAGCCAACCTCGTAGAGAATATAGCCATGCTGGTGAAAGAGAAGAAGATTCCGGATATTTCCGATCTACGCGACGAATCGGATCGCCGTGGTATGCGCGTGGTCATAGAAATTAAGCGCGACGGAAACGCACAGGTCGTCCTTAATCAGCTTTATAAACATACGCAGATGGCAACCTCCTTCGGCGTCATCATGCTGGCAATTGTTGATGGGCGGCCCAGGGTCCTGCCCATCAAAGAAGTGATGCTTCATTACGTCCGCCATCGCCGCATCATGATTTACAACCGCACCAAGTATGACCTCAACAAGGCGCTGGCGCGCGCGCATATTCTTGAAGGGTATCTTATAGCCCTTCAGAATATAGACGCCGTCGTGGAAATCATAAAGAAATCCAAAGACTCTTCTGAAGCTAAACTGAAATTGATCAAGCAATTCTCGCTAAGCGACATCCAGGCCCAAGCTATACTGGATATGCGCCTACACCAACTCACGCGCCTTGAAGTCGGCGCCATAGAAGAAGAGCATAAAGGGCTTATGAAGCTTATCGGGGAGTTGCGCGCCATCCTTTCCGATCCCAAGAAAATACTAAAGATCATTATACAGGAACTTGAGGATCTTAAAGCAAAATACGGCGACAAGCGTCGGACCGAAATTACAAGCGAAGCCGCGGAATTGGATATAGAAGATCTGATTCCCGAGGAAAAAGTGGTTATAACCATGTCGCACGGCGGCTATATCAAAAGAATCCCGTCCGACACCTATAAAGTACAGGGCCGCGGCGGGAAAGGAATCATCGGCTCCGACGTCAAGGAAGAGGATTTTATCGAAAAGCTCTTCGTTACCTCCAGCCATGCCACGATCCTGCTGTTCACCACCCGCGGCAAGGTTTATGCTTTAAAGGGATACGAGATCCCCGAAGGCAACCGCACCTCACGCGGCAAAGCCATCGTAAACCTGCTGCAGGTTAAAGATGAGACGGTAACCTCAGTTATCGCTATAGAGTCTTTTGAAGAGGCTAAAGGCAAGGAGTCCTACCTTGTTATGTGCACCCGTAAGGGAAACATAAAGAAGACACCCATCAAAGACTTCTCTAATATCCGGCGCTCTGGCATCAACGCTATAACGCTTGAGGACGGCGATATACTGACCAATGTGGGACACACTGACGGGAAGTATGAACTTATGATAGGTACCAAATGCGGCATGTCTATAAGATTCAACGAATCCGACGTGCGGTCCATGGGAAGGAACGCGATGGGCGTGCATGGTATCCGTCTTGATAAGGATGACCAGGTTATTGCAATGGAAGTGGCCGAACCGAAGAGCAAGAAGACGCTTCTTACCGTTTGTGAGAACGGTTACGGCAAGCGAACAAATCTTGATGAATACAGAAACCAGCACCGCGGCGGCTCGGGAGTTATCACCATAAAAGCTACGGATCGCAACGGGTCCGTGGTGGCCATACACCTGGTGGAAAATAAGGATCACTTGATGGTCATGACTGAAAAGGGCAAGATTATCCGAATGCCCTGCAAGGATATACGCGCGATATCGCGCAATACCCAGGGCGTCAGGCTCGTGCGGCTCGAGGAAGGCGACAAAATAGCCTCCGTCGAACCCATAATTGACGATGGGGAAGCCCCCGTAGAAGATAAAAAATAGGCGGTACAAAAGCGGAGAGGCTGGCAGATGCGGCGTGTGGAGTAAATTCTCCGCACTCTAAACTCCGGGCTCTCCGCTGTTATTTATGGACGCTCTTCAACTTTTTTCAGCGGTATTCACGCTCACGCTGGTTATGGATCCGCTGGGCAATATCCCGCTTTTTATGTCCGCTTTGAAAGGCGTTCCTGAAGAGCGCAGGAAAAAGATAGTCGCCAGGGAGCTCGTTATAGCCCTTGGCATTATGGTGTTTTTCCTGCTGTTCGGTAAATATTTCCTCGGCTGGCTTTCTCTGGACGTTACGGCGATGTCTGTGGCCGGGGGGATAGTGCTGTTTCTTATCGCCATACAAATGATATTTCCCGCGCAGCATTCCGGTTTCGGCGAAAACCCGGGCGGAGAGCCGTTCATTGTGCCTCTTGCTATCCCGCTGGTGGCCGGACCCTCCACTCTGACCACCATTATGATATTTTCACTGAAGGACCCCGGTGCGTGGCCGACCTGGTTGGCGATGGTGGGTATTTCCTGGGTGATAAATGTGCTGATCCTGAGCATGGCCTCGAAACTTTCAAAATTTCTTGGAGCCCGTGGTCTCCTGGCCATGGAAAAGCTGATGGGTATGATACTCATCACTATTTCGGTTCAGATGATAATGGTGGGGTTAAAGAAATTTATAGTGGGGTAAAAAGATATAGGGAGAATTTATTATGGGCGAACACAAACCGGACAAAATTATTTATTCGATGGTGGGGGTTAGTAAATATTACGACAAAAAAGCCGTCCTTAAAGACGTTTATCTCTCTTATTTTTACGGGGCCAAGATAGGAGTGCTTGGGTTAAACGGTTCCGGTAAAAGCTCCTTGCTGCGCATTCTCGCCGGCAAAGATCAGGATTTTAAGGGCGAGACGGTTCTTTCCCCCGGGCATACCGTAGGAATGCTTGAGCAGGAACCAAAGCTTGACGATACCAAAACCGTGCGCCAGGTGGTGGAAGAAGGTGTCCCGGAAACCATGGCCGCGCTTAAAGAGTACAACGAGATAAACGAAAAAATGGCCGAGCCCATGAGCGACGCCGCCATGAACGCTCTTATTGAAAGGCAGTCCAAGGTGCAGGAAAAAATAGACGCGCTGGACGCATGGGATATAGATTCCCGGCTTGAAATGGCTATGGATGCCCTCGGTTGCCCCGACGGCGACACGCTGGTCGGAGTGATCTCCGGCGGAGAAAAAAGGCGGGTCGCCCTCTGCCGGCTGCTCCTGCAAAAGCCAGATATACTGCTTCTTGACGAGCCTACCAATCATCTGGACGCGGAATCTGTGGCCTGGTTGGAACACCATTTAAAGGAATATAAAGGAACTATTATAGCCGTGACCCACGACCGCTATTTTCTGGACAATGTCGCCGGCTGGATACTGGAGCTGGACCGCGGGCACGGCATTCCCTGGAAAGGAAATTACTCATCTTGGCTTGAGCAGAAGCAGGATCGCCTGCGTCTGGAAGAGAAGAGCGAAACTGAAAGACAGAAAACTCTGGCGCGCGAGCTGGAATGGATAAGAATGTCCCCAAAGGGACGCCGGGTTAAGTCTCAGGCCCGTATAACCGCCTATGAGAATTTATTAGGACAGAATAATGAAAAATTAGCCAAAGACCTTGAGATCTACATCCCTGCTGGCCCGCGGCTCGGCTCCGTGGTAATAGAAGCCGAGAATATTTCCAAAGCGTACGGCGATAAGATATTGATGGAAAACCTCAGCTTCAAGCTTCCGCCCGGAGGCATCGTGGGAGTCATAGGTCCCAACGGTGCCGGCAAAACCACGCTTTTCAAGATGATAACCGGCGCCGAGAAACCGGATTCCGGCTCTTTCAGGGTCGGAGAGACGGTAAGTATGTCCTATGTAGATCAGTCACGATCGTCTCTGGATCCCGCCAAGAACGTCTGGGAAGCGATCTCCGGCGGGCTGGATATAGTTAAACTCGGCAAGCAGGAAGTGAACTCGCGGGCGTATGTGGCCAGGTTTAATTTTATGGGCCCGGACCAGCAAAAAAAAGTGGGAGAGCTATCCGGGGGAGAGCGGAACAGGGTGCACTTGGCCGTTATGCTTAAAGAGGGATCCAATCTTATACTTCTGGACGAACCCACCAACGATCTGGATGTTAACACCATGCGCGCGCTGGAAGAAGCTCTGGAGAATTTTGGAGGCTGTGCCGTAGTTATCAGCCACGATCGCTGGTTTCTGGACAGAATAGCCACACATATCATGGCCTTTGAAGGGGATAGCAAGGTGGTATGGTTCGAGGGAAACTTCTCGGAATACGAGGAGAACCGTCGCGCGCGCCTCGGCGCCGAAGCCGAGACTCCCCACCGCATAAAATACAGAAAACTTACTCGACAATAAAAATAGGAGGAGTCGGCGTGTTTTCTGTGCGCCCGGATTAATAAAAGGGCGTCCGATTAACCGGACGCCCTCTTTTTTAAGGAAATGTAATTATTTGTCGTCCAAGCCGGCTTTAAGGATCTCCACGGCGCGGTCGGCGTCGGAGACATTGATGAGGATGCGGGCGGTGTTGCCGCCCAACGCCGTCCCGTAAACCGTAGTTATATTAATGCTGTTCCCCGCCAGTAGTTTGGCCAGGTTAAGAAGTTCTCCGGGCTTGTCGGTCAACTCAATGGAAATCATGGGGGTTTCAACGGTTGTGAAACCGGCGCTAGTGAGGATATAACTTATCTTCTTTTCCGTGTCCACGGTAACACGCACGACGCCGGAATCGTCTCGAATCTCTGAGGCAATACCTATAATATTTATTCCCTCGTTAACAAAAAGCTCTATAAATCTGCTGAGCGCTCCGGGGACATTGGGAAGAAACACAGTGTACTGACTGACAATTTTAACCGACATAGGAATCTCCATCCCACGCTAAAAGCTATAACTAATGTAATAAACTTTACCCGAAGGTAGCAACAGGGAACTATTGATATTATATAATTGGTTTGGGTGTGACAGCGGTCCCGGCGCAAAAAACACAATGGAAAACAAAAAATCGGCTCTGGTAAGTGTGGTCGCGTGGGCCTTTATAATATTCGGGGGTTGGCACGTCGCCCGCGCGGCGTACGATAACTTCACCCTGGCGGCAATGTTCTCTTCACCAGGGTTCATGCTGGGGTTGGCTGGCGCGACTATACCGGTGGAAACACCGCCGCTGGCTCGCTTTGCTGTGGCGCATATAAGGATGGTATTCGTGTTTTATTTATTCGCCTCTCTTACAGTGTTGATCGCTGGGGTGGGATTGTCATTTCGGAAAGCCTGGGCGTTGAATTCTTCTAAATGGTTTTTTTACATCAGTGCAGCATGCTGTCTGCTCATTTTTCTTTTTCCGGGACTGCTTATTCCTAAACCCTACATATACGCCGGAGTTTCGCTGGCTCCGGAGTTTAACTCCGCCGTGGAGCATATGAGGTTTCAGCTGCGCCTGTTCTCGGTGGTTCCAGGCGCAGCCGGCCTGTGGCTCGCCAGGCGTTTAGAGAATGATGAAATAAGGCGGGAGTTCGGACTTAAATAATATTATTAGAGATCATCATGAAAAACATGAGAAAACGTATTTTTCGCGCCGCAATGACAATACTGGTATTTCTACCCGCCGCCGGATACGGCGCCGGATTTAAGATGGACTGGGTGGAGAACGAAGTTGCCGTGGATCGGGACGGAAAAGCCCAGATATCCTACGCGGTCAGGTGGACGGTTTCAGGCGGGCCGCTGCACGGGTTTTATTTTGAAGGGTTCCAGGAAACGCCGGTTTTTGACATGGATGAAGCCTACGCGCTGGACGCGGACGGTAAAAAATACGCGCTTGAAATAGTTAAAGTTTCCGACAAGAAATATGACATTGTTCTGGCTGACGGAGCCGCTTTTAATAACGGACAAATAACCTATTTTTTCCGTTATGCCGCGGATCTGGAGGGGGCCGGTAATCTGACTCAGACCATGGCGGGTGATAAACGCCTGGTCGTATTCAACTGGTCGCCGGTGCAGTGGCAGGACAGGATGAGTCACCAAGCTGTGACGGTGCGTTTCCCCGTCATCGTCCCCGGCGAAAACGCCGACGACGCCTTCCTTGCAGAGGCCGGGTTCCTGACCGAAAAGTTCATAAATGAGCGCTATAGTATAGATTATCCGTTAGTAAAAAACGAGGATGGTGAAAATGTTTTCAGCGCCCGCTTCTTCCGGCGGAACCTCGGCAGCCGGTACCATTTCCAGATACAGACTTATCTGGACGCGCGGTATTTCAGTCTGAAGACCATGGCATACGGGGGGCTCTTAAAGGGCCCGCCGCAAAAGACCAAATATCTGCCGGCGGAGGAAGAATACTATTTAAACCGCTATTCTCCGGGAACAATGCTGGCCGGTCTGCCTATCAGTCGCGGCGAGGCCGTTTTTTTAACGCTGATAATGGCGGGTGTTTTCTGCGTTCTGCCTTTTTTTATAATGACCATAAAGCATAAATCCATGCTTAGCGCGGCCGAGGGCATTTCCGCGGTCAACTGGGACGGCGCCGAGTGGACGCCGCCCAAATTGCAGGTTGGCACCTTCCGCAAGCCGGGGAAAGTGGCGACAAGTCTGACGCCCATAGAGGCCGGGATCTTGCTGGAGATGCCGGTGGGAGAGCTTGTGTCCCTTATGGTGGCCAACATGGAACGCAAAGGGCTTATAAAGATAAAAGCGGTAGAACCGTTATGCGTTGAGAGGCTGTCGCAGGTGACGGCAAGTAACGACCCCTATGAAACCGTCCTCCTGAACTCCGTGAAGCCGGACGGAACCCTTGACCAGGCCATGGTAAGCGAAACGATAAAAACGATCGCGGCCGGCCTTGAGCAAAAGCTCTGGGATTGCGACCTTGCGGCCACCAAAGCCTATTACAAAAAAAATCTTGATAAATATCTGCCCGGAAAAGCGGACACGGACCGGGATTATTATTGGGGCGGTTACCGGCGCCGCTTCAACGGTTATATAAACCCTGTCTACGCGCGGGTGGAAAGCGTAAACAAGGATCTGGGGAAGAAAATTTCGGAGCTCAGCGCTTCCTTTGAAAAGTTCAGGGATACGCAGGCCTGCTATGAAGGAGCTTTCAGCAAGACTGTATGCCATGACGCCTGCCACGACGCCTGTCACTCGGCCTGCCATTCGGCGTGTCATTCGGCCTGCCACGGGGCGTGTCATTCCGCCTGCGTTAGCAGCGGACATTAAAGGGGAAGTGATTAGTGGATAGTGGTCAGTGCATAGTGGGGGAGAGGATAATAATATTTTGGGATGACCGAAGATCAGAGATGATGAAACCGGAGTGGGAAAAAAGAACGGAGTGGATAGACGGCTATGTCGCGCGCATAAAGCCTTATGTGCGAGTGCGCCGCGCCGACTTGCTGCTTATAAAGATTCCTAACCAGGCCTACAAATTAAATCCGCAGGGGCTGAAGCTCCTGGAATACCTGATGGCGGGCGGGAAAACAGCGGATATTCTGGCCGCCTACGAAGATAAGGAGCGGGTGTCGCTGGACATGTACTGGTTTTTCAGGGATCTGACGGCGCTTTTAAAGGGTTGCTACAACGAGACAACGGAGCGGCTGGCTGTGGAAAAGGTCCCATTCTCTCTGCCGTATAATTTGCTGCCGGTTCTGAGCGAGATCGCAGTCACTTATCGTTGCAACCTCTCCTGCAGATTCTGCTACGCGGCTTGCGGATGTAAGAAGGACGAGGCCCATCCGGATCTCCCCGCCGCGCGCCTTAAAGAAGCGCTGGATATAATAAGCAAAGAAGCCGGGGTCCCGTCAGTCAGCTTCACCGGCGGAGAGCCTGTCCTGCGCCCGGAGCTGCCGGAACTGGTCGCCCACGCCAAAAGCCTGGGAATGTGGGCTAACCTTATAACCAACGGCACACTGCTAACTCCGGAAAAAGTGTCGCAGCTGAAAGCCTCAGGCCTTGATTCCGCCCAGGTAAGCATAGAGGGGGGGTCGGCCGGGACACACGATTGTATTGTGCAGAGCAACGGCGCTTTTGACGCGGCTGTGAGAGGGATAAAGAATCTATTGGAAGCCGGCCTGCGGGTGCACACCAACACGACTGTTTCGGCGCTCAATAAAGATTCTCTGCCGGAAATAGTAGAGCTTGTGAAAAGCCTTGGCCTCGGCAAATTTTCCATGAATATGCTCATGCCGGTAGGTTCAGCAGGCGCAAATCTTGAAGAGACCTTCATTTCCTATACTGAGATAGGTCCGGTGATTGAAACAGTTCAAGGCTTGGCGGAACGGGCGGGCCTGGAGTTTATGTGGTATTCGCCAACGCCGATGTGCGTTTTTAATCCCGTGACCAAAGGCCTTGGTAATAAGGGCTGCGCCGCCTGCGATGGTCTTCTGAGCCTGGCGCCGAACGGCGACATCCTGCCCTGCTCAAGCTATCCCAGGCCGATGGGAAATATACTGGAACATAAAGGAGCGTTCCGCGAGCTGTGGGAAAGCGGTCCCTTTAAATTTTTTCAGGAAAAAGGGTTCACCCATGAGATCTGCCGGAAATGTGAAGATCTCGCCGTCTGTAACGGAGGCTGTCCCCTTTACTGGGAGAAAGCCGGCTACGGCGAATTAATAAAACATAACGAGGTGAAAAATGGCGCTGTTTCCTCCGCCCGATAAAGACGGGCAGATAAAATTTATTATCGCTAAAAGTCTGCCGTACAAGCCGCGCATGGCTTTGATAGCCGGGCTTTTGTTGGCGGGCCTGGGCCTTGAGGTCGGATTTTCTTTCTGGGCCGGTCTGGCGGTCCTGCTCGCCGCGTCCCTGTTCGGCATGGTGCAGGGTTATGACGCCACGCCCCGGATCGCGGGCGCGCAAAAGTGGGAGCGGGTTACGCCGGACGAATACACGAAGATTAAATTAAAGGCCGACCAGCTTAAGCGCTGGGATGAGGATATGTTTGACATCACCAATACCACCGGAGCGCTGGTGTTCGTCGCTATTTTCATTCTCTGCGTGGGCATATACCTGGCACTGGCCGGCACATTCGGTTTCCCTGTCGGCTACTGTAATTTAGTGGGGATTAACGCGGCCGTTCTTATCGCGCCGCTCTGGTTCACCGGCGTGAAGGAGTATCTGCGTAAAGACCGGCTTATAATCAAAATAAATCTTCTTGAGGGCGTCATGAGGGCTCTGACCCCGCTTAGCGAAGTTCAGGTGTTCCCCATGCTGGCCCTTGCCGAGACCAGCGAAGGGAAGCAAGACCCCGAGGACGCCCGGCTGCTGATAAATCTGGTAGGAGCCCCGGCATCGTTCTATGGCGTCCAGGCTCAGATCTCCATAAATGGCGTGAAGGGGCAGGATTTCCCATATCTTTATTGCGTGCTTATAACTAAAGCGGGGTCCGGCCTGCTTGACGGCTATGAGCGGTTTATGGCTAAACCCAGTGAATCTTCAGGCATGATTTCTGATTTTTTTATGAGGTTTGTAAATCCCGGCCAGAAGCTGGTTTACGAGGCGCAGAAAAACCCGGACGCCGACATCCTTGTAATTCGTCAGCTTGCCGAGAAAAACAGGGGCTACTCTACCGGGCAGAAGGAAGCGGACGCGATAGTCTCAGCATCGCTGGAAATGGCTAAAAAGCTGATCGGCGGCAAGGGCCCCGACGCTGTTTCTTAACCTGAATCCTGCAACTCAGTCTGCGGGATTCCCCACGCAGTGGGCTGAGGGCCCAGCACTATGCGCGCCTGGCCCGACGGGGTGAGGCCCGGCTTTAGAACGAGGCATAATTATGCCTCGCGTCCGGACCGCAAGGCCGCAGGTGTTTCCCTGCGCAGCGAAAACACCGAGGCGGGGTCGCGCAAAACCGCTATGCGGCTTATGCGTGACTATACCTCCCAAACGGGCGCCTGCTATGCGGGCGGAAAGTTGCACCTGCAACTTTCAGGTTAGTATAATTGTTTATCGGACTTTCGGAGGCGAGCATGTGGAATTACACTGAAAAAGTTTATGAGCACTTTAAGAATCCCCGGAATGTCGGTGAAATAGAGAACCCTGATGCCGTAGGCGAGGTCGGCAGCATTATCTGCGGCGACGCTCTTAAGCTTACGCTCCGGATAGACAAGGCCGCCGATAAAATAACTGACGCCAAGTTTAAGACATTCGGCTGCGCGTCGGCCATAGCCTCTTCATCCGCTCTGACCGAAATGATAAAGGGTAAGACGCTGGCGGAAGCGTCCAAAATAACAAACCATGAAATAGCCGAATACCTCGGCGGCCTGCCCAGCGAGAAGATGCATTGTTCGGTTATGGGCATGGAGGCGCTTGAGGCGGCCATAAAAAATTACCGAGGCGGAAAGGCGGAGAAAGTTATTCTTGACTCGGGGGAACGCCTGGTGTGTAAATGCTTCAGCGTGACCGAGGGAAAGATCTTAAGAGCCATAAAGGAAGAGAGCCTTAGGACGGTTGAGGAAGTTACAAATTTCACCAAGGCCGGCGGCGGGTGCCGCCAGTGCGTGGGCGAAATAGAGAAAATACTTAAAGATTACTGGGCCCGGGCCGAACATAAAACCTTCGCCAAAATGACCGTCGTGGAGAAGGTTAAGATGGTTGAAAAAGTTCTAGCCGAAGATGTTAATCCAAAATTGAAACTGGACGGCGGGTGGATAGAACTTGTTGATCTGGACGGCGATAAAGTCAAGGTGCGGTTCCTTGGAATGTGTTCCAGCTGCCCGTCTTCTTCCGCCACGCTCAAAAATATAGTTGAAAAAGAGCTGAAGGAAAAAATAGATCAGGCGCTGATAATTGAGGCGCAGTAGCGCCTCAATGATCGCCATAGGCTTTAGGCTATAAGCCATACGCAGGAACCGTAAAGGAATTTCCTTATATAAGGCCTACGGCTTAAAGCTTATAGCAATCGCAGTAGATTACGAGAAGGATTTTTATGGAAAATGATAAGGTTATATACCTTGATAACAATGCCACTACCCGCGTGGCGCCTGAAGTTGCCGAAGAAATGAGGCCGTTTTTCACTGAATTGTACGGCAATCCATCTAGCATGCATTTTTTCGGCGGCGGCGTGCAGAAGCATCTGGATGCTGCACGCCGGAAAGTGGCTGAGCTTCTGGGAGCTTCCCCGGAGGAGATAATTTTTACCAGCTGCGGCACCGAGTCTGACTCCACCGCTATCTGGTCGGCGCTGCGCGCCTACCCGGACAAAAAGCATATCGTTACCACCAAAGTTGAGCATCCCGGAGTGCTGAATGTGTGTAAATTTCTTGAGGCCCAGGGGTACCGCGTTACCAGCCTACCGGTGGACGGAGAAGGCCGCTTAAACCTGGAAGACCTTAAAATCGCAATCACTCCTGACACCGCGCTTGTTTCCATAATGTGGGCAAATAATGAGACAGGGGTTGTATTTCCGGTTGAGGAAGCCGCGCGGATCACTCACGCCAAGGGCGCCCTGTTCCACACCGACGCCGTGCAGGCCGTGGGTAAGATCCCCATAAACCTTAAAGATACCAAGATAGACATGCTCTCCCTCTCGGGCCATAAACTGCACGCCCCTAAAGGAATCGGCGTTCTCTATGTTAAAAAAGGCGCGCGTTTCTCGCCCTTCATGCTGGGCGGCCATCAGGAGCGCGGCCGTCGGGCCGGCACGGAAAATGTCCCCTATATCATCGGTCTCGGCAAGGCCGCTGAGCTGGCGCTCAAGAATATGGAAAAAGAGAACGCCTATGTAAAAGCCCTGCGGGACCGGCTTCAGGACGGGCTCGTGAAGGGCGTCAGGAATGTCCGCGTGAACGGCGGCGGGGCGGAGCGCCTGCCAAACACGACTAATATAAGTTTCGAATATATAGAAGGTGAATCCATCCTGATCATGCTCAGCGAAAAAGGTATATGCGCCTCATCCGGTTCGGCCTGCACTTCCGGTTCACTTGAGCCGTCGCATGTAATGATGTCCATGGGCGTGCCGCAGACCTACGCGCACGGCTCCATCCGTTTTTCCTTTAGTGTCTATAATACCGAGGAAGAGGTTGATGCTGTTATCCGCGAATTGCCTGCCATCATAGACCGCCTGCGCGCCATCTCGCCTTTCGCGGACGGCAAGCCGCTCTTCGGCATGGACGCCTGCGAGAGACATTAACCGCGGCGCGGTTAATGTGCGGGGAGTGAGCAGTATGCAGTGTTGATAGCGGAGTTTTACTCTTGGTTATTTACTAATCACTAACCACTAACCACTAATCACTGTTGTATGTGTTTGTTTTAACAGGCCAAAGTTTATAGAATAGACTAACCTGAAAACTTCGGTTGAAGTTTTCCGCCCGCATAGCGGGCGCCCTTCGGGAGGAATACACCCCGTCGGGCCTGTCGCGCATAGCGCTGGGCCCTCCGCCCGCTGTGCGGGGAATCCTGCAGAATAATTTTATTCCCCTGATTTCTCTATGGGAATCATTCTGAACTGTAGGATTCGGGCTAACAGATTTGACGGGCCCGTAGCTCAGTTGGTTAGAGCAGACGACTCATAATCGTCGGGTCGTAGGTTCAAGTCCTACCGGGCCCAGTAATTTAGAAGGGCTGCCTTAATTATAAGGCAGCCCTTTTTTAGTAATCCGGTTTAAGCGGCAAAGCTTTGAAATGGCCTGCTTTTATAAATTTCGGTTCTTCTATTTCTTCACAGCCTGGTTTTCTTTGTATGCGTACTCGCCCGTGAGAGCGCCGGCTTCATTGTAGACCTTCAATATGTTTACTTCGTTTTTTATAAAAACGAACTCTTTTTCAAGCTTGCCGTCTTTATTGTAAACCTTAACGGCTCCGTCGGGCACTTTGCCGTCTTTGGAGATCATGTTGAACGCTTTATCCAGGTGTATTTTTGCCACATATTTATTATTGAGGTAGAAAGTGAACCGTTCTCCGCGCGCGAGGGCCATGGTTTTGACCGTGACCATGGATTCCGTCGTCTCCTGCGCAGCCGCTGGCCCCGCTTTTGTGGGTTCCGCGGCCTTAGGCGTCTCGGCGATATGGCCGTCGGCGTAGAAAAGTTCCGATTTAAGGCCGCCGGCCTCATCGAATTCCTTGAACCAGCCGTTGGGTACGCCATCCTTGAAATTTTGTTCCAGCAGCAGTTTCGAGTTCTCGCTATAAATGCGCACAGTGCCGTTCAGGGCGCCAGCCGTGTAATAAGCCTCACTTTGGATGACCCCGGTGGGGTAATATGCTCGCAGCGTGCCGGAAGTTTTGGTGTTGATTATGGTCTTTTCGGTCTTTAGGTTTCCGCTCTCATAATACTCTTTATAGCTGCCATCTTTTATGAACCCCTGTAATCCCAGGAGGTCTCCCCTAGAATCAAAGGTCTCTGTGGCCACGACCACCCCGTTTTCCGCGTATATCCGCTCAAAAGACGAGGTGCTAGGGGTGACGGTCGTAAAGGTGTATTTAGGTGCCGGCGGCGGTTCAGCCGGTAGTTCGGCCAGAGGGGGTTCGGCGGTGACAGCTGACGTTGAGGACGTAATGTCTTCCTGGCGGCTTTGCGAGGCGATATCTGTTTTACTGATGTTGAGTATCCCGTATTTGGTTTTTACCATGGCAACGCCGTCCATCTCGCCTTCTATAACACCGTCAAGGCGGGTGCCGTCCTTAAGCGTGATGATATCGGCGTAAGCGGTCAGGCTTAAACCCGCTAACAGAAATAAAAAAATTATTTTCACATTTTCCTCCCGACCCTGATATCAGGGCGCTGTATCCTTATGATTTAAATTCTAGCAAAATACAATACCAGTTCACTGCCGGCAATATTTAGAGCCGGAGCATGGTCGGTGCTTTCTAAAAGTGATTTTGCGCGGCGCGCCGGGCAGATACGGGTCTTTTGTCTTAATGATGAGGGCCCTTTGGCCCTTGGAAAAGGTCCTAAATCCCACTAAACTATAGTCACATGAAGAGAAAAATTATCGCGCTTATTGCGGCGTTCATTATACAGCCGCTTCTTTGCGGTGCGTCCTGGTCTGCCGCGTCGGAGACCGGCAGGCAGATTTTTGAAGGTGGCACTTTTACTTTAGACAGAGTTGATCCTCCGGCTACTCCGGCCACTCCCTTAAATAACGCGGATGGGCTGCTCTTCCCGGAAGATGGCAGTATGCCGATGGCCGCCTGGTATACCGACCTGGAGCAGGCGGTTTCTCCCGGGCTTGTATCCGCGCTCGCGGCCGAGGGCGTCGAACTCAGGGGTATAAAATTCCGTTACGACTGGATCCAGGACATCGCCGTTTTTTCCCGGGGCGGCGCCATTATTCTGCAGGCTGAAATGCCGGTGAGGATATTAAAAGACCTGGGCCTCACGATGGGCGTTTTTGATTTTGATGACAATCTCACCGCCGTTTCAGAGCATACCGCAGAGTCAATAGGCTCAACATCCCGCAGGATGAAATGGACTTTTTTGGAAGGTGGCGGCCTGATAACCGGTTCTTTCCGTGACGGGCGGCCTTACGCGATAATAACTCCGAGCCCGGTTGAGGGGGCGCGAAATCTGTATCTGGAGAAAACCCGGATTGCGATCAGTTCCGCTGACGCAAAGGTGCTTGTAGCGAAAGATCTGGAGGTGGATGAGGACGATCTTTTTATCATCCCAGCCTTTCGTCATATTGACCTTTTTATTGCCCCGCTCAGGGGCGGGGAGCTGCTTTTAAGCGACCCCTCCAAAACCGCCGGTGTTCTAAAACAGCTTCTGGCCGGCAGTCTTCAGGACCGGGAGAGGGAACAGTTGGCCGGCATGCTGGAGCTCTATCAAAACGGCTTTCAACCGGTATATTCCGGCAGCGCGCCGCCGGACATAGCCGGCAAACCGATGGGAGACAGGCTGTTCGCGTATGATAAGAGCGAGACTGCCATGCTGGACGCGGTTGAACGGGAGTTGTCGGGCCGGTTCAAAATTGTGAGGACGGCGGGCGTATTTAAGAACCTTGAGCGATATATAAACTCTGCCGAGAGCCTGTATATCCGGGACGGCATTAATTTTTTTAACGGGTTCACTGGTTCCGGCCGCTCCGGAAAACTATTCCAGATCACCAACGGCGCCGCCGGCCTTACCGCGCTTGAAAATTACTGGCGCTCCGTGCTGGTGGCTCAGGGAGTGGCGCCGGAGCGCGTATACTTTCCCGGTTCGTACAGTCAAGGCGCCGGCCTTGATTGCCGGGGCGCCCCCGCGGGGCAATAATGGGGGTGGTGAGCTATAAAATCTTAGCGGAGGTTATAATGAACGGAAAATTTAGATGGGTTATCCTGCTCGCGGCCTTAGCCCTTCCGGGGCGCCTGGCGGCAGCGCCGCCACTGCGTATCCTGTGTGTCGGCGATTCGATCACGGATGGGCTCGCCTCCACGGATAGCTACCGCGCGCAGCTCCGGCGCGACCTTTCAGCCGCGGATATCGAGGTCGAATTCGTCGGGGGGCGCAGCAATGAGTCCAACCCGGCATCCCTGCTCAAACATCAGGGTATTCCCGGGCTGCGGGTTGAATGGCTGCAGTATTGGATAGACGATTGGATCAAGGATTTTAAACCGGATATGGTTCTCGGCATGATAGGAACCAATAACATCTGGATGGACTATGATATCGAGCCCGCCCAGAAAGAGCTGCGCGCCCTCATCGACGGCATCACGGCGCGTCATCCCTCGGTCCGTTTCATCTTCTCCAACATCCCGCCAGTGGATTGGCCCGAGTGGGGGGAGAATGCCAGACGCTACAACACCATCTTCCCTGTTCTGGAGAAGGACTTAAAGAGAGACAACCTTTACTTTGTAGATTCCTATTTTAAACTCGATCCTAAGCTGGACCTCTTTGAGTCGCTCGGCGGCAAGCCGGATCGCATACACCCCAATCCCAATGGACAGGCTGAAATAGCCCATGTGTGGTCCAAGGCGATTCTTTCCCTGTCGGCGAGTGGCGGTGGGGTAAAAAAACAAAAAAACCATTGACAAAATTTCCGGTTACCTTTGTCTGCCTGTTCATAGTTAAAATATATCGAAGTTAATCGACAAACATTTTACAACTTAGAAAAGGACACCAAGATGAATAAATATTTGTTTTTGCCACTCGCTCTTCTGTCAGTTATAGCCACATCAGTTCCTGTAAGCGCGTTGCCCCCAGAAAAGGGTTTTTTCCTTGGTGGCGGCTATGGGAAAAGCTCGCTTAACAACGACCTCTCAATATACTCCATTGATAATAACGCCCGGCAGCCCACCCTGAACATCAGACAGAGCACTGAGGAAAAGAACACCGCTCCCGCCGCGTTCGTCGGATATAATTTCGCCGGAACTGAAACTAATATTTTAGGTAAAGGCAGGTTGCAGCTCGGGGCACAGGTCGGCTATGTCGATCTGGGAGAGTATATTGTAAAAGCGCACTATTATGAGGCAACAACTTCAAGCACAGGTTATCGTTCCATAAATGAAAACGCCACGGACCTGCTGCTCACGTCGTCTCTTTACTGGGAGAACGGCTTTAATGTTTTTTTAAAGGCCGGGGTCGCGCGGCTGCACGGCGTATATACCCAATATGGACTGCTTACGGCCAGGCAGCCGGAATTCGTCCCGGAAAAAGAAACCTTTACCTACACGGTCTACCGCCCCGAATTAGTCTTAGGAACTGGCGTACTGCTCTTTAACCGGTGCAATTTATTCCTTCAGTACGTTGCCATCTTGGGACCGACACCAAACACCAGCAACGACCGGTTCGGCACTAGTGAAATGGTCGAGATGCCCAACACGCTTTATAAAGCCGATTATTTCACCGTCGGGGTCACGCTGTATATTTGATCAGCCGATAGATAGCTCTTCGACTAAAGAGAAGCCGCCTGGAAAACCAGGCGGCTTCTGTGTTAAAAGGCAAGACGTGTCGTCTTTTGATAAAACATGTCACTATCGGCGCACGCTTGAAAAAGAAGAGGCGAGTTTTAAGTATGATTTTTTACACAAGCGTAGGCCGGACGGCGTGCACGCTACGCCAAAGACCAGGGACTTATTTCGTGGGATGACGGACAGGATATGGGACTCTACGGAAGGGGCCTGCGCCGGCCCGGGGTTCCGGTTTGAAATCGCGATACGCCGCGCCCACGGCGGTCATCTCTCCTGAGACACTTTTATAAAGAGACGCCTTTTCATAGAAGATTTTATGAGGTTTAAGGTCGCATATCGCGGCGAACCACGCGTAGCGTTCCACGAACGGCAGCTCCTCAAGCAGAGGCAGTGCTTTGGGGATGAAATCGGTGTTGTGTTTGTAAGTGAGCGGTTTATTCTTAAGGAATTTCCAGTCGCCCCCGGAGAATTCAGTCAACCAGATAGGCAGGCGGTATTTATCGTGAAGGTCCAGAAGGTAACTGGCCATCATGGCGGGGCCCTGCGGGTCGGTGACGTCGTCATACCAGTGCACGCAGAGAAAGTCCACGCGGTACCCCCGGGCTTTGGCCTTTGACATAAACTCTTCCAGCCAGCGCGCGCCAGCCTCGCTTTGCGTTACGGCGGGGCTGCCCAGGCGCTTGCCCGTGGCCATCAGTTTAGGCCATAGTTCAATGGCTTTTTCCACCGACATAGCTGACTGCTCGGCGAAGTCCGGCTCATTAAAACCGAGCAGATGCGTGTATTTCGGGTTAGCCTTAATTGAGGCCAGAGCTTTATCGGTGGCGAAAAATCCACTCCAAATCATGGGCACAAATTCAGCTTCGGTCTCGCCGGCGGAGGGCTCAGTCCCCCAATTATAATACCAACTGACCTTAAGACCATTAACGCGCGCCGACGCCCCGGGCAGATAGTCGCCGACGCCCTTCTTGCCCGACAGCCGGGAGGATTGCGAATCGCAAGACGCGATAAGCAGCAGAACTGGCAAGAGGGCGGCCGTAAGGCCTATTTTTCTCAAGGGTATATTTATCATGTGTGCAGCCGCGCGTTTTATTCGGCGCGGACAAGAACCTTGGCGGGCTTAAGCCCGTCCGTCTCGGCTGTAAGAATTATTTCTCCGCCCGCGGCCGCGGGGCGCAGGATAGCCAGGGCTTGTCCGCGGAACAGCTGCCTGGTGTCGGTTTGGAAGCCGGCCGTGTTCAGGGGGTCGCCGCTGCATACCCCGGACAATTCTCCCTGGCCGGTGACTGAGAAGCGGACGGCGCCAGAGGCATTTGGTACCGGCTCGCCGGTCTCGTCGAGAACATCGACGGTAATATAGGCCAGGTCGTTGCGGTCGGCGCGTATGGTCGTGCGGTCCGCGGTCAGGCGCAGGCTATAGGGCTTGCCGGAGGTGCGCAGCACCGCCGAATCCGCCTCTTTACCGTCGACCAGGCCCACGGCTCGAAGTTCTCCCGTAGTGTAGGGCACATCAAACACCGCGGTCAGAGCTGTTTCCGCCCCAAGATCGGGAGTCACAAACCTTCCGTTGAAACTGGTGTCGCGCGAGATAGGCTTAGTGCCCACCTCTTTACCGTTGAGCAGGAGCCTTACCTCGGGATAGGTGGAGTAAACTTTTACCTGCATAGTCCGGCCTTCCTGTCCGGCCCAATTCCAGCTGCGCTCCTCGTCCGGCCAGCCCCATTGCCCTACGGCCTCGCTGCGTCCTTCCGGCAGGGGGCGGCGCACGGCCAGCTCCAGCTTGCTGCGGCCCCAGACCACGTCGCGGTAGTAAGACTGGGGCTGCCTGAAGCCGCAGATATCTATGTCGCCGCAGTTGGCGAGGTTCCATGGCCAGGGTTTAAGGTAGCTGTGTAGGTCGGTGTCCAGCTCGGTATGACCGATGCCGGACTCGCCGATGTAGTCAAAGCCCGTCCATACGAAATCGCCGATGACCCAGGGCATCTCCTCCACCTGTTTCCAGTATTCATAGATGCGGGCCGGCAGCGATTCCGTGCCCACCATAACTCGTTTAGGCTGACGCTGGTGGTCAATGGCATAGCGGTTTGAATTATAATTATAGCCGGCCACATCCAGCGCGGCAAAGTAGGGGTCGGCCCCGTCATCAACTTCGTTATACGCCGCCGTCACCGGCCTGGTGGGATCGAGCTGGCGGACATAGTCGGCTAAACGCTTCGCGAGCCTGGCACCCTTGTCAGTTTTTCGCTCGGCAATCTCGTTTCCGATGCTCCACATTATAATGCTGGGATGGTTGCGGTCCCGCAGCACCATGCTTGTGATATCTTGCCGCCACCAATCCTTGAAGAAGCGGTGGTAGTCCATCGGGTTTTTCCCGGTCTCCCAATTATCAAAGGCCTCGTCCATTACCAGCATGCCCAGGCGATCGCACGCGTCCAGTAGTGCTGGGGACGGCGGGTTATGGCTGGTGCGGATAGCGTTGAAGCCTGCCGCCTTAAGCAGCTCCACGCGGCGCTCCTCGGCGCGGTCGATGGCGATTGAGCCGAGCGGGCCGTTGTCGTGATGCACGCAGGCGCCCTTGAGCTTGACCGGTTCGCCGTTGATGCGCAGGCCTTTCTCGGCGTCCACTTCTATGGAGCGTATTCCGAATCTGGTTTCAGTACTATCCAGTGTTTTATCTTCTGATATAATCTCGACCCGGGCCAGGTAGAGGTTTGGTTGCGAAGTAGACCACAGGGCGGGCTTGGTTACCATGATATCTAGCGCGACCGGTCCGCTGTTCTTGCGGGGGATAGTGACCGGGACTTCGGCAACGCCCGAGGGTGAACCGTCCGGAGCTATCAGGCTAACCCGTAGACGCGCGTCGGTCCGGGCGCCGGTGTTCCCCAGCGAAACTGACACGCTGACAGTGGCTTTATCCGGGCTCACTAGGGGAGTCGTGACGGATACGCCCCATAGCGGGATATGCACGGGCCCGGTGACGGTCAGCCAGGTGTGCCGGTAGATGCCTGAGCCGCTGTACCAGCGGCTGTTTGCGCCCAGGTTTCGCACGCGCACGGCCACGACATTTGTTTCGCCGGCGGGCTTGAGCCCGGAGCTTATATCATAGACAAAAGTGGTATATCCGTAAGGGTGGTTGCCCAGGTGCCGTCCGTTAATCCAGATATCCGCGTCCATATATACGCCGTCGAAGCGCAGTTCCACGCGGCGCCCCTGGTCGGCTGCAGGAATGATAAAGCTTTTACGGTACCAACCTGTACCCCCTACGGTGTGGCCGGTCGCGGCTCCGCCCGGGCTGGCGCCGGGGTCGAAAGGACCGACGCGCTTTCCCGGGCCGAGCGGGTCGTAGAGGCCAGCGATGCCGGGGTTAGGGGAATAGACGCGCACCGCCACCACATTGTCTCCTTGGCGGATCAGCCGCGCGGGGACGGGATAGCTGCGGTAGGATTGATAGACATTAGACCAAAAATCCTCAAAGTTTGGAGGGAAACTGCCGATGCCGCCGACGCGCACGCCGTTGAAGAAAACTTCGTCGGCGCCCATCACGGTTCCAAGATCGAGTTGGAGGTCCTTGCCGCGCTGGGCGGGTGAGACGCTGATATGCCGCCGATACCAACCGAAATTTTGGGATTGATCGTAGCCTGAATGGTCCTTCCATTTGGCGGGGAGCACGACTTTCTGCCAGGCGTCGTCGTCAAGGGAGGCCTTCTTCCAGGAGAGGTCGTCGCCTTGTTTAAACAGCCACTCTCCGTCGCGCGCGGCCAGGACCGCGATGTCGTCCTGCTCGCGCGGCGGAAGAGCTTCTATGCTCCAATCATGCGGCAGATCCAGGAGGCGCCAGGCGGAATCCTGGAATCCGGGACGCTCAGCCCCGGCCGCGTCGCCGCGATGGAACCGCCAACCCTCGTCGAAGGACCGCTCGCGTCCGCCGTCAGCGGCGGCATGGCCCGGCATCGGCGCCAGCGCCAATAAGGCGAAAAGGAACAAGTTCATAGGCTCTCCTGAGTGAAAAAATACGCCGCGCTAACGCGGTAGATCCCGCATTAGCGCAGCGCGAAGGCAGGGGCTTATCCTCTGAAATACACGTAAGCCCAGCAGATGCAGAACAGCACTAATCCGGAAGCTGCCACCTCGGTCCAATGCCAGCTGGCCCGGGTGCGCTGAATATCCTCGGCGGTCGCCGTCTCGAAGGTGAGGCCGGAGATCTTCAGATAATCAGGTTCCTGTGTCATCCGGCTTACCACAACCATTACAACCGCGGATACGATCGTGATCAGCACGCTGAAGTACTGGAAGTAGATGTTGTTGACTATCCACAACATCGAGCCCGGAGTGTAGCCGTTCTCAAAGCCGGCCAGGCCGAGTGTCACAGGAGTGTCTACCGCCATCCGGAAGATACCCATAGCGAACCCGACGATCATGGCCCACAGACAGCCCTTAGCGTTGAGGCGCTTATTAAACACGCCGAAGAAGAACACTACAAAGACCGGCGGGGCCAGATAGCCCTGTACCGACTGCAGGTAGTTGTAGAGCCCGTGCGCGCCCTGTATCACTGGGATCCAGGCCAGAGCGATGAGCACCATCACACCTGTGGCGATGCGGCCCATGCGCACCAGCTGATGCTGTGTGGCTTTGGGGCGCCATTTCTCGTAGAAGTCTACGGTGAACAGCGTGGCGCAGGCGTTGAAGACGCCGGCCAGCGAACCCATCAGGGCTGAGAGAAGCCCGGCTACCACGATGCCCCGCACGCCTTCCGGCAGCAGATACTTGACCATCATCGGGAAAGCCGCCTGGGCCTCATGCGGAACCGGCAGCCCGTTCGGTGAGACCATTACCTCCAGTCCCGGCACCTTGCCGCTCTTGGCCAGGGCGAAGGCGATCATGCCCGGGATGATGAAGAGATAGACGGGAAACAGTTTAAGGAACGCGGCGAATATGCTGCCGCGGCGGGCGGTGGCTTCGTTAGGCGCTCCCAGCGCGCGCTGCACGATGTACTGGTCGGTGCACCAGTACCACAATCCGATGATGGGCGCGCAGAAAAGCATGCCCAGCCAGGGGAAGTAGTCGTTGAAATACCAGGCCATCCGTCCGGTCTCCTTGACCGGCAGCCAGGTTCCTGTCACTCCGGCCGGGATAAGCGGCTTCCAAAGGTTGAACATTTCCGAGCCGCAGAGAGCGCGCAGCTCGTGCCAGCCGCCCAGCTGCTTTAAGCCGTAGGCGGTCAGCAGGCCGGAGCCGGTGATAAGGACTACACATTGGATCGCGTCGTTGTAGGCCACGGCCCGCATACCGCCGAGCATTGTGTAGAGGCCCGTCATCACGATTACGGCTACGGAGCCGATCCAGAAACTGTTGATGAGGTGGCCGGCAAAGTGCAGGTGTACCTCAGGCAGCAAGGTTGCGAACACTACGCCGCCGGCGAATATGCCCACCGCGATCTTTGACACCACGAAGGTAATCAGCGACACGAAGGAGAGCATATAGCGCGAGCCCACGGAGAAACGCTTCTCCAGGAACTCCGGCATGGTGAACACCATCGAGCGGGCGTAGAAGGGAACGAACACCCAGGCTAGCACCAGCAGACACCAGGCGTGCAGTTCGTAGTGAGCCATAGCCACGCCGTCGGCGGCTCCCGATCCTGCAAGGCCGACTACGTGTTCTGAGCCGATGTTCGAGGCGAATATTGAGGCGCCTACGACCCACCAACTGAGGTTTCTGCCCGCGAGAAAATAATCGTCCGCGGTGTCTTTGCGCTTATTGATTACCCACCAAGCCACGCCTATCAGCACGCTGAAGTAGGCCGCTATCATCATCCAGTCTAGCGAGGTCAGGATGGCTGTGGGGGCGAGCGCCACAGCTGTGGAAACAGTGTCTGTCGTCATTAGTCATTTCTCCTTTTGTTTTTAGTATTCTTTGCTTTGGGTAGTGATGAAAACTTGAAAATCGTAGTAGTGCGGTATGTTTTGCCCGGTCTCAGGACGGCGGAAGGGAACTGTCTCTGGTTGGGAGCGTCCGGAAAGCGCTGCGTTTCCAGACAGAGCCCGGCGTGACGCTGGTAGGGCTTTGCGCCCTTGCCGACGGCCGTACCGTCCAGAAAATTTCCGGAATAAAACTGCATGCCAGGCTGATTTGTAAAAACCTTCATAACCCGTCCGCTTCCAGGTTCGATAAGCGTGGCCGCGAGAGACGGCTTACCGGAGGCGGAGGCCTTGAGAACGAAATTATGGTCGTAGCCGGCCGGGTCGCCGCCGGCCTCCCTGAGACGAGCGCCTACGGGCGCGGGCTTGCGAAAATCCAGGGCACTGCCCGCGACCGGCAAAATTTTTCCGGTGGGGATAAGCCGCTCATCGGCCGGGGTGTAGCGGTTGGCGCGGACGCAGAGCATATGATTTAAGATATCGCCATAGCCGGCGCCGGCGAGGTTGAAATAGGTATGGTTGGTCAGGCTGACGACGGTGGCCCGGTCGGTTTTGGCCTGATAGGAGATGCGGACCTCGTTGTTATCGGTCAGCGTGAAGGTGACGGACGCATCCAGGTTTCCAGGGTAGCCTTCCTCGCCATCGGGGCTGCGCAGAGAGAAACTAACTGATGCTTGTCCGGGCATGACCCGCGCCTTCCAGACGCGCTTGTCGAACCCCTTTAATCCCCCGTGCAGAGAGTTAGTGCCGTCGTTGCGCGCCAAATGGTATGTTTTTCCATCCAGAGTGAATCGGCCTTGCGCGATGCGGTTAGCAAAGCGCCCAACGGTGCAGCCGAGGTATATCTTTGAGGTTAAATAGGATGAGAGGCTGTCAAAACCCAGCGCCACATCATCAATCTTACCGTCACGGTCTGAAACCAGGAGGCGGGTGATAGTGGCGCCATACGAGGAAAGGCTTAATTGCATGCCGCTATTATTGGTGAGAGTGTAGAGTTCCACGGGCTCCCCGTCGGGCGTAATACCGAAAGGCGCGGTTTTGATCTTAGTTTTAGTGGTCATCACTGTCATTAATGAGAGCCCTTTGATTGTCCGTAGTATGATCCGGCCCCGTGCTTGCGCCGGAAATGTCGGTCTAAAAGATAGCGCGCCAGAGGCTTAGCGCGGGGGACGAGTTGTAAGGTTTTAATAGCCATCTCAGCTACGATTTCAAGAGCCAGCGCGTTTTCCACGGCCTGGGCGCCGCATGAGCCCCAGGCGAAGACCCCGTGCCCGTGCACCAGAACCGCGCGCATGGCGGCCGCGTCCAACCCGGAGAAGCGTTCAGCTATAACATTACCCGTCTCCCATTCATAGGCACCCTGCGTCTCTTTTGCGGTTAGCGGGCGCGTCACTGGAACCTCTCCGTAAAAATAATCCGCGTGGGTTGTTCCCAGGCACGGGATGGGTTTGCCCGCCTGGGCGAAGGCGGTCGCGTTGCGCGAATGGGTGTGCACAACGGAGCGTGCGGCAGCGAAAGCTTTATAAAGCCGCCGGTGAGTCGGCGCGTCCGAAGAGGGTTTAAGCCGTCCCCCGACCTGTTTGCCGTCCAAGTCCACTAAAACCATGTCCTTTGGAGTCAGGTCTTTATAGGGCACCCCGCTGGGCTTGATAGCGAACACGCCGGACGCGCGGTCAATGACGCTGACATTTCCGAAAGTCAGGTCGATGAGCCGGTGGGCGGGAAGGAGGAGGTTAGCCTCGCAGCACTCCCGCCGTATCGCGTCGTAGCGTTTCATTTCATCCTTAGAGGCGCCCCAGACCGGGCGCGACATGGTAATAAACTTCGTCGTTGCGCAACTGCTGTTTGAAGGAGCGCAGTTCGGTGCCCTTTGCTATGAGTGCCAGCTCGATGCCGGCCATGGCCGCGAAATCTTCCAGGTGCTCGGTTGTGACGGCGTAGCTGAAGGCCGTGTGATGCGCGCCTCCGGCATATATCCATGCCGCGCAGGCGGTCTTAAAGTCGGGCCGGCAGCGCCACACCGCGCGGGCGACAGGGAGCTTGGGCAGGGGACGCGGCGGCTTAACCACGTCGACTTCGTTGACGATCAGGCGAAAGCGGTTACCAAGGTCGATGAGCGAGGCGTTTAGCGCGGCGCCGGCGTGCGCGTCGAATACGAGCCGTACCGGGGCTTCTTTGCCGCCGATGCCGAGGGGATGGATCTCTAAAGAGGGTTTGCCAGCCGCGATGGATTCGCAGACTTCCAGCATATGCGCGCCAAGGACCAGGTGGCCGTCCGGGCTCATGTGGTAAGTGTAGTCCTCCATGAACGAGGTGCCGCCCGGCAGATCGCAGGCCATAGCCTTCATGGCGCGCAACAGCGCGCAGGTCTTCCAATCGCCTTCTGCGCCGAAGCCGTAGCCGTCCGCCATCAGGCGCTGCACCGCGAGGCCAGGCAGCTGCTTTAGGCCGTGCAAGCTTTCAAATGTGGTGGTGAATCCGTTAAACCCGCCGTCTTCCAGGAACCGGCGCATGCCTAGCTCTATGCGCGCGCCGTCGCGCAGCGAGGCGTGGCGCTCCGCGCCTTTGCGCAGAGCCTTGGCTACGTCGTAGCGCTGCTCATATTGCGCGCAGAGCCGGCTGATAGCGGCGTCGCCCACCGAATCTACGCAGCGCGTCAGGTCCTCTATGCCGTAACCGTCTACCGAGAAGCCGAAGCGGGCCTGGGCCGACACCTTGTCGCCCTCCGTTACCGCCACCTGGCGCATATTGTCGCCGAAGCGGGCGAACCGCGCGCCCTGCATATCGTGCCACGCCCGCGCCGCGCGCATCCAGGCCGCGATGCGGTCCTGCACTTCCGTATCTGACCAGTGTCCCACTACCACCTTGCGGTTCAGGCGCAGGCGCGTGTGTAGGAAACCCGCTTCGCGGTCGCCGTGGGCGGCCTGATTTAGGTTCATAAAATCCATGTCGATATCGCCCCAGGGCAGGTCGCGGTTGAACTGTGTGTGCAGGTGCATCATCGGCTTGTTAAGGAGGGAAAGCCCGCCGATCCACATTTTTGCGGGTGAGAATGTGTGCATCCACAGGATCAGGCCGGCGCACTGCGGCGCGTGGTTGGCTTCCAGGCAGAGTTGGCGGATGTCGTCCGGCGTGGTCATAACCGGCTTGCAGACCAGTTTTACGGGCAGGCGCTTGGAGCCGTTAAGGGCCGCGACGATCTTTTTTGAGTTTGCCGCAACCTTCTTTATCGCCGCCTCTCCGTAGAGGTGCTGGCTTCCTGTGACCTGCCAAATTTCCATGTGTTTAAGGTTTTTCATATGTTTTTAGTTGGAATCTCCGTGTCAGGATTTGTGTGCCCGCTGTTTGATGGCTATGAGCTCTTTCATCACCAGCGAGAGGTCAGGCGCCGGCTTGACCCCGCCGAAGGCGTCGTGAAGCTTGCGGTAGAGAGCATAAAGCTCGTCGTAAACGCTCTTTTGTCCTGCCTGCGGCCGGTAAACCACATCCTTAAGCGAGGTCATGCGGCGCTGCGCTTCGGGGAAGGTGTCGTGCCCGCCCTTCGCTTTGCCGGCCAGGACCGCGGCTGAAAGGGCTGAGCCGAGGGCGCAGGCCTGGCTTGAGCCCGAGACCCGCATCTCGCAGCCGGTCACATCCGCGTAAATCTGCATAAGGAAAGGGTTTTTTTCGGCGATGCCGCCGCAGCAGACGATGCGCCGCACCGGGATGTTGTATTTCTGAAGCCGCTCAAGGATGGCGCGGGCGCCGAACGCGGTGGCCTCGATCAGGGCGCGATAGATTTCCGCGCGCGTAGTGTGCAGAGTCTGCCCCACCAACAGGCCGGTGAGCAGGGGATCGACGAGGATGGTTCTGTTGCCATTGTTCCAGTCAAGCGCCAGCAGCCCGCTTTGGCCGGGCTTGTGTTTCTCGACTTCACGGACCAGGCGCGCGTGCAGGGCGCTGTCTCCGAGGCAGACCACCTCAACAAACCATTTGAAAATATCGCCCACCGCGGATTGACCGGCTTCAATACCGTAAAAATTAGGGAGGATAGCGCCTTTGACGATTCCGCAGATGCCAGGGACGTCGGCTACCTTTTTGCTGGCGGAAACGACCGTGCAGTCGCAGGTGGAAGTGCCGATGACTTTGACCAGAACGCCATCGGTAACGCCGCTACCGATAGCGCCGTAGTGTACATCGAACTCGCCGATGGCGATGGGGATCCCGGCGGGCAGGCCCAATTTATCGGCCCAATGGGAGCAGAGCGTTCCGGCCGCGACTGTGGCGTCATGCGCCTTGTCGTAGAGCCGGTCGCGCAGCGCGGCGAGCTTTGGGTCGAGCCGGCTGAGGAATTTTTTATCCGGCAGGCCGCCCCATTCGTCGCAGTAAAAGGCTTTGTGTCCGGCAGCGCAGATGCCGCGCTTAATGCGCCTCGGATCGGTCTCCCCAGCCAGCACAGCCGGGACATAATCGCACAGTTCCACCCAGCTGAAAGCCGCGTCAAAAACTTCCGGCGATGTTTTGAGACAATGCCATATTTTTGACCACCACCATTCCGAAGAATAGGTGTTGCCGCATTTGGCGATATATTCGGGACGGTATTTAGCGGCGAGCCGAGTGATTTCGGCCGCCTCGCGGTAGCCGGTGTGGTCTTTCCACAGCCAGCATTGGGCTGCGAGATTATTGCGCCATTTCTTGTTAAAGGCGAGAGGGACGTTGTTCTCGTCCACAGGAATCGGGCTTGAGCCGGTGGTGTCCACGCCTACGCCGATGACACGGCTCTTCGAGAAAGCGTGGCTCCGGCCGGCTTGGCGCAGCGCGCCTTTAACGCTGGTTTCCAGGCCGTATAGATAATCGGCGGGGTTCTGCCGGGAGAGATTGTGGTCAGTTTTGTCCGTCAGTACACCCTGGTGGCCGCTGGGGTAGGGTACGACGCATGTGCCGACCTCGGTGCCGTCGGCGCAATCAACGATGAGAGCGCGGACAGAGTTGGTTCCGTAATCGATACCTAAGGAATAAGAGCGGGAGGATTGGCTGGATTTAGAAGCCATAAGAGCAAATATCTCAGAGTTTACTGAAGTTTATATATATGCCGGCGCGAAAGTTCGCAAAAATCAACCCGAATGTATTATACAAAAAAACTTCGCGTTGGCGCATTTTTACCCGCAGGCTGGTGTGAATGGCAATCCGCTTTGATTAAGTGTTCCTATAATATAAAGGAATAATCCAGGATTTTAACTCCGAACCACAAATCAGATTGTTCTTAAAAGGGTAAAAAGTGGTAAAATAAACACAATCGGCGCGGTGGCCAAGTGGTAAGGCGGAAGTCTGCAAAGCCTAAAAAATCCTTATAATACAAGCACTATTTTAAACCGCTATTGGTAAGAGATACTACCAAATTCCATCAAATTGTATGGTTTGGACCCCATTGTGTCAGACTGGTGTCAGACTGTTTTTATCGGTTTTCAGGGCTTACTTTGCGGGACAACTAACCCCGAATTTAAAGGATTTACCCGGCGCGCGCTATACCGGAAGCGGCAGTTTTATGAAGTGTACCGGCAAAAGCAATTTGTGTCGGCAGTGCTGACACAAATTAGTCGGACCAACTATTTGTTTGTCCCCTGATAAACAGCTTAGATGATAAAATCCAGGAAGTTTTCTTGGGTGATTACTTTATAGGTTGCGTTTTTATATGTTTCAAGCCACTCTTTCGGGGCCTTCGGCTGCTTGGCTCCCCATTTTATTTCATACCCGGCCAGTTTGCCGTTGCGCTCTTCAACCCAATCAACCTCTTTCTTGTCGTATGTGCGCCAGAAATAATTATTTGAAATAATGCCTGAGTATTTCTGTTTTTTTAAGCGCTCCATTACAATATAGTTTTCCCATATCATTCCTATATCGTCCCGTAGACGCGGTGGATTAAAATTATTTATCAGAGAATTGCGGATGCCGTTATCAACAAAATAATAGCGGGAGGTTTTATACACCTCTTTGCGCAGGTTCCGGCTGAAGCCTCTGATATTCACTATTACGAAGGATTTTTCCAGCAGGTCCAGGTACCTGGCCACGGTGTTTTTATGCAGGTCGAGGTTGTTGCCGAGTTCCGCAAGAGAAACCTCATGGCCTATCTGGAAGGCAAGCAGGATAAGCAAGTCCTTTAATTTTTTCGCGCCTCTTATGGTGTCAAGTTCAAGAATATCTTTAAAAAGATAGGATCCGGCCAGCGTGTCCAGGTATTCCTGGCGTTGTTTCATGGAGGGCAACGAGAATAATTCGGGGTAGCCGCCGTATATAAGATGCTGCTCAAAAATGGAATGGTAATAAGCGGCGCCCTTGGTTAATATCAGCTCGCCGGCGGAAACAGGGTACAGATTAACTGTCTTATGCCTGCCGGTAAGAGGTTCCCCGACTTTTTGCGCCAGGTCGAAAGAGGCCGAGCCGCTTACGACAACCTTCAATCCGGGGTTGGTGTCGACTATTAATTTCAGCGTAGCGCCGATAGAGGGGATCTTCTGTGCCTCATCTATCATCAGCAGCGTGGCGTCGCCTATATAGGCGCACAGCTTTTCAGGGATATTTGTGGAGAACTGCTCCTGCACGGATCCGCTTTCGCCATTGAGAAAGAGTATTTTCTCTTTCGGGGATAATGTTTTTTTTAGCTGGTCAAACAGAAAAGTCTTGCCGGTGCGGCGCGTGCCGTAAAGAATTAAGACTTTTCCTTTTTGAAGCTTTTCGGTTAATTGTTTTGCGGCTATGCGGTTTATAATCATAGGTTAACACAAGCACCACGGTGTCCCAATTATAGTAAATACGGGCACTCCGAGCAATATGGTTTGCAACATATGACGCTTCAATTCAGGCGCGGCCGGGGCCAGGTTGAAATTTAGCATTTCAACAATGTAATTCCAGAAATCAAGGGTTGTCGTAGTGCCGGAGCGCCGGATCGTTCATATAACGACGCTTGGGGTGTAGGCGAACGAGGGGGGGCTAATTTACTCCTGCTGTTGGTGCGCTCGAAATGGAAATTCCCCGGAAACCTTTTAATAAATTATTCTTGCTCTCTTTCTGGTCGCCGGCGCCGCCCCATCCTTCTGATTGAGATATAATCTTGCCGTCCTGTAAAAAGTAAAAATGCGGGGAGATTGTGAAATCTAAGCCGGGGAAGTCGCTTGCCTTGTAAGCCAAATACACTTCCTGAAAATTAAAGTGTCTTTTCCATAACGCTACGCTTTCAGCATTGACCCTGTTGGTTATTACCATGCCATATTTTATAAAAACGGGCGCTAAATTCGGATCCGCCATTATCTCTTCCATTGCGGCCTCTCCCATCGCGCAACCCGGAAGCATAACCATAACAACCTTTGGACCCTTATCCAGCGGCAGGACTTTAAGTTCTATCTTTTTCCCTTCATCCAGCACATTATAAACCCGCCAAAGAGTCGCGCCAGTCGGATTATTAGAAATTATCGTTTCGGGCATGGAGAAAAGCTTGATATCCGGGAATTGGCTCTTTATTCCCCTGGCCTTATCAAACAGCCGGGCTCCGAGGAAGGTTTTATACATGTTTTTTATGTCATATTCGCTTGATATATGTCTGGCGAGTTTCTCCTGAAAAACTTTTTCCTGCATCGAGACGTGGCGATCATACTCCGGAAAAGAGAATGTGATAGTGGATAAAGCCTTATACAGCCGTGTCAGCTCAGTGTCTGAATATCGTTTAATCTTTGCCGGTGAAAACTCATCATC
>SESG01016663.1_pt1 | contig 50492 bp, 51 predicted proteins | sample 3171421 | NCBI WGS metagenome assembly SESG01 (sample SAMN10866946, study PRJNA518727) | freshwater metagenome | biome: subpolar coniferous forest; feature: holomictic lake; material: water; isolation source: holomictic Lake 227, 6 m and 8 m depth | place: Canada: near Kenora, Ontario | collected...
ACAATAAGGTAGTTCCAATGCCAACGGCATATCCGCGCACTGCTGCGATAAGTGGCTTGGGAAACTCATGGATCGCATAGAGAAAGCGAAATACTGGTGATTCGGCGCCAGTCGGCGGTGTATTCAGAAAATCGCCAATATCGTTCCCGCCAGTAAAGGCACTTCCAGCACCCGTAATTATTACCGATCGAATCCCGAAATCGCCCGCCGCCTCAGTTAACGCCTGAGTCAATCTGGCGTACATATCGGGGGTGAGGGCATTCTTCTTGGTTGGCCGATTGAGGGTTAAGACCAAGGTGCTGCCTTGTTGTGCGATCAAAATCTCAGACATTGTGCCATTCTATGGGGGAAAATATGGTTGGGAAGGGATCTTGAACAGGGCATACTTAAGTCCTACAAGGAATGGAGAGCCTCGTGGATATTAGAATTTTGACGCGGGAATTAACGCCGTTTGAGCATTTGGTTTCTGAGCACCTTTGTGAAGGCATGTCCAATGGTGCCATTGCCAGGCAAACCGCTCACACCGAGAAGGTAATCGAAAACACGGTCTCGAGAGTTGCCAGAGCTTTTGGAATTAAATCTGATGGCGATACCAATGTTCGAGTTTTACTTGCACTCGCCTATCGCAGTCAATATGGCGATCAAGCCTTTGACCGATTGGGACTTCCTTGCCAACATTTAGAAACCGGTCCGGACGGTAAGTCTTATTGCAACCGTCACGTTGATTAATCTCTTACCATCATAAAGTGATCTATCTCTAAGTGCTATCCCTTCCACATATTCGCTTAGGGCTAGCACTAGTCTAATTACGCTCAAGCTCTAGCGGCTCACGAAATACTTCTCTCGGAGTTAAGCAACACCGTGCTTTCTCCACCGTTATTCGGAGAGAAGAGAAGAAAATGAAACGTAGAACTTTTGATGCCATCGCCAGCCTAATTGGATTGATGTTGGCAGTGCTATTTCTGGTAGTCGCCGGTCTTATGAACTGGGGCGCTTCATTCACCAATGATTCGGTAAAGACCCAGCTTTCCGCGCAAGCTATCCACTTCCCTGGAAAAACTGGAAACTCTAAAGAGTCTGCTGATGTTACAAAGTTCTTTGCAGACAACGCAAACAAGATCATGACAACTGGAAAACAAGCCCAAATGTATGCGGAGAACTACATCGGCTTCCATTTGTCACACTACCCAACCTATGAGGTTGCAGCGAACAACAGTCGTGCCGCTGACGCCGCACTGGCTGGCGATCCAACAAATGTAGATCTTCAAGCTAAGGCAAAGTCTGCTGCCTCAACTGTGGAGACCGTCTTTAAAGGAACAGCACTCCAGGGAACTTTGCTAACTGCTTACGCATTTGGCTTCTTTGGAACCCTTGCCGGAATCGGAACGATCGTGAGCCTAATAACTGGCTTGCTCTTCCTGCTCTTGGCATTGATGGGTTATATGCACCTTCGCCGCACGGACGAAAGCGCGGCGATATAGCCCTCATCTCTCCGTGAGGGAAAGGCCCCTAGGGAAACCTAGGGGCCTTTTTACTTCCTCAAAAAAAGAACCCCGTCCGGGTGGGCGGGGTTCTTTTTTTTTTAAATTACTTTATCGATCTAGCTCTCCAGTAATGAATTGTTCTACGCGATTAAATGCCGTCTCGTCGGAGTATTGCTCCGGTGGGGACTTCATGAAGTAGCTTGAAGGAGAGAGGAGCGGACCACCAATTCCGCGATCGAGTGCAATCTTGGCGCAACGAAGCGCATCGATGATTACACCAGCTGAGTTTGGTGAATCCCACACCTCAAGCTTGTATTCCAGGTTCAATGGAACGTCACCGAAGGCTCGTCCTTCGAGGCGAACATATGCCCACTTGCGATCGTCAAGCCATGGAATGTAATCCGAAGGTCCGATATGAACGTTGCGAGCGCCCAAGTCATAATCCAACTGTGAGGTCACGGACTGAGTCTTTGAAATCTTCTTTGATTCGAGACGATCGCGTTCTAACATGTTCTTGAAGTCCATGTTGCCACCAACATTGAGCTGATAGGTGCGATCTAAATGAACGCCACGATCCTGGAACAACTTAGCCATGATTCGGTGGGTGATGGTTGCGCCAACTTGGGACTTAATGTCATCACCAACAATTGGAAGTCCGGCTTTCGTGAACTTGTCGGCCCAAACTGGGTCAGAGGCAATGAATACTGGTAGGGCGTTTACAAAGGCCACACCAGCGTCAATTGCACATTGAGCGTAGAACTTGGCAGCCTCTTCCGAGCCAACAGGAAGGTAACAGATAAGAACATCAACCTTGTTGGCCTTAAGGGCAGCTACGACATCAACCGGAGCGGCATCTGATTCGGTGATGGTTTCGCGGTAGTAACGGCCAAGACCATCAAGCGTGGTGCCTCGTTGGACAATAATCCCGGTTGGAGCAACATCGGCAAATTTGATCGTGTTGTTCTCACTGGCCCACATGGCTTCTGCCATATCCAAGCCAACCTTCTTGGCATCAACATCGAATGCAAGTACGAACTTAACATCGCTGATGTGATAGCCACCGAGAACCGGGTGCATTAGCCCTGGAATCTCTTTATCTGGCGCGGCGTCCTTGTAGTAAGTCACACCTTGGATGAGCGAGTTGGCACAGTTTCCGACGCCAATAATCGCTACGCGGATCTCTCCCTTTGTTGCGGTCACGAGGATTTCCTTTCGATATTTATCATTTCAACGAGCCAAGCGATCTCCCGCTCAGCAGATTCCAATGAGTGACGACGCCACTCAACTAAATAACGATCAATGCCAGCAGGCAACTTTTCTAACTCATTTTGCAAGATCGCTGCCTTCTCTAGGAGACGGCGGTGGCGACCTTCCAAAATTTGCAAGCGATTTCGCTGTGGGGTAGGACCAAAGAAGGCAAAGCGAACTTCAAAACTTTCATCGTCCCAAGACTCAGGACCGGTTGACTCAGTCAGCGCGGCAAAGCGCGCCGAGCCCGTCGCCGTTATGGCGTATACGATCCGCGAGCGCCGGGATAGTCCGCCCAAATCTGAGAGCGATTCTTCAATTAACCCGGCTTCTAGCATTCGGCGAAGTTGGGGATATAGGACGGAGAAGGACAAAGCACGAAAAGGACCGTAAATGGCAATCATGCGCTTGCGAAGTTCATAGCCGTGTAGCGGTCCCTGGCTGAGTAGACCAAGAAGGGCAAATTCCAAGGATTCCGATCGAGATCGCATGGCCTTCCCTTCCGCTATATATCCATTGGATGTATCGATTCGATATATCTAGGCGATAGTTAAACCGATATATCTGCAGAAAGCAAGTTCAACTCTCTACACTCAGATCCGTGCCTATCGTCCTACCTACCCGCCTCTGGGAGTACCTGATAGCGACGATTATCATCATTTTGGCGCCTGGGCCAAGCGTGCTCTTCGTGATCGCCCGAGCTATTGCCTGGGGGCGAGCGACGGCCGTAGCTACCGTGGCTGGAAATGTTCTGGGAGCCTTCACTCTCTCGATTGTGGTCGCGGTTGGCCTGGGGCCGGTTCTACAGCGCTCCCACTTGGCATTTACCTCGATTCAACTTTTAGGTGGCGGCTATCTAATCTATTTGGGAATTCAGGCGATCCGCCACAGCCCAATCCATGCCGCCGATATGACGCAGCAAGGTGATGACCGGCCATCGACCTGGAGATCGGCACGGGATGGTTACTGGGTGGGAGCGCTAAATCCTAAAGGGATGGTCTTCTTCGCAGCAATCCTGCCGCAGTTCGTCGATCGAGCAAAAGGTCAGGTAACGGCGCAACTGATCTCGATGGGTGCGATCTTCGCGATTTTGGCATTCTTCTCCGACGGTAGCTGGGGGCTATTGGCAGGAACCATTCGAAATTGGTTAGCAACAGAAATTAAACGATTAGTTCGAATGCGAATCGCCGGCGGTGTTGTGATGATCTGCCTCGGACTCTTCACCGTCACTACTGCAGTCTTTCGCGCCTAAATCTTTTTCTTCGGTTGCGAGCGAGTTCGTTGCCGATGTCAGTCTCTAGCGCCAAACTTAAGCAACTAAAAGTTGCACTTTGGTGCACGAAAAGAAAAGTAGGTTTCCATGACTAATGCCCGAGCTTTCATAAGCCCAAGCGATCTAACTTTCTCGTGGGATGGCTGCCATCGATGTCTTTGGCTTTATTACAACCACCAAGTGAAAGCACCGCTCTTCATGCCGCTAGTTTCTGAGCTCGCTGATATGCAAGAACGATATTTCATCGGTGCCAGTTCGGAACATCTGCACGCAGCAATTCCCGAAGGGAAAGTTTTGAACCACGGGGGATTTGTGCAATCCACACCGATTGAAGTAAACGCAGTTGCCACCCCATTCGCGATCCGGGGCAAGTACGACTTGGTAATGGAATTTCCTGACGGCACTTATGGTGTAATCGATTGTAAATTTCAGGCTCGAGATAACGATAAAAGCGGCTTCTACTCCCCGCAATTAGAGGCTTATGCCTTTGCTTTGGAACATCCCGCCAAAGGGGAGCCAAAGAAGATTTCCTCGCTGGGGCTTTTGGTCTGGTCGCCGGTGCGCCCGCGGGGAAATGCCGCAGTTGGATTTGGTCTGGAACTAAGTTGCAGCTGGTACCCGATCCCGCGTGACCCGGCCGCTTTGCAGCACCGCCTGGCCGAATTTATCGCGGTGATTACCGGACCAACCCCTGAAGCAAAAGCAACCTGCGATCAGTGTCGCTACATATCAACGCGACGAGAAATACTGGGAAACGAGTAACTTTTACTCCTCCTCGGTATCTTCGGCCACATCTTTCTTAAGCAGCAGTGACTTCGCATCCGAGGCGTACATATCAACATACTCTTGACCCGAAATCGCACCGATCGTATTCATAATTCGATCGGTGATTTCGCGCAATAATTTAAGATCGGTCGAATCACCCTCAAAATACATCGGCTCACCAAAAATCATTTCAACTCGGCGCACCTTTGGAACCACTTGACCGGTCGGTTGAATTTCTGCAGTGTTGAACATCGCAACTGGAACTATCGCAGCGCCGGACTCAATCGCCAGTCGGGCAATGCCGGTGCGCCCTTTGTACAAGCGGCCATCGGGTGAACGAGTTCCCTCTGGATAAATTCCAATGCAATCACCTGCGCTGAGCAGCGATAGACCAGTTAGCAACGCAGCTTCGCTGCGCCGGCCGCCAGATCGATCAACTGGAACTTGCCCAAGTGCAATAAAGGTAATTTTCTTGATAAATCCTTTGATTCCCGGAGAGGTGAAGTATTCACTCTTGGCCAGGAAGATAACTTTTCTTGGAACTACTAGCGGCATGAAGATCGAATCACTAAATGAGAGATGGTTCGAGGCGATTATGACAGGACCGGTATGTGGCACATTTCGAAGCCCTGTCACTTTTGGGCGAAAGAGCAAGGTTAAAATTGGAATCAGGAAGGACTTAAGCAGGCGATAAGCCATAAAGCACCCTCCCAAACGAATAGCACGGAATTTACAGAACATAATTTAGGGGTTCCAAGGGTAACTGTGACACCATCTGAGCGTGAGCGATATCCCAAACTCCGAGAGTTTTTACCTTTCGGGCGGAAAAATCGGCATTTTGATGATTCATGGATTCACTGGCTCACCCGCTTCAATTCTGCCTTGGGCTAAGGGTCTTAACCGCGCCGGTTTCACGGTGGCTGGACCGCGCCTTGCTGGCCATGGAACTCGTTGGGAAGATTTAAATCAGAGCACCTGGGAGCACTGGTACGAGAGTGTCGAATTAGCCTTTCTAGAATTAAAGAAAAGTTGCGAACGAGTTTTCATCGCCGGGTTTTCGGTAGGTGGCGCATTGGCACTTCGCCTCGCCCAGGTTCGCGGCGCCGAAATCGAAGGATTAATCCTTCTTAATCCATCCATTTACGATGATCGAAAGTTCTATCACTTATTACCGGTGCTTCAACATTTCATTCCCTCAATTGCAGGTGGACCTAGCGACATCTCAATTCCGAATCCCCCGCGCCACGGCTACGGCCGCATTCCATTAAGAGCCTTGAATTCGTTGCGATCACTCTGGAAAGTAGTAGAACGCGATCTATATTTGGTCGATACGCCACTCATGATCGCATATTCAATTAATGATCATGTAGTTCACCCAAGTAACAGCGAGACCGTAATAGATAATGTTTACTCGGTCGATATCAGAGAAGTAATCTTTGAAAAATCATTTCACAATGTCGCGTTAGATGTCGAAGCTGAGGCTTTAATTGAAGAGAGCGTTGACTTTTTACAGGATGTGCTCTCGGGAGAACTCGCTCGCGAAGGCGATAACGATGAGCGAGAGCTAATCGACGCTGAGTTTTCAGCCATCGTCTCTGGACTTTCCCTAGATACCTCCTCCCCTACAACTTATTTAGATGAACTAGACGAAATTGAAAGCGCTGAAGCTTTCAAGCCCCCAAACCCAACAATTCCGCCACCTGATCAAGTCCAGCGCGCGGGCCTAATCTGCTTAATTGGTGGCTCGCTTTATCTCTTCGTGCATTTGGTATTCAAGATCGACTTCTTTGGGCTTGGGCCATGGCCCGGAATCTTGGGCTTTCTTGGCGGAATTGCAATCTACATTTGGCGCACCGCTCGTCCCGAAGATGAGTTTGACGATGGCGCTATTGTCTAACCATGACTTTTAACTGGGGAATTATTGGCACTGGTGGCATCGCAAAGGCTTTTGCCCGAGACTTGGATTTTGTCGAAGATCAAAAGGTCTTGGCAGTTGGATCCAGAGTCTTCGACCGCGCGCGCACTTTCGCCGACGATTTGAAAATTGAACGAAGTTACGGAAGTTATGAGGAACTAGTTAAAGACCCCGATATTGATGCGGTTTATGTTGCAACGCCTCATCCGGATCATTTGAGCTCCACATTGTTAGCCCTTGACGCCGGCAAGCCTGTGTTATGTGAAAAACCATTTGCAATTTCAGCCGTTGAGACGGCAATGATGATTGAGCGAGCACGGTCGAAGAAGTTAATGTTGATGGAGGCGATGTGGGCGCGATTTTTGCCGCACATGCACCAGATTCGAAACGTCTTAGCCGCCGGAGCAATCGGTGAAGTCGTAACCGTTGAAGCTGACCACGGCCAATGGTTTCCAAGCGATCCAAAGTTTCGACTCTTTGCCCCCGAACTAGGTGGTGGAGCACTCTTGGATCTCGGCATCTATCCAGTCAGTTTCGCACATATGGTTTTAGGCGCACCGATAAAAATAACGGCGCGTTCGGAGAAGGCTGATACCGGTGTGGATGCGACTACGAGCGCAATTTTCCAATACGAATCAGGCGCTCAAGCAGTACTTTCAACGACGCTAAGAGCTGCAACTCCATGTCGCGCTGTAATTACGGGCACCAATGGTCGAATTGAAATCGACCGAACTTTCTACGCACCAACTTCCTATCGCATCCTCCTGCGCGATGGTGGCACCGTCGAACATCCCAATGAGTATGAAGGCCACGGATTACGCGAAGAGGCGATCGAATTTGCTCGCTGCGTCCGCGCCGGATTAATTGAAAGTCCAATATTGCCGCTCACTGAAACCTTGAAGATCATGGAAAGCATGGATGAGATTAGAAGGCAGATCGGACTAACTTATCCATTCGAATCCAACTGACCCAGATTTCTTTTAACGCCGCGCTAAATCTGCAACGCCTACCAAACCTGCCTCATTACCAAGTTCAGCAGCAATAATTCGCGGAGTCGGGTGCTTTCCCACAAATGGCAGGTAGCGCTCGAGCGCAACCCGAGTTGGAGCCAGCAAAATTTCACCGGCATCAATTACTCCCCCACCAATAACAACACAAGCGGGATCCAGAATCATTGCAAGTGATGCGATACCGGCACCAAGCCATTGGGCAGTTGTATTAAAAGCAGCCAATGCAACGGCATCGCCATCTCGCGCCGCATCAGTAATGTGTTTTCCGGTCAGACCTACCACTGTTCCATCACCGCGTGACAACAAGTTGTGAGCCAAATCTGGAGTAGCACTAATTGATTCGCGGGCATGACGAAGCAACGCATTTCCGGATGCATATTGTTCGAAGCAACCGCGGGCACCACAACCACATAGATGGCCTTCTGGGACTACTCGAACATGCCCGAACTCGGCAGCAATACCAAATGCCCCACGATAGAGCTCGCCATCTACAACTACGCCACCGCCAATGCCGGTTCCAACGGTTAACATCATTAAATGGTTTTCACCGCGACCGGCGCCATGCCGAGCTTCGCCCCAAGCGGCAGAGTTTGCATCATTTTCGATTACAACGTTTAGCCCAACGAGCGCCGAAATCTCGGCTTGAAGATCTACGCCATTCCAACCAGAAATATTTGGCGTTGCAAGCATGGTCTTTCGATCCGACGAGACAAAGCCAGCTGCAGAAATTCCAACCGAGCCCACGGTGTGATCAACCAACAACTCCTTAATTACTTCGGCAATGGTTGCAGTTAAAGCGCGACCGCCTTCGCGCGGGGTATCTCTTCGCGAGCGCAACAAAATCTTTCCATCGGGGTCAACTACGCCGCCTAAAACCTTTGTCCCGCCGACATCTACACCAATGCTTAGAGAACTCACGGCCACCTTAGTTTTCTATTTTGGACTTTAGTTGAGAGAGCGCAAGTTCGATCGAGGACTTCTCGGCTTTTTGACGCATCATCGCAGGTACGGGCATAGAGATTCCTACTTTTAATTGATAGGTGACTTTAGTTTCATCATCATCAAGGCTTTCAATTGTGTAGGCCCCCGACATCTCGGTTAATAGATCGGCATCTTCAAGAGAAAATGAAAGCCTCCCGGGTGCGCCTGACCAGTCGTATTCAAGAGTTACATTGTCCCGAAGCACGCCACCATCGATCGAAGTCCGAATCTTGGTGACTCGAGAATCCGAGTTAGTTTCCAGAACTTCGGCGGACTTTATGGCTGTTGACCAGCTTGGGTAATTTGCGAGATCAAAGAGGACGGCCTCGACTTCGGAAACGGAGGCGGCTATGACAATTGAACTTTCGGAATATTCGCTCATGGTTAAAGATTACTAGGACGCCCCGCAAGATCTAGCCAATTGCCTTAGGCAGCAGATACGGTTTGACCATGGATCAAATCATCGTGCCCTCGATCATCCCGCCTGCGACCGCCGGCAATTTAACAAATTTAGTCGCCGAGCGCGCCTGGTTTGAACCGGAGCGAATCGTTGCTTCTAGGCCGCTCGGTGATGGCTGGCAACCAGTCACGGCGAAAGAATTTGAGGAAGAGATTCGGGCGGTGGCAAAAGGGCTGATAGCCGCGGGCGTCCTAATTGGCGATCGCGTCGCCATTATGGCCAAAACTAGATACGAGTGGACGATATTGGATTTTGCCATTTGGTTCGCTGGCGCAATTGTGGTTCCGATTTATGAGACCTCAAGCGCAGAGCAAGTCCAATGGATCATCTCCGATTCTGGCACTACCGCAATCATCGTTGAAACGCCATTGCTTAGAGAACTTGTAGAACCGACCCTTCCCAACGGCATGAAAGGGATTTGGACAATAACTGAAAACGCCTTATCTCATTTGATCGCCGGGGGCGCCGATATCTCTGATGATGAAATTAACCATCGCAGAATCGCTCTAAACCCAGAAAGCTTAGCCACATTGATCTACACCTCAGGAACCACCGGCAAGCCCAAGGGAGTGCAGTTAACTCACGGGAATTTCTTGGCCGAATGCGGCAACGTGGTAAACGCCGCCGCGGACTTATTTTTAAAACCTGGTGGCTCAACCCTAATTTTCTTGCCAATCGCTCACGTCTTTGGTCGAATGGTGGAGATCGGCGCGATCAATGCCGGACTTCACGTTGCCCATTGCGGTGATATCAGTCGGCTTCCTGCGGACCTAGCCTCTTTCAAACCTACATTTGTATTAGCGGTTCCAAGAATTTTTGAAAAGATTTATAACGGGGCTGAAGCAAAGGCTGATGCCGCTGGCAAAGGTTCAATCTTCCGCAAAGCTGCTGCCGTCGCTATCGCCTATAGCGAAGCGATCGACCTGGGCAAAATTCCAGCAGCGCTCAAAGCAAAGCACCTACTTTTCGATAAATTGGTCTTCACGAAAATTCGCCATGCCATGGGCGGACGCGTAGAAGCCGCAATTTCCGGGGGCGCACCTTTAGGCGTTCGACTCGGACACTTCTATCGTGGCGCTGGAATCCGGATCCTGGAAGGCTATGGATTAACAGAGACCACGGCAGGCGCAACCCTAAACCTGACCAAATTCCATCGAGTCGGCTCCGTCGGCAAACCGATCCCCGGCACAACCATTAAATTAGGCGAAGATGGCGAAGTCCTAATCAAGGGTGCAATTGTTATGAAGGGCTACTGGAACAATGCGATCGCCGATCAAGAGGCATTTGATGAGGAAGGCTTCTTTCGGACCGGCGATCTAGGAGCAATTGACTCTGAAGGCTACTTATCAATCGTTGGTCGTAAGAAAGAGTTGATCGTTACATCAGGTGGAAAGAATGTAGCACCAGCTATTTTGGAGGATCGAGTTCGGGCTCACCCTCTGGTCAGTCAATGTATGGTGGTCGGCGACAACAAGCCATTTATTGCTGCGCTAATTACTCTTGATGCCGATGCCATTAAAGCTTGGGCAGTTGCCAATAAGAAGACCGATGCAACCGTCGCCAATCTAATTCACGATTCAACGCTCACTTCGGCAATTCAGACAGCTGTGGATGAAGCAAACAAGGCAGTTAGCCGGGCTGAGTCGATTCGAAAATTCTCGTTACTACCCGATGACTTCACAATAGCTGGCGGACAACTAACCGCCAAGCTTTCGGTAAAACGTCATGTTGTCTCTCAACAATATGCGCCCGAAATTGACGCCCTATTTGAGTGATGAGTGAGATCGCCGAGGAACGGCTGCGAATCGCGCGCGAAATGCATGATGGCATTGCGCAGGAAGTGGCTGCCCTCGGATATCGGATCGACGAAGTTATCGGCAACGAAGGCTTATCAATTAGCGTGCGAGAAGAACTTAGATTAGTTCGCGCTCAAATCTCCGCGCTCAGTTATCAAGTCAGGGATGATCTCTTCGCCCTCAGAGATTTGCCGGTTCGCCCTTTCCAGGAGGCCGTCGCGTCAGTCATTGCACTTTTGGGACGCTCCAGCGAGATAGAGATAGAGATTGATCTCCAAAGCTGCGAACCAAAGGCTCCGCGCTTTGAGCTACTTAGAATCATTCAAGAAACTGTATTGAATGCAATTCGGCACTCAGGCGCAACGGCAATCAAGATCGCCGGCGATAAGAACGGAATATCGATAGCTGATAATGGTCGGGGAATTGGTGAGGCTAGATCCGGAGCCTTTGGAATTGCTGGGTTGCGCGAGCGAGCAGCAAACATCGAGTGCGATTTTACCCTCACCTCAAATTCAACCGGAACTAAAATTGCGTTGAGGTGGTGAATCGATGAGCAATGTGATTCCAACTTTAATCGTTGACGATCATGCCTTAATTCGCGAGGGAATTGGCCGGGCACTCAAAGAGAGCGAATTTAAAGTTATTGCTGAAGCAGCCAGTTTGAGCGAGGCGATTGCCCAAGTCAGGAAATCGCAACCCAAAATGATTCTCTTAGACCTTCAGCTACCGGACGGTTCAGGCTTGGATTTAATTCCATTAGTTCGCGAAATAGATCCTTCGACTTCAATTTTGATTCTTACTGTTGGTGAAAGTTATGAGGAGTTATCGCGCGCTAAGGATGAGGGGGCTTCGGCCTATCTGTTAAAGAGTGCGCCGATTTCACAACTATTAGCTGTTATGAGGATCGCGATTCGCTCGCCCAATAATTTTGTCGATGCCACTCAAATAAAACCCCAGCCGCGCACGAGAGTTGTACTCACTGCCCGCGAGTGTGAAGTCTTAGGTTTACTTGGCACTGGCGTAACCGCAAAGGAAATGGCAGCCGCCCTATTTTTGAGTGAAGCGACTATTAAAAGTCATCTCGCTACTTTGTATCGAAAACTCGAAGCCAAGAATCGGATTCAAGCAATAGCGCGTGCAAAAAACGAAGGCCTATTGAATTTGAAGTAGTTCGATGAATTTATTCCCCCACAATTTCCAACCCCACTCTTTTTCAATCCATTCTCGACCTTTCACGCCCATTCGCTTCGCGCGTTCGGGATCTGAAAGAATTTCAATTACCGCAGCTGCAATTTCCGAAACATTGGTGCCATCTACCAATAGGCCGGTCTCATTCTCGATAACGGCATCAGGCGCACCGCCAGATTTTCCGGCAATTACTGGCAAACCACATGCGCTAGCTTCTAAGTAAACGATACCCAAGCCCTCAACTTCTAGACCGAAAAAGCGAGATCTGGAAGGCATTGCAAATACATCACCAAGCCGAATGTGTAGCGGCAGTTCTGGATATTTAAGTCGCCCAATGAATTGAACTGAATCGGAAAGTTGATATTTAGCCACCAACTTCCCGAGTTCGGCCTTGTAAGGACCTTCGCCAATAAAAAGCAAGGTGGCATTGGGAATACTTCGCAAAATACTGGGCATAGCTTGGATTAATCGATCTTGCCCTTTGCGGTGTACCAGCCGCCCCACGGAGATAATGATTTCCCGTCCTTCGAGGTGATACTTCGCTAATAACTCAGGATCTTTAGCCCCCGGAGTGAAATGATCCAGATCGATACCCGGCGCGATGCGGACGAGTTCTGGAGATTTGCCAATCGCCGGCGAGATGGCGCCTCTGGTGAAATCTCCGAGGTAAGTAACCACATCGAGCGAATTTCCAATTTTTCTGACAATCCAAGAGAAGGGGAAAATCTTCGCCCACCAAACTTCGTGGCCGTGAGTAAGTGTTATGACTCGGGTGGCACCAGCGCGCCTTAATTTTGCAGCCATCCAAGCCAGCGGCGTTGCAGCGCCGAACCAGATGGTCGTACTGCCATAAGTTTTCATTACTTTCGCGACCCGACGATTTACCAAGGGCGTTGGTAAAAGCACCGTGGCGCGATCTCGAATTACTAATATTCCTCTGCGTCGCAGCAACTCTTTATCGAACTCCGCCGCTCCCGGTTGAGATGAGGTGTAGATAACGATCCGCTCCCCCGGCAATTGCTCGAGTAGCCCCAATATGAAAGTTTCAATTCCACCGGCTCGAGGGCCTAAATCATTGGTTACCAGAAGCAAGGGCCGTGGCATCGGCGTTGATCTGGGATCTGAACTCACCCTCCGAGGCTAACGAGATAAAAGGGCGCAGTTCAAGCCAGCAGAGAACGACGCGCTACTGCGCAAAGCGAAGTGGGGGTACCAGCCCGACATCGGCCAATGCCGAAAGCGCCGTGATCTCCTGAGGCGAGACCTCTTCCTTCGCGGCACCATTGGTTGTTATCGATAAAAATACCGAGACCACGCAATCAGAACAGGCGAGATCCTTCATGGTGCAGCTGTCGCAATCAATAATCATAGGAAGAAGATAGCTAGCACCACTGACACCCTAAGGTCGAACTTTCATCTACCGTGTGCCCGTGGAAGCATCGCCAAAATGGGTTCGAGCCAACCTGGTCCTAGGGGCTGACGGTTCGACAAGCCTTGGTGGCCGTTCGGCGGGGTTAAGTTCGGTTGCCGATCGCTCCCGCTTCCACGCCCTTCGGGGTGGATGTGATGCCATCTTGGTCGGCGGCGCCACGGCAAGAAGCGAGCCTTATCGCAAAACCCCAAAACCACTTTTCATTTTGACGCGAGACTCCGACCTTGAACTTTCGCATCCAGATGCTCACCTACTAAACCTCGGGCCAGTCGAAGCGATTGGACTAATCCGCGAAAGCGGGCACAATCGAATTTTGATGGAATCAGGCGCGAACTTACTTCGTCAATTTCTGGCCTTAGATCTGTTAGATGGAATCCATCTAACGATAACTCCTGCCGCTCCGAACGAAGCGCGATTTCCAATTTCAGAACTTCTAAATTTGCTAGCGCTGAATGAATTGGAACTTATTACCGACGAGTCCGTTGGAGAGGAACACTTCCTCTTCTTTAGTCGATCAAGCAGCGACTGAAATTAGCGCGACTCCAAATATTGCTAAAAAGATTCCTAAATACTGCACTTTATGAAGTCGTTCATGCAAAAAGCGAAAGGCAAGTACTGAAGTGACGATCGGAAATAGTGAACCTAAAACCATGGCCACCGAAACCAAACCCTTCGTCGTTGCTAAGCCAAGCAAAAAGTTTGCTAAGTAATCGGATATGCCGATCGCAATAAGCCACCGAAAATCTTTCGCCGCAAAACCGCCAATTGTTCGATATCGAAGTGCCAGCAAAGAAACAATCAATACGGTAAAAACCCGCATCGTCGTCATAGTCATTAGAGAACTGGTCTTTGAACCCATTGCCATAAATGTAAGTGCGGTGCCAAAGCCAAATGCGGCGCAAAGTCCCAACAACAATGGTTTCAAAGAAACCCCGCCGGCGATTTCCGGTCCACTAGAACAGAAGGCGCCAGCAAGTGCGATCGCCATTCCAATAAGTTGTAACGCTTTTGGCCGCTCTCCATTAAAAACTGCCACTCCGAGCGGAATCAAAGCGCTTAGCGAACTTATCGGAGAGACCACTCCCATTCGCCCCGTTGATAATCCAGCATAGAAAGCTGTAAGTCCGAAGAAGCCCAAAAAGCCGGCACAAATTCCTGGGAGTAGGTAACCATGCCAGGTAAAAGTTGGAGTACGCCATCCATTAGTCACCAAAATCAGAAAAATTCCAGTGGCCAAGCCAATTGTTTGCGAAGCACCAGTAACTGCCAACGGCTTAAAGCGCTTGCTTAAATTGCCCCCCATAAAGTCGGCGCTCCCCCAAAGCAGACTTGAGAAGAGAGCGAGAATCGCGGCCATTAGAGGAGGTTACCTGCCCAATTCGCTCGCGCCTGCCAGCATTTACTTTCCGACCTCATTACCCTTAGTTAATGCGCGAACGGAGTTTTGACGAGATTTTAAGCGCGATCCGAGCGATCAAGGTTCGAAACGAGATCGATATCGAGGAAGTACCGGCCCCGCAAAAATTAGCGCCCTTTTCCATGGCCTTAACCGCCGATGTCTTGGAAGATGCCGCTACTGGTCGATTCGTGCTCTTGCATGACCCAGCTGGCCAAGAAGGTTGGGCTGGCAATTTTCGTTGTGTGACTTTTGTTCGAGCTGCGATGGAGACCGATATCGTCTCTGACCCACTATTAGCCGATGTTGGTTGGAGTTGGCTGATGGAATCACTAAAGAAGAATAATTGTGAATTTATCGCCCCCAGCGGCACCGTCACCAGAGTTGCCAGTTCCTCTTTCGGCACGCTGGATGATCGAGAAGAGGAGTCAGAGCTTGAGGTGCGAGCCTCTTGGACTCCAACTTCTGGCGAGAATTTAGCGGCACATGTACTTGCCTGGGTAGAATTACTAGAAATAGCCGCCGGATTGGCTCCTATCCCAGAAGGCGTGACGCAACTTAGCCGAAACAGTTAAGCGAAAAATTATGGTTACTCCTTTGACTTCTCCTGCTGGTGGGATGCCGCCATTAATTACCAGCATCTCAGAATTCGAAAGAGCGATTTCGGAAATTCTCGCTGGAACTGGTCCAATTGCAATTGATGCCGAGCGGGCATCGGGCTATCGCTATAGCCAACGCGCCTATTTGATACAGATTAAGCGGACCGACGGTGGCTCTCATCTGATCGACCCCATCGCAGTTGGCGAAACAACATTGTGGTCAGAACTTGGCATGGAATTAGAGGACCAAGAATGGATTATCCACGCCAGCACTCAAGATTTGCCCTGTCTTAGAGAAGTGGGATTGCAACCAAAAATACTTTTCGATACCGAGCTTGGTGGACGAATCGCCGGTTGCGAGCGCGTCGGATTAGGTCCACTTTGCGAGGCGCTACTTGATATTTCACTTGCAAAAGAACATAGCGCTGTTGATTGGTCGATGAGACCGCTGCGCGATGAATGGTTGAATTACGCGGCCTTAGATGTTGAAGTATTAATCGAATTGCGAAACGCTGTCTCGGATTTGCTTGAAAGCCAAGGAAAACTTGAATGGGCAAAGGAAGATTTCGCTGCCATTATCAAGTCACCCCCAGCCCCGCCAAAGAAAGATCCGTGGCGAAGAACTTCTGGCATGCATAAAATCAGAGACCGACAAACCCTTGCGATCATTAGGGAACTCTGGAGTGCGCGTGATCGCTTTGCCGCTGAAATTGATCTCTCCCCTGGCCGGGTCTTTAATGATGAGGTGTTGATTGAGATTGCTACGAAACGGCCACAACTTTCTGAGATGGAAAGAATTATCGCTCGCAGGGGAAGGTCGGCCAATCCACCAATCAAAAGCTGGCACGAGTTAATCGAAGATGTGCTCGATGCTCCGACATCGGAATATCCAGAACTTCGGGTTCCATCAACCGGCCTGCCACCGATAAAGATGTGGCGCGAAAAAAGTCCTTTTGCCTATGCCCGCCTTACCCACGCCCGAGCCGCTATCGGTGAACTCTCCGCCGAGCTTGCAATTCCGGCCGAGAATTTGATCTCCCCTGAGTCGGTTCGGCGAGTTTGTTGGCCGGAGCCAGATTTAGAGCTCACTCCAGAAGAACAGCTAGATCTGGTCGAAGATGCCTTAATGGATCTGGGCGCTAGACATTGGCAGATCGATGCGGTGGCGGTGGCGCTATCGAAAGCTATTTTGGAGCGAGAGCCCATTCCGGTCGCCATCGTTGAGACGCCAATCGAAGAAGGTCCAGCGGAGTGATGGGAATTACGCAACATTCAAGTTGCGTAATTAAACCACCAGCCTTTAGGCTCAGGGCGTGCTAAGTACCTTTCTGATCGCCCTTCGTGAGGGGCTGGAAGCCTCCCTAATCATCGGGATTCTTCACGCCTACCTCTCACGCTCGGGAAAACGGGCGCTCCTGCCTTGGCTCTGGACTGGCGTTTCTATCGCAATCGCCTTCAGTTTGGCGCTCGGAGCATTTCTAAGTTTTACCTCGGCTCAACTCTCCACTAAGGGCGAACAGATCTTTGCCGGCACCACTTCAGTTGCCGCGGTTCTTTTGGTTACTTGGATGGTCTTTTGGATGAAGCGATCTGCTCGGGGGCTAAAAAATGAGCTTCAGGGCAAATTAGAGGCCGCTCTTCCCCTTGGACGAATTGCACTTATCTTCGCCGCCTTCTTTGCCGTCGCCCGCGAGGGTCTTGAGACCGCGCTCTTTATCTACACAAATTTCAAAACCGTGAGCACAGATTCCGCTCCAACTCTTGGCTTAGTCATCGGACTTATTTTTGCCGTGGCTTTAGGAATCATGGTCTATCGGCGAACGGTGGCGCTAAATCTAGGCAAATTTTTTACCATCACCGGAATCGCACTTTTGGTTGTGGCAGCCGGCGTGCTCTCTCACGGAATCTCGGAGTTTCAGAATTTTGGCGCTCTCCCTGGCGCCCATGCCAACCTTTGGAACTTTTCGGCCTCCAACTCCATAATTGCCACAATCTTCGATGGCACTATCGGAATCGGCGCTCAATTCACCTGGCTGCAATTTCTAGTCTGGTCGAGCTACCTCTTCTTAACCCTCCGCTTCTACACCGCGAAAGCAAAGGAAGGCCAACCCGTTAGTTAATTACCTTTTTTTGGTAATTCCCTTTTTCATTACTGGCGAGTAACCTTTCAAGATCAGCGGGCATCGCCCCGCTCTTTTTGCGAAAGGTCGGCAATGAATCGACGAGTTGTCTTAGTAGATGCAGTTCGTACGCCATTTGGCAAAGCTGGAAGCCTCTATTCCGGAGTTCGAGCCGATGACATCATGGTCCGCTGCTTGCGTGGTTTACTGGAACGAAATACCAACATTCCGGCCGCCGATTTTGATGATGTTGCGATCGCAGCAGCCACCCAATCAGGTGATCAAGGGATGAACATCGGCCGCTCGGCTGCCTTGCTTGCAGGTCTGCCAAATACTGTTCCTGGCTATTCCGTTGATCGATGGTGCGCGGGTGCCATGACAGCAGTGACGACAATTTCCGGTGCGATCAGTATGGGCGCTTACGATATCGCGATCGCCGGTGGCGTCGAACATATGGGAAATCATCCGATGGGCGATGGCATCGATCCGAACCCACGCTATTTAGCCGAAAAAATTGTAGAGACAGATGCGTTAAATATGGGAAGCACCGCGGAAAGATTGCACGATCGTTTTCCGCATTTAACTAAAGAGCGCGCGGACAAATATGCGCTCGCCTCTCAACAGAAAACTGCCGCAGCTTATGCCGCGGGTGGAATTCAACGAGACCTGATCCCGGTCGCGGTACGAAGCACAGAACTTGGCTGGGGGGTAGCGACAGTAGATGAGCCACCGCGGCCAACTACAACTCTAGAAGCCCTTGCTGCACTTAAGACGCCCTTTCGCGCCGCAGGTCGGGTTACCGCCGGAAATGCTGCTGGTCTAAATGATGGCGCTGCTGCTGCAATTTTGGCGAGTGAAGAACATGCACTAGCTAATGGCTTAACCATCAAAGCGAAGTTAGTTACCTTCGCCTTTGCTGGAGTCGAACCAGAGGTTATGGGCTACGGTCCAGTCCCCAGCACTATAAAGGCGCTGGCAAAAGCCGGACTTACAATTGATGAGATCGGTCTTTTCGAAGTTAACGAAGCCTTTGCAATCCAAGTTCTCTCATTTTTAGATTATTTTGGCTTGGCCGATGACGATCCCCGAGTTAATTTGTATGGCGGTGCGATAGCCGTTGGTCATCCCCTGGCTTCATCGGGAGTTCGATTGATGATCAACCTTGCCCGAGGTTTTGAAGCCAATCCAAAAGTTAGATACGGAATTACCACCATGTGTATTGGCTTAGGCATGGGCGGAACAGTTATTTGGGAAAATCCACATTTTGAAGGAGCGAAATAATTATGAGCACAATGGCGCCGACTCCCGATGAAGTAGTAACAAATGCTTTTCTCCGCGAAGTGGATTTAAAACCATTTGGGTTTGAGGGCACGCTGGCGCTCATCACTTTGGATAATGGCATGGATCATAATCGTCCCAATACTTTGGGAATCAAATCCTTACTCTCAATTCAAACTGCCATTACCCAAGCTGAAGCTAGTTCGGCCAATGCCATTGCAATTATTGGAAAACCCTTCATTTTTGCCGCCGGCGCCGATCTCTCCGGGATCTCCTTCGTATCGGATCGCTCTCAAGCGCTAGCCTTTGGAAAATTAGGACACGATGTCTTTCGCAAACTTGGAGAAGGTTCTAAGCCAACCTTTGCCTTCATAAATGGACTCGCCCTTGGTGGCGGACTAGAAATTGGATTGCACTGCAACTATCGAACATTGGCAACCACTGCCTTCACCGCCTTGCCTGAAGTTTTCCTTGGCTTACTTCCAGGCTGGGGTGGCGCAACCTTGCTACCCAAATTAATTGGTCCGGAGAAGGCAGTACAAGTAATTATTTTAAATGCGCTAAATAACAACACCATGATGCGCGCAAAAGAGGCACTGGCCCTTGGGGTAGTAGATGCCGTTTTTGAACCAGCAGACTTCCTGGAAAGTTCGGTTGGTTTCGTAGCAGAAATACTAAGTGAGAAGCGCGTTATAAAGCGCACCGATTTCAGCGTTGATCCTCAGGCTTGGGAACGAGCTAACGCCATCGGCGTAGCTGCAATGCAAAAGAAATATGGCTCGGCTGAAATCGCCGCACCGATAAAGGCGCTCCAACTTATCGACGACGCCCGCACGAATTCACGAAGCGAGGGATTCGACGCTGAAGATCGTGAGCTCACTGAGTTAACAATGAGCGACTCTTTGCGTGCATCCCTCTACGCCTTCAACTTGATTCAGAAAAAGAGTAAGAAGGTCGAAGGAACTCCCAAACCAGCCCTAGCCCGAAAAGTTACAAAGGTCGGCGTCGTAGGAGCGGGTCTGATGGCATCACAATTGGCGCTGATCATGTTGCGCAACCTTAAAGTTCCAGTTGTGATCACTGACTTGGATCAAGAGCGCATCGATAAAGGTCTCACCTACATTCGAGCCGAACTGGCAAAGTTGGTAGAGAAGCGACGCATGAGTGCCGAAACCGCGGCGCGACTTTCCACTTTAGTTTCCGGTTCGCTAGACAAGTCGGGCTTTGCCGATGCCTCTTTCGTGATTGAAGCTATCTTCGAAGAGCTTGCTCTAAAACAACAATTATTCCTAGAGCTTGAAAAAATCGTTACCCCCGAGTGTATTCTCGCGACCAACACCTCATCGCTCTCCGTTACGAAAATGTCTGAGTCGCTGGTCCATCCAGAGCGTGTGATCGGTTTTCACTTCTTCAATCCAGTGGCAGTTATGCCGCTACTTGAAATCGCGAGAACTCCAAGCACTGATGATGAAACCACAGCTACCGCCGTTGCTATTGGCAAGGAGCTGAAGAAGACCATGGTGATCGTTAAGGACTCACCTGCCTTTGTCGTAAATCGCTTGCTAACTCGATTCATGGGCGAGATAACGGATGCGATCGATGAAGGAACGCCGCCCCTGATTGCAGACAGCGCGATGGCACCCCTTGGTCTACCGATGAGCTCGCTAACTCTGTTAGGTTTAGTCGGACCTGGCGTAGCGCTTCACGTGTCCGAAACTCTTCATCACAACTTAGGAGATCGTTACCGTATCTCTCCCACGATGCAATCCTTTGTGCGCGAAGGAATTCGAAGTTTTTATATTAAGGGTGAAGACGGAACCCAAACCATAAACCCGGCCGTAGAGAAACTTCTGGTGCAAGGATCGATTTCATCAACCGCAGAGCAAGTACGACTTCGGGTGCTAACCGCTATGGCACAAGAGGCTCGATTGATGCTGGATGAAGGCGTTGTATCTACGCCACAAGAGATCGATATCTGCATGCTCATGGGTAGCGGCTGGCCAATGCATTTAGGCGGAATTCTGCCTTACCTGGACCGCGAAGGAATCAGTGAAGCCACAACCGGCAAACGTTTTCACGCCGCCGGTGTTGCATCGTTACCTAATTAAGCAAGTAGCGAACGAAGAACGAATTGCATAATGCCACCATGGCGGAAGTAATCGGCCTCCCCTGGTGTATCAATTCGGACCTGGGCTTCAAAACTCTTTTCGCCTGTAGATACCGTTACGGTTTTTGGCGTGCTGCCATTGTTTAATGCGGTTATCCCGGTAATCGCAAAAGTCTCTTCCCCGGTAAGCCCCAAAGATTGGACATTTACGCCTGCAGGGAATTGCAAAGGTAAGACGCCCATTCCAATTAAGTTTGAACGGTGAATTCGTTCAAAGGATTCGGCGATAACGGCTCGAACTCCAAGCAGCGCTGTTCCTTTTGCTGCCCAGTCTCTGGAGGAGCCAGAACCGTATTCCTTGCCGGCCATAATAATCAGACCAACATTTGCAGCTTGGTAGGCAATCGAAGCATCATAAATTGTGCTCTGAGCACCACCGTCGAGGAAGTTGCGAGTGAAGCCACCTTCAACTCCAGAGAGAAGTAAGTTCTTCAAACGAATATTGGCAAAGGTGCCACGAATCATTACCTCGTGGTTACCGCGGCGAGAACCATAAGAGTTGAAATCGATTCTTTCAATTCCATGCTCCGCCAAATATTTTCCAGCGGGAGAATCCGCCTTAATATTTCCAGCCGGCGAAATGTGATCGGTGGTGACCGAATCACCCAAAATCGCGAGTACTCGAGCGTTGGCGATATCGGTTACCGGCTTTGGTTCGCGCGGCATTCCTTCAAAATATGGCGGCTTACGAACGTAGGTAGATTCGGCATCCCAATCGAAAGTCTTACCTGTCGGCGTATCGAGACTCTTCCATCGATGATCACCCTCGAAAACGGTGGCGTAATCTTTAGTAAACATCTCGGAAGAGATCGAGGCCTTCACCACAGTTTCAATCTCTTCGGCCGAAGGCCAAATGTCGCGAAGAAATACTGGGTTCCCATCGGAGCCAAATCCAATTGGATCACTTTCAAAATCGTGGTCCATCGTGCCAGCCAGAGCATAGGCAACGACCAGCGGTGGCGAAGCCAAGTAGTTCATTTTAATGTCGGGACTAATGCGTCCTTCGAAGTTTCGATTTCCCGAGAGAACGGCGCTAACTGCTAAATCATTCTCATTTATCGCTTTGCTGACTTCAATAGGAAGCGGTCCGGAGTTTCCGATGCAAGTTACGCAACCGTAACCAACTAAGTTGAAACCAAGCTTCTCCATGTAGGGAGTTAATCCAGCCCGATCGTAATAATCTGTTACTACTTTAGATCCGGGAGCCAGAGTTGTCTTGACCCAGGGCTTGCTCTGAAGCCCTTTTTCAACCGCCTTCTTTGCTAGCAATGCGGCGCCAATCATTACCGACGGATTCGATGTGTTAGTGCATGAAGTGATAGAGGCAATCACTACAGCACCATTTTGGACCGAAGTGGTCTTGCCGTTGACCGAGATTGCTATCGGTTCGCCCTTGGTCTTTTCGGAGAAATAACTAGGAACTATTTTCTCGTAAGCGGATTTGGCCTGATCCAGAGCGATCCGATCTTGTGGACGTTTTGGACCAGAGATGGAAGGAACAACAGTTGATAGATCTAGTTCCAACTTCTCGGAAAAACGCGGTTCATGATTTGGATTGTGCCAAAGGCCATTTCGTTTGGAATATTTTTCAACCAATTCAATTTCAGCTGCAGTTCGTCCCGTGAGCGTTAGATAGCGAAGAGTTTCTTCATCGATTGGAAAGATGGCGCAAGTTGATCCATATTCTGGTGACATATTTCCGATGGTCGCTCGGTTAGCCATAGGCAAAGCTGTGACTCCTGGGCCATAGAATTCAACGAACTTGCCGACCACTCCGTGTTTGCGAAGCTTCTCGGTGATAGTCAGGACCAGATCGGTAGCGGTAGTACCGATCGGCATTTCGCCGTTTAATTTGAATCCAACAACTCTAGGAATCAGCATGGATACTGGCTGACCTAGAAGTGCCGCCTCGGCTTCAATCCCACCAACGCCCCAACCAAGCACGCCCAGACCATTAACCATGGTCGTATGCGAATCAGTTCCGACGACGGTATCCGGGTAAGCGCGTAAAGCGCCGTTGACAGTTCGGGTCATAACAACACGAGCCAGGAATTCGATATTTACTTGGTGAACAATTCCAGTTCCGGGTGGGACAACTTTGAACTCATCAAAGGCACCTTGTCCCCAACGAAGGAAGCGATAACGCTCTCGGTTTCGCTGGTATTCAATGTCGGTGTTTTGTTCAAAAGAGTCAGTAGTTCCGAACATATCTGCGATCACTGAGTGATCGATTACTAATTCCGCCGGCGCCAAAGGATTGACCTTTGCTGGGTCGCCACCGAGTTCAGCAATTGCTTCTCGCATTGTTGCCAAGTCCACGATGCACGGAACGCCAGTGAAGTCCTGCATGATTACTCGTGCTGGCGTGAATTGAATCTCGGTGTCGGGCTCGGAATCAGGATTCCATCCGGCAAGCGCGCTGATCTGCTCAGCGGTGATATTGGCACCATCTTCGGTGCGTAATAAATTCTCTAGAAGTACCTTCAAACTAAAGGGCAGCGTTGCTGCGCCATCTAATCCGGTGATATCAAAAATCTCATAATCTTGCCCGGCTGCAGATATCGTTGACTTGGCGTTAAAGGAATTCTTACTCATCTGTTATTTCATCCACTCTCGATAAAATTTCTCAGTTTTCCGCTTAGGAACACCCTTATCTTAGTGTGAGTTACTTTGACAGGCTAAATTTCACGACTGTTTCGACGTGGCCGGTCATCGGAAAGAGATCAAATCCCACTATGTGGTCAATGACATACCCAGCTTCAAGCAGGAATTTGCTATCTCGAGCCAATGAAGCGGGATCGCACGAGATATAGACAATCCGACGGGGTTTATGTCTGATGATCGAAGTGATCACCATCTCGCCGGCACCTGTGCGAGGTGGATCTAGCAAAATAACATCTACCCGCTTGATCGGAGGGAGGCGTTGTTCAACTCCGCCTCTATGAACTTCCACATTCTTTTTCGCGGCAAAGATTCTTATTGCATCGTCAACAGCTCGACGATCAGATTCAATTAAATGGACTTTGCCAGAATCTCCGACCTGGCGGGCAATTTCGGCGGTAAAGAGGCCAACGCCCGCGTAAAGATCGCAAACATGGTCACCGTATTGAAGTTCCAGAGCCTCCATCGCCGCCGTCATAAGAGTGCTTGGCGCCATCACATGGCTCTGCCAAAAGGATTGAGGCGAGATCAAGAAATCGTGACCATTGGCGGTTTCAGTTAGCCGGGTCGGACCAGAAATATTGCGCCCACCCCGAAATACATTTACCTCCCCGAGGCTAGAAGCTGCAACTTCAATTCGTTGGTCACCGCTCCATTTTCGTTTCGCAAGTAGCGGAATATCAATATCCTCAACTGCAATCAAGCAATCGTCAATCTCAGTTACTTCATTACTGCGCGAGGAGAAGAGACCCAAATGGCCAGATTCGGAAATCGAGAAATCCATCCGAGTTCGCCAACGGAGCCCATCTGCCGGTTCAACGCCAACAACTTCAACTTCCAATTCCTGCTTAGCCAATCTGGAAAACTGCTCTTCAATAATCTGTGATTTGAGTTCGCGTTGGTAGCCAATTTCGATATGTTGAAAATCGCAGCCGCCGCAGCCACCGGGGCCAGAAAATTGGCATGGCGCCACAACGCGGTGTGAAGAGGGGGTCAAGATTTCAACGGCATCGCCATGGGCAATTTTTGCAGCAACTGAGGTAATTTCGACCTTTGCTAACTCACCCGTGATGCCATGGCGAACAAAAATTACCTGACCGTTGTAGCGGGCGACAAAATGGCCACCGTGAGCAACAGCGCCAATCTCGACTTCCACGATCTGGCCGACCGCGAGGCGATCTTCACTTGGTGGGGTTTCGGTGGCATTTGGGCTTTTCGGTTCCATAGGGAAGAGCCTAAGGGTGTAAGTTCTCTCCCGTGCACGTAGTCATCATGGGTTGCGGCCGAGTCGGCTCGGGTCTTGCTAAAGATCTTGAAGCTGCGGGCCATACCGTCGCCGTTATCGACCAAAATCGTGAAGCCTTTCGCCGATTGGGAGCCGATTTCAACGGTCGTACCGTAGCTGGGGTCGGTTTCGATCGCGATACCTTGCTCGAAGCTGGAATTGAACAAGCCGATGCCTTTGCCGCGGTTTCCAATGGCGATAACTCAAATATTCTGGCAGCTCGAGTTGCCCGAGAGACTTACGGCGTTGCGAACGTCGTTGCCCGAATCTATGACCCAGCTCGCGCCGAGATCTATCAGCGTCTGGGCATTCCAACCGTTGCCACAGTGCTTTGGACTACCGATCAAATTATGCGTCGATTGGCACCAGAAGGTTCGCGCTCTGAATGGCGAGATGCCAGCGGAACCATTGCGCTCTGCGAAGTTCACGTGCATTCAGATTGGTTCGGAAATCCCGCGCATCTAATCGAGACTTCAACACCCGCTCGGGTGGCATTCATAACTCGTCTCGGCGAGGGCCTAATCCCAAATGAGCACACCGTTCTTCAAGAAGGCGACTTAGTTCACGTACTCGTCGCCGAAAGTGACCTGGCGCTCGTCGAACTTGCACTAGCTAAATCACCAGAGGATCACTAAATGCGAATTGCAATTGCCGGAGCGGGAAATGTGGGGCGGGCCATCGCTCGTGAGCTTTTGGAAAATGGCCATCATGTCTTGTTGATTGACCGAGATCCAAAAGCGTTAAAGATGGAGAGCGTCCCTGACGCCGAATGGTTAATGGCCGATGCATGTGAAATCACGGCACTGGATAACGCCAAACTTGATACCTGTCAGGTGATGATCGCTGCAACGGGCGATGACAAAGTAAATTTGGTTGCCTCGCTGTTGGCTAAGAGCGAGTATGGAGTTCCCCGCGTCGTAGCACGGGTAAATCATCCTAAGAATGAATGGCTTTTCGATAATTCCTGGGGCGTTGATGTTGCCGTGTCGACTCCGAGAATTATTTCTGCGCTGGTTGAAGAAGCCGTAAGTGTTGGCGATGTGGTTCGACTCTTCTCGCTGCGCCGCGGTGAAGCAAACCTGGTTGAAATTACCTTACCTGATGGTGCTGCCTGCAATGGCAAAACAGTCAACGAGATCAAACTTCCAGAAGGAGCTTCGCTTGCCGCCATTGTTCGCGATGGCCGCGTTATTTCGCCTCACCAACACGACATGTTTGCCGCTGGCGATGAACTGCTTTTCGTTGCAACCTCGGAAGCAGAATCCCTCATAAAGAAATGCTTTATCGATAGTTAGTTTGTTGCTTTGACCGTTGGAACTTTTCGTAAAATTAACCAAGTTCCCCAACCAGCCGCGATAAATAATGGGTAGCCCATTACTAACCTAGCGGTACCTAATAGATTTAGATTTCCGGCGCGATAGAGCGGATATTGAACGGCCAACCGAGCCAGGAACAAGGCCACCCAAAGCCAGCCAGCGCGAACATATGCTCTCTTTCTCGGTGGGTTCTTGCGCCATTGCAAGTTCTCGCCTAACAGTGGTCCCAAACTAAGACCCAAGAGTGGCCACCCAATTAAATTCATGATCGCGTACAGAACGCTATAAACCGCATTTGTTATCAAACCTGGGAGGTAGAAATCCGCCGCCTTTCCGGTGTGTCTAGAAAGCAATGCACAGATGGCGATCCCAACAATTCCCGAGATGGCATGCTGCAAAGTTTCGCGCCGCACCAACCGCATCAGTGTCAACAAGGCTGAAAGTATTAGCGCCGCTATGGCCGCCGTATTTACATTGTGCGCTATGTTGAAAACTACTAGAAAGAGGAGCGAAGGAAGACCGGAATCAATCAAGCCACGAGTTCCGCCTAAAGCATTTACTATCTTTGCCTTATCTTCTTGATGGCCGTCATAGCTCATTAATTTGCCCCCGTGGATCCAAAGCCGCCATCGCCACGATGCGATCCCGGTAAAACTTCGACTTCAACAAATTGCGCGCGCTCAACTTTTTGAATTACCAATTGTGCGATTCGATCGCCTTTGTGAAAAGTTATTGCATCATTGCGATCATGGTTTATAAGAATTACTTGAAGTTCACCTCGAAACCCAGCATCCACGGTTCCGGGAGTATTAACCATAGAGACGCCGTGCTTGATTGCTAATCCCGAGCGTGGATGCACGAAGGCGGCGTAACCATCTGGGAGCGCAATCGCAATTCCGGTGGGGACCAAGGCGCGCTCCCCCGGTTGCAAAGTAATTTCAATTCTCGAGGTCAAGTCAGCACCGGCATCGCCAGGTTTTGCGTAGAAGGGAAGCGCTATCGACTCATCTAAACGCGTGATTAATACCTCGACGCTCAAGGGTTGATCTCAAAATCAGGATCGACAAAGGCCAGAAGTTCCGGATGCGCCGTAACATGGGCTATATATTCTTTCGGTGCATTCTCCATGAAATGTTTCATCGGAACAATTACAAATAGAGCGGCAGCGCGAACTGCAATAGGACCATCCGAGGAATTTAATCGGCCAATAGCAGCGGTATAGACCTTTCGATTTACCTGTCCAGTGATTTCAGCACTGATATGCAGCGTTGATCCCATTGGTACGGGCAAAATAAAATCGGTTTCAAGTCTGGCAGTCACGGCTGGAGAGCGAATAAGCCACATCAATTTACCGAGCGCTTCATCAAAAGCTAACGAGAGCAATCCACCATGTGCCAACCCTGGCGCCCCCTGATGATTTTCGGTAACCGTGAAAACTGCAGTGAGATTCTGTCCCGCGCCAGCATGCGCCACGAGATGTAACCCCGTTGGATGTAAGTCGCCACAACCAAAACAGTGGCCGAAATGGGAAGGGATCTTTGAACCTGGAAGCGGCGCTTTAGCGTGTCGTTCAGGGATAGTTGAGCCCGATGGGGCCACAGTGCTCGGAATCCGACTCATGGCTCTAAGGGTAATGCCCTTAACGAAATGCCGTAACTTAGCGCTATGGAATATCGGGAGATTCTCAGATGGCCGCTCTGGTTATGGTTATTTCTCGCCTTCTTGGCGTCGTCGCTATCATTGGCAGTTTGGGCAGCGCTCGGAATCAAAAGCTCAATCGTAATTTCGCTCGCGCAACTTCTCTTGCTTATTATTTTTGAGCGGGCAAGCGCGCTAAAGATCTCCGTAACGCCTGAGTGGCTCTTTGTAGGGCGAGCAAAAATCGAGCGTAAGTACTTAGACGAGATCGCAGAGCTTCGGGCAAAAGAGTTACAGCAGGCGCGAGGTCCCAACCTTGATCCTGCCGCCTATTTGGCGCTGCGATTTTGGGCAAATTCTGGTCTCAGGATTTCGCTTTCTGATCCTCGAGACCGAACGCCATACTGGTTAATAAGTTCCCGAAACGCCACCAAACTATCGGCGGCTCTGGCTAAAGATTAAAAATTATTCGCAATCTTTGCAGACCGCTTTAGCGCCTTCGCCTTTTGCTAACTGAGTAACGTGATGAACCAAGAAGCAGCGAGAACAAGTAAATTCATCGCTCTGTTTTGGAACAACTCGAACAGTTAATTCTTCACCTGAAAGATCGGCTCCTGGAAGTTCAATATTCTCGGCAGCATCTTCTTCATCGATATCAACTTGGCCAGATTGGGCATCAGCTCGTCGAGCTTTGAGCTCTTCAAGCGACTCTTCATGTAACTCTTCATCCGTTTTTCTCGGGGTGTCGTAATCGGTAGCCATGGCACCTCCTTCTAACTAATTCTGTAATCAGCCGGGGCTAGATTACTTCGAGTAAATGTTCGGATTGAACAAAAACTTGCGACGGGCGGATAATTCACTATGCGCCCATGTTCTGCCTAATTAACCATCGGCGTGTCGAGATTATTCCCCTGGAGGAGCGGGGTAGCCCCAAACCTTGAGCCCGACAATTGGGGCATAGCCCCGAATAGTCAGGGTTGTAGGCGAATTGGGTTCTGACCGCGGGCCAGCAATCGGTCAAAATGGGCATCTCGCTTCTGCGTGAAGGTTGCAACATCGGTGGCGGCGGCTTCCAGCCAGACACCTAATTCATCGCGGGCCGCGGCACCGTCGCCGGAGAGGGTCTCTAAATTGAAGATATCCCAGGCGCGAAGAACCGGTTGAACCACGTCATCTAGATGCAACTGAAGATCATAAATTCCAGCTAGCGCGATTTGAACCGACTTGCGACCCCAACCAGGCATTCCTGCCCCTGGCATTTGAAAATTAGTGACGACATCGGTGATCGCCCGCATCGCAGCATTTGGTTCAAGTTCTAACGCCGCACCCAAAAGATTGCGATAAAACAGCATATGTAAGTTTTCATCCAAGGCAACTCGGGCCAACATGCCCTCGCAAATTGCGTCTTCAGAAATTTTCCCAGTATTACGGTGGGAAATTCTGGTAGCAAGTTCTTGAAAGGTAACGTAAGCGACGGTGTGCAGCATGTCATTTACATAGGGAGTCTCGTAGCCAACTTGCATGTGAGCCATGCGCAGATCTTCAAGTTCTTTAGGATCAACGCCGCGAGTAGCCATCAAATAATCGCGCATCACGATGCTATGGCGCGCCTCTTCGGCGGTCCAACGATTCAACCAGTTGCCCCAAGCGCCGTCACTTCCCATCGAAAGTGCAATTTCAGTGTGATAACTAGGCAAATTATCTTCAGTCATTAAATTCAAAACTAAAGAATCTTGCGCGATTGAAGTTAATTTAGAATCTTTAGCTTCCCAGGCATCGCCATTTAGTGGTCCAGCGAAAGTGCGCCCCTCACTCCAGGGCACATACTCGTGTGGGTACCAATCCTTAGTAGTGCGCAGATGGCGATCTAATTCCACGGCAACGACCGGTTCCAAATCTCGAATAAGTCGAGATTGCACGGATTCGCTCGGTTGTGCCATTGGCTAAGTACCTTACTTTCAGTCTCAAGTTAAAGAATTGATCGATCTTTAGAGGAGGAACGCTACCCCACCGAAGGGGGCTACTCGCGAGTTAGCCCTCGGACTCGTCGCGTACGTGCCAGCGCCATCTCGCGCCGCCATTTTTGAATCAGGCCATGATTGCCTGAAGTAAGTACTTCGGGAACCGCAAGTTCTCGCCAAAGTGGTGGCTTGGTATAAGTGGGGTACTCCAATAGCGCCTCGGGCAGATCATCCTGCGCGATTGTATGTGACTCCTCTTCAAGGGAGGCGGGGTTACCTATTACGCCTGGAATCAACCGAACAATCGCTTCGATCATGACCAGGGCTGCCGCCTCGCCGCCATTAAGTACATAATCACCGATTGAAACTTCATGTACTCGAAACTCTGACCGGGAGCGGTAATGATCAGTTACTCGTTGATCGATGCCTTCGTAGCGGCCACACGCAAAAATTACCTGTGCACAGGTACTCATTTCTTGGGCTTTGGCCTGAGTGAATAGTTCGCCAGCGGGTGTCAGAATAACCAAGTCGTGAATTTGGGCTTCAGAGTTGGCTGCGATGTGATCGATCGCCTCGCCCCAGATCGTTGGCATCATCACCATACCCGCGCCACCACCATACGGCGTGTCATCTACCGTCCGATGAATATCAGCAGTGAAATCGCGTAAATCAGTTACGACGATTTCCAAGAGTTCCGCCTCACGCGCTTTTCCAATTAACGAAAGCTCAAGCGGAGCAAGGTATTCCGGAAAAATTGAAATAATATCAATCCGATTCTTAATCGTTTCGCTATTTATCATCGAGTAATCCTGGAGGTGGAATGACGGTAATCAATTTATTCAGCACATCGACAGTCGGAACAATTTCACGAACAAAAGGAATTAGGACCTCACCAGTGTCGGTGGCTACGGCCAACAAATCCTGGCCAGGTAATGGAATTACATCTGTAACAATTCCGATTCGTTCATTGGTTTGCGTTACAACGATGCAATCGATCAGTTGTAAAACATGAAAATCATCTTCGTCAATGGCGCCTTCTGAGATATCGACCTCAGCGAGAAGTACCGTGTCGCGAAGTTTTTCGACATCGTTGCGATCAGAAACTCCAATAAAACCAAGGAGCAAAGTGCCATTGTGAACCCGTGCTGATTTAACTGTTAATGGGCCGCGTTCGACCGGATCAGCTACTAAGACTGACCCGATCTCAAAACGCTCTTCCGGCAGATCGGTACGAACTTCTATTGTGGCTTCGCCAAGAACTCCATGGGCTCGGCCAATTCGGCCAACGACCAAAAGCACTATTAACGAGCCTCGTCAGCCTCGATTAGATCGACTCTTATTGAGCGACCAGCGATCGCGCTGACAACGGTCCTCAAGGCACGCGCAGTGCGACCATTGCGGCCGATCACTTTGCCAATGTCATCTGGATGAACCCGAACTTCAAGGGTGGTCCCACGACGATGTGTCTTCTCAGTGATGACTACATCGCCAGGGTTGTCCACAATCCCTTTGACGAGGTGTTCTAGTGCCTCATCGATCATTCTTATTCAGCTGCACTTTCTGCAACGGCAACTGCTTCAACAACAGTTTCGGCTGGAGCTTCAACAACTGTTTCTACAACTGCTTCAACAACTGTTTCGGCTGGAGCTTCAACAACTGCTTCAACGACTACCTCTTCAACTGCCGGTGCGTTCTTGGCAGCGAGTTTGTCAGCGGCCTTCTTCTTCATGGTCGTGGCGCCCTCTTTTGGCTCATCCATGGCTTCTTTGACGGCTGCCTCGTAAGCTAAACGCTTGTGTGGCTTTTCTGCGGCAACGCGAAGTGTGCCTTCGGTGCCAGGTAGACCTTTGGCTTTTTGCCAATCGCCGGTGATCTTTAGTAAAACCTCTACAGCTTCAGTTGGCTGAGCGCCGACACCAAGCCAGTACTGAGCGCGCTCAGTGTTGACCTCAATAAGCGATGGCTCTGACCCTGGTGAGTAGCGACCGATCTCTTCGATGGCGCGACCGTTTCGTGCGGTGCGGGAATCAGCAATAACGATTCGGTAGTGCGGGGTGCGAATTTTTCCAAGACGCATTAATTTAATTTTTACAGCCACGAAGGCGTTCTCCTTGAGTTATTCGGATAGTTGAGTCCTTGCGACAGTGGGAGCGTCGAAGTTCTAACTAACCATGTTGGACATTGTTGCTTAGGGGTAGAGGGCCCTAGAGCAGGGTGCCAATCTTGCCACCCCAGCGGGTCAAACCCAAATTAGCCGCCTTCGGCCGCCCGCTTGGCCGGATTTCCTGATTTGGACTTCTTTTTGGGCGGAGTCTGGCCAGATCGGCCCCCGCCTGATGAATTGCCACCCATTCCAGGCGGCAGGGCCATTCCAGGCGGCAGGGCCATACTTGGCGGCAGAGAACGACCACCAGAAGAGCGCATCTGCCTCATCATCTTTTGAGCTGAAGTGAAGCGATCGACCAAATTATTAACCTCGGAGACCGCGCGTCCACTCCCCTTGGCAATTCGAAGGCGGCGGCTACCGTTCAGGACCTTGGGATCATTTCGCTCCCCAGGGGTCATAGATTGAACGATCGCCTGCGTTCGCACTAGTTCACCTTCATCAAAGTTTTCCAGTTGCTTCTTCATAGCTCCTGAGTTCACTCCAGGAAGCATTCCCAAGAGTTTGGTCATAGAGCCCATTTTCTTCATGGCCTCAAGTTGTTGCAGGAAGTCATCAAGGGTGAAATCTTCTCCGCTAGCAAACTTGTTCTCCAACTTTGCAGCATCTTCGCTATCAAATGCTTTCTTTGCTTGTTCAGCCAGAGTGGCAACATCGCCAAGGCCAAGGATCCGTGATGCCATTCGCTCTGGATAGAAAAGATCGAAGTCACCCACTTTCTCGCCAGTGGCGGCAAACATTATTGGTCTGCCAGTGCTCTTAGTAATAGATAGTGCCGCGCCGCCCCGAGCATCGCCATCGAGTTTGGTTAATACAATTCCATCGAATCCAACTCCATCGAGAAAAGCGCGCGCCGTGCGAACTGCATCTTGTCCGATCATTGCGTCAACTACAAAAAGTACTTCATCCGGATTAATAGCATCTCTGATCGACTTGGCTTGCTTCATCAATTCTTCATCGACACCTAAGCGACCGGCGGTATCAACGATCACAATGTTATGGATTTTGTCGTTGGCAAATTTCACGCCGGCCTTAGCAACAGCAATCGGATCCCCAACGCCATTACCCGGCTCCGGTGCGAAGACTGGAACGGATATTGATTCACCTACAATTTGAAGTTGCGTAACAGCATTAGGTCGTTGCAAGTCCGAAGCGACCAACAACGGGGTATTCCCCTGATCTTTCAAATACTTAGCCAATTTGCCAGCGAGTGAAGTCTTTCCGGCGCCCTGAAGGCCAGTTAACAGAATTACCGTTGGCGGCCGTTTGGAATAGCGAATTCTTCTGGCACTGCCGCCAAGAATTTCTACCAGTTCCTGGTGGACTATGTCGAAGATCTGCTGAGATGGGTTGATACCCTTATTGATATCCGCGAGTGACTCGAGGGTACGTTCTGAAATCCGAGCGATAAAGTTTTCCGTAACTTCTAGGGATACATCGGAATCAAGCAACGCTAATTTGATTTCGGCAGTGATTTCAGCAATATCCTCAGCCTTGATTCGCCCCTTTTTGCGCAGCGAGGAGAAGGCGGTAGTGAATTTGGCTGACAACGAATCAAACATGGGACGATCCTACTATTGCGTTAGGAGCAACTGCTCAACTTGATTAGCCAGCAAAACAGCTCGCTCCTCCGAAAGTGCATTCCCTTGAAGATCGGTTAAATAGAGAGTATCGAAGGCCTCCGCTCCTAATGTCGCCACAATTGCTGCTCGAATATCGACGCCAAATCTGGAGACTGCCTTAGCCACCGTATAGAGAATTCCTGGTCGATCGTGCATTCGTACCTCTAACACAGTGGCATTAGTTGCTAAGTCATTGCTGGCTCGTACTATCGGAGGTGCAACAGGGATTCCTGGAAATTTACGATAATTCGCAATTCGTTCGCTCAGACGATCTGATAAATCTAATTCACCGCTAGCTGCCCGACGCAGAAGTTCCTCCAATTTAATTGCGGTTGGTAACTCAGCATGGGGATCAAGCACAACAATCCATTTCATAACTGCCGAGCCGTCCACGGTACGAGTTCTGGCAGATCGCACATTGAGCCGAGAAATGGTCAGTGCGCCAGCGACCATAGATAACAAACCAACTTGATCGGGCGAAATGATTTCGATCTCGAAATTATTTTCATGAGCATTGATTTCTACCCACAGCTTGCCCTCGACTGAACGGGCAATCTGTGATGGCGTTAGCTCTAACTGTGCCGCCGGTTCTATGCCTGACATCGCGGCGAGAGTTCTGGAAACCAGATCAGAAACGAGTCGCGCCTTCCAATCGCTCCAAGCGGTCCGGCCAGTCGCTTCGCCGTCGGCAATGCTTAGAGCATGAAGTAGCTCTAACGTCTGCGCGTTGCCAACATGTTGCACCACATGTGCAACCGTCGCCGGATCATCTAGATCTCTTCTGGTTGCCACTGTAGAAAGAAGGAGATGCTCTCGAACCAGCAATGCCAACGTTTCGCAATCTTCATCAGAAAATCCCAATCGTTTTGCTAATGGGCGCATCAATACTTCACCGTACTCCGAATGATCTAGATCAAGGAATCCCTTGCCCAGGTCATGAAAGACTGCCGCCACCAAAAGCAAATCTGGGCGATGCACATTTCTAATCAGTGCCGATGCCCGCACCGCGGTTTCGAGCATATGTCGATCAACGGTATGGCGATGTAACGCATTTCGCTGTGGTAAAAAACGCACGTGAGACCATTCTGGAATCCAACTCTCGACTATGCCCTCTTGGTCTAACGCCTCCCAAACTTTAATCAGCGACTCCCCCGCCCCGAGCAAGGCGACTAGGTCTTCGCGGCTCTGTCTGGGCCATGGAGTTGGCAATGGAGAAAAATTTTCGGCAATGTAGATGGTCGCGTCGATAGAAAGCGGCAAGCCAAGCTGAACCGCCGCAGCGGCCGCTCTTAATCCGAGCCCAGAATCCCCTTCAGAAATTTCAACGGGTTCGAGCACGACCTCCTCATTTTGAACCCGAAGACCTTTACCAATTACCGGATCATTACGCTTTCTGAAGAACTTTTTAGCTTTAGTATTCTCGATTCGATGTATCGTCAAATTCATAACATAATCAACAGCTCTGGCTGACTTTGCAACTTCTAACATCAAGGCATCGGCATCGGCAAAGTTCATAACTTTAGCTACCGCATCTTGTTGACTCAGCAGAAGTTGATCCCGTCCACGTCCTGAATTAAGGTGGAGCGAATCGCGGACATTGGCTAATAGATTTTCAGCGGCAGCCAAGCGATCTAAAGCGATTGGTACCGCACCAGTTAGCGCCATCGCTCTAATCGTCGTGATATCTCTGAGCCCACCTCGTGACTCCTTCAAGTCTGGCTCCAACAAATAAGCCAATTCACCGGATCGGGCAGCGCGCTCGGAAACCGAACCGACTATGCCAGCAAAATTTCGTTTGAAATTTCGGCGCCAACTTTCTTGCGCATCTTGTGCAACCGAAGTCACTAATTCGAAATTACCCGCGATAGCACGCAAATCCAAAAGTCCCATCGCAACTTTAAGATCGGCTTCGGCTGCTGCTTTCGTTTCAGCTCTAGTGCGAACCGAGTGATCAATCGCGCGAGCCTGATCCCATAACGGATAGAGAAAAGAATTAACAAATTCTAGAAGTGAATCCGATGGAATCGAGCCATCGTGAATTATCAGAAGATCTAAATCTGAGCCCGGGGAGAGTTCACCTCGGCCATATCCACCGACAGCGCCAATTGCCAGTGCCTCTTTGATTTTAGGAAATTTTTCCGAGCTCTTGAGAAAAAGTTCTTGGAGAAGGCCATCGGAACTATCAGACCGTTCCCGCCGCTCTCGAGTACTCATAGTTTTAGCCTAACTTCCCTTTCGGTGAAATACTTCTTACCTACGATGGAAGTTAGGCCAAACTATTTAAAAACGACCTTGACTAGCTGTTATTAGATCGCATCAACTCCACGTTCGCCAGTGCGAACCCGTACGACGCTCTCCACCGGAGTGGACCAGACTTTGCCATCACCAATAGATCCAGTCGATGCTGCTTTGACGATAACGTCAATAACTTTCTCGGCCTCTGGTGAATCAACTAGTACTTCAAGGCGCACCTTTGGCACGAGGTCCACGGTGTATTCCGCACCGCGGTAGACCTCAGTGTGGCCTCGCTGGCGCCCGAAGCCGCTTGCTTCGGAAACCGTCATGCCGGTGATGCCAAAAGCCTGCAGTGCATTTTTAACATCATCGAGTTTAAAAGGCTTGATGATCGCTGTTATAAGTTTCATGGCTCCCCTTAATTTGCAGACTGTTGTGAGGAAAGGAATCGAGAGCCATCACTGAAGGATGAATTCTCGTAGGCCGTTTCGGCGTGCAGAGACAAGTCCATGCCAGCAACTTCTTGCTCTTCAGAAATGCGAAGGCCCATCACCATGTCAAGGATCTTAGCCAAGATATAGGTAACCACGAAGGAGTAAGCGACGACGGCAATTACCGCAACGGCTTGATGGCCCATCAAAGTCCATCCGCCCTTATACAGAACGCCATTTGCGCCAGCACCGTTGGTCATCTTGGTTCCAAGAAGTCCGATTAGAAGTGCGCCAGCGATACCACCAACGAGGTGAACGCCAACAACATCAAGAGCATCATCAAACTTGAAGAAAGTCTTTAGACCAGTTGCGAGACAGCAGATAACGCCGGCCGCAATTCCGATCGCGATTGAACCCATTGGACTAACAAATCCACAAGCAGGAGTGATGGCAACAAGGCCCGCCACAGCACCAGAAGCTGCTCCAAGTGTTGTTGCATGTCCATCACGAAGCTTTTCGGTAAGGATCCAAGCCAAGAGCGCGGCACCGGTGGCAGTGTTGGTATTTACGAAGGCATAGGCAGAGAGTGTGTTAGCCCCAAGTGCGGAGCCGGCATTAAATCCAAACCAACCAAACCAAAGTAAGCCGGCACCTAGAAGAACGAAAGGTACGTTGTGTGGGCGCATGCGCTCCTTTGGCCAGCCTTTTCGTTTTCCAAGGACTAGAACCAAAGCCAGAGCAGCAGCACCAGCATTAGCGTGAACAACAGTTCCGCCAGCAAAGTCTTCAGCACCTAACTTGAAAAGCCATCCGCTAGGAGAGAAGACCCAGTGAGCGACCGGCGCATAGACAACGATCAACCAAAGAGCAGAGAAAACAACCCATGCTCCGAACTTCATTCGGTCAGCAGATCCACCAGTAATTAATGCAGGAGTGATAATTGCGAACATTAATTGGAAGGCGCAGAAGACCAGCGGTGGAATTGTTAGAGATTCAAAACCAGTTGCTTGCTGCCAAATATGATTTAGCCCGAATTGGTGCAAATCACCAATCAACTTACCCTTTCCGCTGAATGCCAGGCTGTAGACGCCGGTAATCCAAAGAACTGACACGATTCCCATCGTGACAAAATTCTGCGCCAACATTCCAAGAACATTCTTTCCGCGAACCATGCCGCCGTAGAAGAACGCGAGGCCAGGAGTCATAAGCAGGACCAATGCGGCCGATGCCAGGATCCAGGCGGTATCACCAGTGTCAAAATGCATAAGGGCTCCAAAGAACGAATATAGGTAAGTGACCATCGGTCTCGCCGTTGAGAGGAGTGAAGAGTGACCCCTAAGGGTTACGAGTAACTACCTAATTTAGTTTCAAGAAAGTGACGCTTTAGCTAGATTTGTTACAAGTAGGTTTCGGCTAATCAGCCATCAACCCCTGCAAGTAAGCACCGGCATCGAAAATGGCGATATCAGACAAGGACTCGCCCGTTCCCACAAACTTGATCGGCAACCCAGTTTCGCGCTCAATCGCCAGCGCAATGCCGCCTTTGGCGGAGCCATCGAGCTTTGTCAGGATTAACCCAGTGACCACAACACTTTGAGTAAAAATCTTCGCTTGCGAGATCGCATTTTGGCCGGTCGTCGCATCAATCACCAACAGCACTTCATCGACCGGCGAGCTCTTGGAAATTACTCGAGCAATTTTTTCTAGCTCATCCATCAATCCAGATTTGGTGTGCAATCGACCGGCAGTATCAACCACCAAATAATTGATCTGATCGGCTTTGGCTCTCGTAATTGCATCAAATGCAACTGCTGCTGGGTCACCTTGGGCCTTTCCCGCGACAACTGGAATATCTAGCCGAACCCCCCAGGTTTGCAATTGCTCAGTAGCGGCGGCTCGGAAGGTATCGGCGGCGGCAACAATTACTGAATTGCCTTGATTTTTTAGTAAGCCGGCCAATTTTGCAACCGAGGTTGTCTTGCCAGTGCCATTCACCCCAACTACCAAAACTGTTGTTGGCCGATCATTAATTTTTACTAATTCGCGTGGTGATTTGCTCAGCCAGGATTGAAGTATTTCAAGAACTAAAAGTTCCGGGCTCTCGCCTTTAATCTTCTTTGCCAGCGCTACTACTTCCGCGGCAGCTGCGGCTCCTAGATCAGATTCAATTAATGCTCGTTCGATCTCCTCCCAATCTGAATTAGTGAGCGATCCAGATCGGAGCTTTGAAAAAAGCTTTCCGAAGAGCGACATACCGTTCGCTTAAACGCTTGCTTCGGACTCGCGAAGTCGCTGGGAGATTACTTCGGAGACGCCATCGCCGCGCATTGTTACACCGTAGAGCGCATCGGCAATCTCCATTGTGCGCTTCTGGTGAGTGATAATGATGAGCTGTGATTTTTCGCGCAGCTCTTCAAAGACACCTAGGAGTCGACCAAGGTTAGTGTCATCAAGCGCCGCCTCGACCTCGTCCATGACGTAGAAGGGACTTGGTCTAGCTTTAAATATTGCAACCAACATGGCAACTGCAACTAGCGATCGCTCACCACCGGAGAGCAATGAGAGTCGCTTAATTCGCTTTCCTGGGGGGCGCGCTTCCACATCAACTCCCGAAGCCATAATGTCATCTGGGTTGGTAAGAATTAATCGGCCATCGCCACCTGGGAACAACCTGGCGAAAATAATTTCAAATTCCCGAGCTGTATCGGTGTAAGCATCCAGGAAAATTTGTTGAACTTTCTCATCAACTTCTTTAATGATTTCTAGCAAATCTCGTCGGGTCTTCTTGAGATCTTCAAGTTGCTCGGCTAGATAACGAAGTCGCTCTTCGAGGGCTGTGTATTCCTCGAGCGCAAGTGGATTGATTTTTCCAAGCATGGCTAGTTCGCGTTCTGCTTGAGCCAAACGCTTCTCTTGCTGCTCTCGGCGATATGGGATGAGATCCCCGGGAACAAAGTTGCCGTCAGCATCTTCAACAAATGTGGGCACATCACTTGCTGGGCCATACTCCGCGAGCAAAGTAGCAACATCGACCCCTAGTTCTTCGACCGCTTTATCTTCGAGGACTTCGATGCGCATTCGCTGCTCGGCACGTGCCAGCTCATCACGATGGACGCTTGAGGTTAATTGATCGAGTTCGGTAGTTAGTTCGCGGCTCTGGCTCCGAATTGCCAGGATCTCGCCTTCGCGGGCTGTTCTTGCAAGTTCAAGTCGTTCGCGCTCTGCAGCTGCCTTCGCAATTGATAGTTCAATCTGAATTAGCGCTTCATAAGCAGTATCTGCGATAGCTTGGGCGGTTACTGAAGCAATGGTTCGTTGCTCTCTGCGAATGATCGCTTTGGAAGCTGCTTCGCGCTCGGTTACGGCGCTCTGCTCTAAAGTTAGGGCTCGTTGTGCGAGCGCTGCGAATCGTTCTTCCAGAGTACGAAGATGTAAACGAGCTTCAACTTCAAGGGATCTTGAAGCTGAAACCTTGGAGCGAAGATCTTCTAAATGAGTTAGATCTGGTTCTGCTGGCTCTTGATGAGATTCAAATTGTGAAAGTGCCGCTTCTAAATCTTGTTCATCCGAGGCCCGTTGATTGGATGCTTCTACCAAAGAGGCGCTGGCGCGTTCAACTTCAGCTTGGGCGCTCTTTACATTTTGACCAGCTACTGCCATTTGTTCAGCAAGGCCGGACATCTTGGCATCGGATTCATTTAACTTTGCAAGTTGAAGTTCGTAGCCATTTTTCTTGGCCGTTAAAGCCTCATCTGAGCGAATAATTTCAAACTTGATTTGTTCGCAGTTGGCCACAATTTTGGCGAGTTCTGCGGCAGTTCGTTCCACTAACGCCGTGATCTCAATGGCCGAACTCTGCTGTGCTGAACCGCCGCGCACGCGAACGCTGCCAACCACGTCACCTTCTTTGGTGACTGCAATTAACGAAGAGTCATGAGCCAAGATGGCTTGTGCCTGTGCTAAAGATTCGATAGCAACATAGCGATGCAGTAATTGATGAACCAGGTCGCCAACTTTGGATGAGCTAATTAGTGAAGCTAATGGTTTAGCCCCGGCTGGCAAATTGGTGAGTAGCGCAGAATCAACCGCAGCGGAATCAATAACCAAGAGTTCCGATTGTCCAGCCGCTTCACTTTTCAATAACGTCAATGCCGCAACTGCCGAACTCAAATCTTCCACAACGATTGCATCTGCTAGTGGCCCAAGCGCAGCAGCAACAGCCGCTTCCCAGCCTGGTTCTACTGAAATGAGCGAGGCCAATTTTCCGCGAACCCGAACGCCATTTCGTCCAGATAGGACTACACCGGATCCATCACGGTGGACCAAACTCTCTTGGAGTGCGCTCTTTCGAGCTTCAAGTCCGGCTCGAGCACGTTCGGCTACTTGCCCGCTTTCGATTAGCGCTGCATGCTCAACCTGAGCTTGCTCCATAACCGATTTCGCCGCTTCAAATTGCGCATCAAGATCGGGCTCGCTGGCATCGAGGCTAGCGATCTGAGTTTCTAGGATCGCAAATTCTTGTTGGAACGCTTTATAACGCTCACTGGCATCGTCACGAGACTTAGTGAGTCGAGTTATCTCGGCGTTCGTAGCATCGATTCGAGATTTCAGGCCATTGATATGACCTTCTTGGCGAGCAGTACCTTCACGTTGATCTGCAATGGCCCGGAGCGCAGCCGAAACCCGATTCTCTTCTAGGGCCAAGTCTGCTTCCAGGCTGTGCAAGATTCCAGAGACGACTTTTAAGTTTTCGCCTGCGCCTAGCGATTCTTCTTTCAGCGCACTTTCTTCAATGCGGAGCGTTCTGGCTTCAGTTTCCATGGAATCTGGATCTCGCCCGCTACCCCGAGCCTCTTCGCCATCTTCGGCGAGAAAACGAGCTCGCTCGGAAGAAAGGTTTTGAATGCCTCGGAATTTTTCACGTTGCGCTGTGAGCTTGTAATAATTTTCTTGAGCCGCAATAAGTTGTGGATTTTCCGTAGCGCTGGTGCGATCGATCTCTTCTTCGCGAGCGCGTGATTCGTTGAGCGCAGCTTCAACTTGATCGCGGCGAAGTCGAAGCGAAGTTTCGTCAGCTACTTCAGCATCTAAAGTTGATCGAAGTTGCATTAGGTCATCAGCGAGTAGGCGCAACCTGGAGTCTCGCAAATTTGACTGGATAGTGGAAGCTTTACGGGCTACCTCAGCTTGCTTACCAAGTGGTTTTAACTGGCGACGCAGTTCAACCGTCAAATCCGTGATTCGTGCCAAGTTGGCCTGCATGGAATCTAATTTTCGCAGCGCCTTCTCTTTACGCTTTCGATGTTTCAGTACGCCAGCTGCTTCTTCGATAAAGGCGCGACGCTCCTCGGGGTTGGCCAGCAAGATGGCATCGAGTTGACCCTGGCCGACGATGACATGCATCTCGCGACCAATGCCGCTATCGCTTAAGAGCTCTTGAATATCCAGGAGTCGAGTTGCGTCGCCATTTAACTGATACTCGCTGGCGCCATTTCGGAAGAGAATTCTGGTAATTGTTACTTCGGCAAATTCGATCGGCAGGGTGCCTGATGTGTTATCGATTGTGACCGAGACTTCAGCCCGGCCTAGCGGTGCTCGGCCCGAAGTGCCAGCAAAGATGACATCCTCCATTTTGCCGCCACGCAGAGATTTTGCCCCTTGCTCGCCCATGACCCATGAGAGGGCATCGACAACGTTGCTCTTACCCGAGCCATTGGGTCCGACGACGCAGGTAATTCCAGGCTCAAAATTGAGGCTGGTAGCCGAGGCGAAGGATTTGAAGCCCTTGAGGGTCATACTCTTCAAATACACGGGGAAAACCTACCCGTTCGCGTTGCCTTCTTGAACCGAATCAGGCTCAGCACGTACTCGCGATTCTCAAAAAACGTTCTGCTGGCACTTATAGCCGCCTAAATTTGACACTTAGGGCAGAGATGCGATGAGCGGTTGGCAAAGGAAATTCGAATAATAGGCGTGGCGCATCGGTCACAGGGCTCGCTCTCGCGACCATAAACCGCCAGCGTTCGTTCGAAGTACCCACTTTGGCCATTCACGTTGACATAGAGCGCATCAAAGGAGGTCCCTCCAACCGTCAGCGCCTCGGACATCACCGCCGTTGCCTGACGCAATAGATTAGAAAGTTGGCGTTTCGTCAAAGAATTACTGGCGGTCTGCGGGTGAATTCGAGCTCGCCAAAGCGATTCATCGGCATAGATATTGCCGATTCCACTCAGAACCTTTTGATCCAGAAGTACTCGCTTGATCTCACTCTTTTTCTGCTGAATAGTTTCAATTACCAGTCGAGTATTAAATTCCGGGTCGAAGAGGTCGCGAGCAATATGGGAGGCCATTAGCGGCACTTCTGGTCCATCGGCGGAAATTGCCAACCAGCCAAAGGTCCGTTGATCAATGAATCTAAGTTCATCCGCGCCTTTTGTAAATGAGATTCGGGCTCGCAAATGCACCTCATCGGTTTTGTTCTTCGGTTGAATTAAAAATTGCCCGCTCATTCCAAGATGAGCAACGAGATTTAGCGAACCTTTAGTTCGAAGCCAGAGGAATTTACCTCGACGTTCAACAGCAATAACTTTTTCACCTTCGAGAATTTCAAAATCAAATTCACTCTTTGGATTGATGGCGCGGTGGTGAAGTATCGAGGTCTTGCGGATTGTTCGCCCAACTACTGCTTTAGCTAAGCCGCTGCGAACCGTTTCAACTTCAGGAAGTTCTGGCATTTAACGCCTCGTATGCCAATCGAGCCGCCACCTGCTCCGCTTCTCGCTTGCTCTTACCTTCGCCTACCGGAAATTTCTCGCCGGAAAGAATTGCGGCGGCGGTGAATGCCTTGTCGTGGTCGGGACCAGATTCGGTGATTTCATATTCAGGTGAGGTGAAGCCTCGAGCGGCAGCCAGTTCTTGCAGCGCGGTTTTGCCATCCAGACCGATTCCCTGCGAATGTGCTTGTGCAATTGCCGGACGAACCAATTTGAGGATTATTTCGGCACACTTTTGAAAACCATGCTCTAGGTAGATGGCTCCGATGAGCGCTTCTAGGGAATCGGCCAAAATTGAATTCTTATCGCGACCGCCGGAACTTTCTTCGCCTTTTCCGATTCGCAGGTGCTCACCAAGTTCTAGTGTGCGAGCAATCTGCGCCAGGGCTCTCATATTGACTACGCCAGAGCGCAGCGGAGAGAGACGGGATTCATCCAAATCGGGGAATTCTGCGTAAAGCTCTTCAGTAACTACTAAACCTAAAACGCTATCGCCTAAGAATTCTAAGCGTTCGTTTGTCGGTAAGCCGCCAGACTCGTAGGCAAAAGAGCGGTGAGTCAGGGCTAATTCCAGCAACTCATCAGTAACCGAAATTCCGAGAGCTTCGGTTAGACGAGCGTACAGATCAGACCTCGAGAACCTGACGACGGTTATAGGTACCGCAGGTTGGACAGGCTGCATGCATCAATTTAGGTTGCTGACATTGACCACAAGGCGCCAAAGGTGCTGGAGTGGTTTTCCATGAGCTACGACGATGACGGGTGCGAGAACGGGACATCTTTCGCTTTGGGACCGGCATGATTAACCCTTTCTCTTAAAGCGTGGGCGTTAGATAAACGCTCCTTGAACAGAGGAGAAGTATCCCTCAAACCTCGCAAGAAGTAAAAATGAAGCCAGAATCTGGAAAAATCAGGCTTCTGGGCTCTTCCAGCCTTCAAGCCCAGCCCAACGGATATCGGCCACGGCATGCTCGTGATCTACCGGGAGAAGGGTCCACTTGATTCCACAATCTGGGCAGAGCCCAGGGCAATCGGGCGAACAGAGTGGGTTTATCGGAAGATTTAAAATGATGGCATCTCGGACTGATGGTTCTAGATCGATGATATCCCCAACCATTTGGCGAACATCATCGGATTCCTCATCTAGCTCTTCATCGGCTTTGGCTGAACTCTTCTTTGCCGGCTTCTTCTTCTGGCGATAATCCACTTCGTACTCAAAGAGCTCTTGAAACTTTTCGTCAATGCTAAATTCGACGCGATCCAAACAGCGAGTGCACTCTCCGACGGCTTCTGCGGCAACAGTAGCCGTAACCAGGATTCCTTCCGTCACGGACTCAAGACGAAGTTCGATATCGATTGGTTCATAATCTGGAATTGAGATTACATCAAAGCCCATGGGTTCGTGCTCGTCGATCTCAAGAAAATATTCTCGCATCTCACCGGCGCGACGCGGTAAATCATGAGTGTCAAAATGAAACGGGTGAAAAGCCATTTAATTAATCACTCTGCCAATTCAGAAAGCGCGTGATTTTCTTCTACGCCACCAAGTCGATCGCGACCGCGGCTAATTACCTCGAGCGTCTTATTTAAGATTACTTCTAAGGTGGCAAGACGAGAATCTATATAAGCTTCAATCTCTTCGCGCTCTTTCTTTGCCTCAGCGTCGACCTCATCTAATATCCGTTGTGATTCTTTGCGAGCAGCGCTGACGATTTCAGTTTGCTCGACCATTTGGGCCACTTCCTCGCGGGCCATAGCAATTATGTGATCGCCGCTGATTCGGGCTTCCTCTAAAATCTGATCTTGTTGCAACAAAATCTGCTGAGCCAAATCAAAATCGACTGGGAAAGATTTTTGAGCTTGATCTAAAATTTCTAGTAGTTCGCCACGGTGCACCACGCAACTTGCTGAAAGCGGAACGGAACGTGCCTCTTCAACCATGGTGATCGCCGATTGAACTCTTTCGATTGCATCCATAACTAACTCCGTTGCTCTAACTTTACGATTGCTGATTCATATTTAAGGCTAACCGAGTCTTTAAACGTTCAAGCAACAAGGGTGGGACATAACTGGAAACATCACCGCCGTAACTTCCGATCTCTTTGACTATCGAAGAAGATAGGAAGGAGTGTGCTGGCGCTGTCGACATAAAGAGAGTTTCTACCCCCTGCAACTGCAAATTGATCTGGGACATTTGAAGCTCATAGTCGAAGTCGGTTATGGCTCGAAGTCCCTTAACAATGATTGGAATTCCATTCTGTTTGCAATAATCAACGAGCAACCCAGACCATGAGTCAACGACCACATTTGGATAAACCGTGGTTACCTCGCGAATCATCGAAATCCGCTCTTCAACGGTAAATAGCGACTTTTTGGTTCGGTTTACCAAGACCGCGACTACCACTTCGTCGAACATTGAGCTCGCTCGAGCAATAATATCCAAGTGCCCAAAGGTGATGGGATCGAAGGATCCTGGGCAAACAACTTTTCTCACGGCAAAACGCTAGCAGAGTAGCCTCCGTAGAAGATACTTCCCTGTCCATATGAGCGAACTTTTTCCGAAGTGAGTGGCTCAGGCCAGGTAAATGGATCACCTTTGGAGCGTCGCTCAATTGCCACCATGCCAATTGGAGTTAATAGCTTGTGAGCCAAAATGCTCTGCAGAATTTCTTCGATCGTGTGATTGGAGATTTCATAAGGCGGATCCATAAAAATGATGTCATATGCCAGGCCACGCGAGCTCTGCACAAAAGTGATAGCAGACATCCGAAAAAGATGATGTTTGCCCCCTGCGTTTTTTATGAGATTGAAATTCTTAGCCGCGACTTCACTGGCGTCGTCATCTTTCTCTACTGAGTGAACTAAATTTGCCCCGCGAGACAGAGCCTCAACTCCGACCGCACCAGAGCCAGAAAATAAATCAAGAAAATTAAGCCCCTCAAGAGTCCCGAAGCTTGATTCCAGTGATGAGAAAAGGCCTTCTCTGGCTCGATCGGAAGTAGGCCTGGTTTTCTCACCCGGAGATAGCAGGTTCATCCCTTTGCTGCTGCCAGCGATAATTCTCACGGTAGAAAGATTAGCTCCTCAACCTTTATCTAAAAAGGCGGATTGCTCTTCAGCTTTTAAGGATTCAACTTCAGCGGCGAGAGCTGGCCACTTTGATAACGATGCATCCTCAACAATCAAGGAGTTCGAGACACTTCTTGCTTGTTCGATCAATGGTTCATCTCGGAGTACGCGAAGTAGCCGCAGGTGTGATCGAGTTCCAGATTGTGCTCGACCTAGGACATCGCCTTCACGTCGCTGATCTAAATCGATCCGTGACAACTCAAAGCCATCAAGAGTTGAAGCTACGGCATTCAATCGGGCCATTGCTGGTGAATCAGCAGGCGCGCTGGAGACTAATAAACACAGTCCCGCAACTTTGCCACGGCCGACTCGACCTCTGAGTTGATGCAGTTGAGATACTCCAAATCGATCGGCATCCATGATGACCATCATTGAAGCGTTAGGAACATCTACTCCGACTTCGATCACAGTAGTGGCGACCAAGACATCGATCTCGTTATTAGCAAAAGCGTTCATTGTCGCATCTTTATCTTCCGAAGAGAGGCGTCCGTGAAGCACTGCGATTTTTAATCCGCGTAGCGCCCCAGCCGCTAATAATGGTGCCAACTCCTCGACAGCGGTCATTTCGCCCTCACCGCTAATTTGATCTTCTTCTAGTGTCTGACCCATAAGGGCAGCCATATTTCGATCGCGCTCGGTTATGGTGCTCTTCTTTTCTTCGCTGCTGCCAACAATCCGAGGCGCAACCACATAAACCTGGTGACCTTTGGCTACCTCTTCGCGAACGCGAGCCCAGGCTCGCTCTAAGAAGTGTGGTTTCTCGGCAACAGCAACAACGTGGGTTTCAATTGGTGTTCGACCAGCTGGCAGCTGCCGCAAAGTGGAGATATCCAAATCGCCAAAGATAGTCATGGCTACCGTTCTTGGAATCGGAGTTGCGGTCATTACCAAAAGATGAGGTGGCAGCTGAGCTTTCATTTTCAGCGCATCTCGTTGCTCAACGCCAAACCGGTGTTGCTCATCAATAACGATCAAACCCAGGTCGTGAAAGTTCACACCTTCGCTCAGCAACGCGTGGGTTCCGATAACAATCCCGGCTTCACCTGAGGCAATTTTTCCAAGCATCACCTTACGATTTGCCGCGTTTAAGGAGCCGGTAAGCAAAGCTAATTGTGTGCCTTCTCCAGTCCCACCGATCATTCCAGCCTGACCCAGCGGACCTAAAAGCGCCGAAAAAGTTTTGAGGTGTTGCTGTGCCAATACTTCAGTCGGAGCGAGAACTGCAGCCTGGCCCCCGCTATCGACTACTGCCAAAATCGCGCGAAGTGCGATCACAGTTTTACCGGAACCTACCTCTCCCTGAAGCAAGCGATGCATTGGATGTGGTTGTAATAAATCATTTTCGATTTCGGTTCCAACTTCGATTTGGCCATCGGTGAGCTTGAAGGGAAGTTGCGCTTCAAAGGCCGTTACTAAACCGCCTTCACGAATTGGTCTTGGAACGGCGGACTGCTTTCGGATATCGGCGCGTCGTTGGGCGAGGATCAATTGAAGTAGCAGCGCTTCGTCAAAAGTTAAGCGCTCGCGAGCGCGGTCTACTTGTTCTAAATCTTCGGGTTGATGGAGAAAGGTGAAAGCGCTCTTTAGATCTGGATAATTAAATTGGTTTGCAATCTCAGTTGGAAGGTAGTCCGCTATTTCATCCAAAGAATCAATTGCGAGTTTCTGGCAAGCTGATATTTTCCAGGTGGGTAATTTTGCAGTTGCTGGATAGACCGGCAAATATTTCCCCGCGAATTCAGCAATCGCTGCATCAACATCCTCGCCATCGGGAATCATTTGATAATCCGGATGAGAAAGCTGGCGTTTGCCATTGAAGATTCCGACTTTGCCGGCAAAGAGTCCGGAGCGACCCGCCCGAAGCTCCTTCTCTCGCCACGGTTGATTAAAATAAGTTAAAGACAACTTTGCCTTGCCATCGCTCAGGATCGCTTCCAAAATATTTCGACCATTTGCTCGACGAAGTTTTACCGATTCAACTTCAGCCAAAACTGTAACTTCATCGCCTTCGGCCAAGGCGCCGATATCAGAGAGCTCGCCTCGGACGACATAACGCCTGGGATAGTGGCGCAAGAGATCCTCGACGCTGCTCATGCCAAAGCCCGAGGCCAGAACTTTTGCCGTGCGATCTCCCAAGAGATCGCTCAGTCGGGTTTCCAGGTTGGCCATGGCGCTATCTTCGCGCCTTTGAGCACTCAACTGGCGCCACCGACCCGCATTTCACGCTCAGTTAGCCCAATTACCCGACTGGATTCGCCTTTTCATAGCGCCACGCGGTAATCTTCCCCGCTTAGTATTCATCACTACTTTTTAGGGAGTTAACCGTGGCTTCTAACTGCGATATCTGCGGCAAAGGCCCCAGCTTTGGCAACAATGTCTCCCACTCAATGCGTAAGACTCGCCGCCGCTGGAACCCAAATATTCAACGAGTTCGTACCTTCGTTGCTGGTACCCCAAAGCGTCAGAACGTCTGCTCTTCCTGCCTAAAGGCCGGAAAGGTCACTCGCTAACCTCGCTTTTCTAGAAGTGGCGCCATCCGCCCGCTTCGTACTTGCTTATCAATTCACCTTTAATTCTGGCTCGCACCCCAATTTCGGTTACAACTTTCCCGATTCCAAATGCGCCTTCAGGCAATTCAATTCCAGGCGGGAGCGTCGCCAAAAAGTGGTGATCCTCTCCCCCAGTTAAAACCCATTCCCAGATATCAGCGCCAAGATCCGCGGCAAGTTTTGCCATCGCGATAAATTCCGAACTCTTAGCAATCTCTTCCAACTCAATTTCAATTCCAACTTTTGAATCGCTTGCAATGTGATTCGCCTCAGATAAGAGACCATCGCTGACATCGCACATAGCGCTCGCGCCGGTTGCAGTCAGTTGTAGCGCGGCTCGATGGTCCACCTGCGGGCAGCGGTGTGAAGTTAGTGCTCGAGCCCTACTATCAAAATTCGAGCCGCTTAGATTGAACTTGAGTAGATGCAACCCGGCCGCAGACCAACCGGGCACTCCAGTGATGACGACTCGATCGCCAATTCTTGCGCCAGATCTGCGAATAGGTTTCGTTACTTCACCCAGCACAGTGATTGAAAGCGTTAGAACGGGCGAGCTAGAAAGGTCGCCACCGATAACGCGAGCACCAACCTCAGATGCGGTCGAAGCGATGCCGGTTGCCAGCTGAGCAATCTCATCGGCGGTGAAACCAGCTGGAAGTCCAGCGGTTACTAATAAATAGAGTGGTTTGCCACCCATAGCGTAAATATCAGCCAAATTAGCGGCGGTAGTTTTTGCGCCGATCTCCTGCAGCGAACTCCACTCGCGTTTGAAATGCACACCTTCAACGGACATATCCGCGGCGGCAACCATCGAACGCTCGCCAAATCGAAAGACTGCACCATCATCGCCAATGCCAACTTCGAGTGGCTCGGCGCTGGAAAACCAGGAGGGCGACTCGAAGACCGCGCTTAGGGCGGCAATTAATTGCGCCTCAGTTGCCATCACGCCCCCTCTCAAATCCTGCTCCCAAAAAACTGATGAACGCGGTAGCCTAGAAGCCTACTGAGCCGCCCGCAAAAGGAGACCCCACAATGTCAGTTCAGGCCTACATTTTGATTCAGACCGAAGTCGGCAAGGCCTCCAGCGTTGCCAAGGCAGTTTCTGCTATTGCTGGTGTGACCTTGGCCGAAGGTGTAACCGGCCCCTACGACGTCATTATGCGCGCTGAAGCACCCAGCATGGAAGATTTTGGTCGCGTCATTCTTTCGAAGGTACAAGTTGTCCCAGGAATTACTCGCACTTTGACTTGCCCGGTGACCTCGTACTAATTACATTCTTAAATAAGAAGCACCGTTAAAATCTAAAACGGCGCCGCTGGCCCATTCGCTATCGGCGGAAGCCAAAAAGTAAACCGCCTTTGCTAATTCCTCTGGTTTGGCAACGCGATTAAATGGGCTTTGAGCTCGTATTCCATCCCCTTCGGGACCATCTAGAAGTCGTTCTGCCATTTCAGTTTCAACAAATCCAGGCGCCAAAGTTGTGACCCCAATATGCATCGGCGCCAGCGCTTTTGCGATCGATTGTCCAAAAGCAACGATCGCTGCCTTTGATGCTCCATAAGCAGGATTTGTTGGCTCCCCCCGAAATGCCCCTCTGGAACCAATATTTACGATTC
>SESG01014404.1_pt1 | contig 50389 bp, 38 predicted proteins | sample 3171421 | NCBI WGS metagenome assembly SESG01 (sample SAMN10866946, study PRJNA518727) | freshwater metagenome | biome: subpolar coniferous forest; feature: holomictic lake; material: water; isolation source: holomictic Lake 227, 6 m and 8 m depth | place: Canada: near Kenora, Ontario | collected...
ATTTGTCCTTGTGTTGTGAACCACTCAGGAAATTGCTCTCCATGATCATGGAACAAACGGTCATACGAGCCTAAAGGACCTGCGGCCCATACTGGGTTTGCAGTAATAGTTCTGGCCCCGATACCCCAATAATAGTCTTCATCCCAATAGGAATAGTCTGAAGCTCCTATATAACCGATCGCACCTTTATTTGAAGCCCTTAATAATGCTTCACCGAAACAAACAGGAGAGTCAAAGGCATTCGTCTGACAACAGTTGCCAATCATTAATGGGTATTTGTGGTCGTTTTGTAAAGTGGCAACATCACTCACAGAAAATCCAGGATCTGCCCAGCCATTTGGTGAACCGTGCGCTGTATAATTTGCAAATCCAACGCCATCCGACACATTTTGTATGATCAGGGCGGCACTGCTTCCGGAGGCTGGATACAGATATGTATGTGAAGTGATGTTGTGGGCCAGGTTAAAATAGTTATCAGTACCGTAGTTTATCTGACCGTTGGCATGAAGCGGCCCATAGTTCGGGTCAACCCCGGCGATCATAACCACCTGGTTCAGGAAAGAAGGGTCAGGCATCAGGTACTGCTCGTATTCAAGCGTTTTGCTGATCTGTGGCTGTAATTCAGATTCATTGGTCGCTGAAAATCTGCCAATAAAAACTTCAGGCAAAATATCACCCGTATACTCAGCATAATAGAGATCACTCATATGGGTCCCTGTTGTGCCGGCAAAAGAAGGGATCTCAGCAACATCGCCAACTAAGAGTACATATGAAAAGGAAGGGTTTTCAACGGTACCCTGGTTGTAAAGGTTTTGTAGATAACTTTTAATTGAAGTAGTCGTATTTCCAACCAATGGATTGTCGGTATAAGCTTCAATCACTTTAAACCCTTTTTTTATTTTCCACGCAATAAAAGGCTGCAGCGCTCCCTGGAAGGTAGGGGAAGAAACGATAACATAAGTTACCGGGTAATGTGTCAGGTTACTTTCCGTAGCAGAGGCCATCTTTGCATTAAGCAATTGATTGCCAAGTTCAAGGAAATATGGACTGGAATTTTTCTGCATTAAAAGTATCGTAGCTGGAATATCAGGATGTTTGAAAATAATCTCGAATTTGATTTTGTCATAAATACGAATCTTCCCGCTTTTGGGATTGTATTGAATAGCAGAAATATTAAGTCTCCCAAGCCTGCTTCCACGCATGATCCCCAATTGGTCAAGGCTGACAAGCTCATCTTGAATAAAGGCATTCTTCAGGTAAACTTTCTGATTAATGACAAATGGATTGGGTTTCACAGCACTTTTGCGTTGCGGTGCCTGTGTAGGAATGATAGGATAGGTGATGCCCAGTTCCGATAAAGAATATTCTGTATAGGTAGAAACGAGAATTTTAACTTCAGGTTCTGCCCCGACAGGAATTTCTATTAATGACCTGGAAACCGGTAGTTTGGGTTCCCCTATTTGAGTCCTGGAAGAGAAATTATCAACAGTGAGTTCGTTAAAAATGCCACGTTCTGTCATGACTTCGCGTGAAATCAGGTCATTTAAAACAAAATCAACCTTCAATTTTTGATAGGTATTGTCAAGGACTTTTAAGGTATTCTGTGACTTATCTTTTAAGTGAATTTCAGTGCCAAAGATGTTTGATGTACTGATTGTCAATAGAATGTAAAAGAAGATCTTGAAGGCTTTTGAGTGCTTCATGGATTGTTTTTTATTGAATGGATTCCCCAATGTCGTTACAAATTTAATTGAAAACCTTACACTATATGCATCTGGTTCATAATTAACAAACAAGGTGAATAAAAATCTGTTAATAAAATGAAATTGTAAGGCCTAGGATAATGACCTTTTCTCAAGATATCTGGCACTGATGCGTTTTACTGAAAACCAGGTTGCCAGTAAGGTAATCGAAGAGACTGTTAATAAGACCGTGATGAAATCGATCAATTTTAACTTTACAGGGTAGGCATCTACTAAAAAAGCACCTTCACTGGAACCCAGTTTAATCAAACCAAAACGTTGCTGTAAATAGCTTATAACTCCCCCCAGGACCAGTCCTGCAACTGCGCCTCCCAGGCCAATAAATAACCCTTCTGCCAGGAAGATATTTCGCAGCATCTTTGTTTCTGCACCCATGCTCCATAGCACTGCCATGTCTTTCCGCTTTTCCAGGATGAGCATGGTGATCGATCCTACCACATTAAATGTTGCAATCAACAAGATAAATGAGAGAATCAGGAATATCGCCCATTTTTCTGATTTTAGAATTTTATAAAGAACGACATCCTGCTGAAACCTGTTCTGAACTATAAATTTGGTTCCACAAACATCCTGTATCTTTTGTTGGACCTGGTTCAGGTCACTTCCAGGCTTAAGGCGGATTTCAGCATAGCTCAATTGGTCCTTCTTGTCCAGTAATTCTTCCATAAATTTCAAAGAAACAAAGACATAGCGGTTGTCAAACTCTTGCTGTAATGAAAAAATGCCTGATGGATGGATCTGCTTGACACTAAAGGCATCTGCAGGATTCAAAGAAGCTGAACTGATGGATTTTGGATAATACACCTCCAGCGGATGTTGATAGTCATTGAGTTGTATGTTAAGTAAATAGGCTATGCCATAACCCGGCACTGCATAAAAAGCACCTTTATTTTCAAGGGTGAAAACGCCGCCATATAACGAGCTGTCGAGCCGGCTGTATTTGCCGTAATCATTGTTAACTCCTTTTAATGTCAGCACATTTTGCCGTTCCCTGTAGCGAAGTAGTGCTTTCTCCTCAAGAACACCCGTATAATAATAGATGTCGTTAATCTTAAGAATCTTATCCAAAGGAATGGATCCTGCCATGAAGTACTTTCCTTCTGCAGGAATAATTTTCAGATCAGAATTGAAACGATTGAATAGCTTGACCACAAGTCCTTCAAAACCATTGAACACTGAGAGTACCACTATAAGCGCAAGCGTACCAACCATGATTCCAACAAAAGAGATGGCAGAGATAAGATTGATGGCATTGTGCGATTTTTTCGCCAGCAGGTAACGCTTTGCAATAAATACCGGGACTGCCATGGCTTATTTAGAATCAGGGGCTATTTGTAAGCCTTAACGATAAGGCCCGTTCCGCTAGGATTGCTCACGCTGACATCCAGGTAGTTGCATACGAAAGCGATCGGGTAGGCAATCACATAATAAAATGGAAGGACGATCAGGAAAATCTTGGAGGCATTGGCCATAAGCAAGGGGTATTTCATCGACAAACGCCAGGAAATCTTCCCGTAAGTACCATAAGAATACCTGGATTCAACACGGCTAAAACCTGCAGATTTCAATTTGTCTTCGATGTCCGTAATTGCATAACCATCCCTGACATGCTCCTCAATGAAACTACTTTCTTCTCCATGCTCATGAACATCAGAGCCACCCTGGTCGGAGGGAGTTGAAATCAGAACCATACCACCCGGTTTTAAAGAAAGAGCGAAGTTCTTGAAAACCTCGACGTCTTCGAGGATATGTTCCATCACATCCACACTCAGGATCAGGTCATATGCCTCATTATCATGATATTGTGTAAGGTCGCCAGCAATAAAGTTGATGTTATTACAGCCGATTTTTTTGAAAAACCCGCTACAATCTGCAACTTGTTCTTCTTTAAGGTCTATTCCGGTAACCTTAATGTCAGGGCCCAGTTTGGATGTAAAATAAGAATATTGCCCGAAGCCGAAACCGGCGTCAAAGAGCCTGATTTCTTTGCCTTTGTTCGCCTGGTACCATTTCTTCAATTCCCTGCGGATATGCCAGGAGCGAAGTAATAAGAGGTCAATGAGTTTATAAAAAAAGATTCTTAACCAGGGTGATTGGTTAAAGATATTGCCGAGCGTGCGTTTGATCGGGTCGTATTGCATAAAAATAAAATTTCAGATTGGAAAGGCTTAATCCTTTAGCAGGCGTTCTATATTGTCAATATAGTCTAAAGAGTCGTCCATAAAGAACTCAAGTTCGGGAATAACCCGCAACTGGTTTTTTAAATGATGTCCCAGGTGGAAACGGAATTCACGGATCCGTGTCTTGAGATTGTCAAGTACTTCCTGTTTATTACCCGGAGTAAAGATGCTGAAGTAGATTCTCGAAAGGCTGAGATCCTTGGTAACATTGACTTTGGTGACCGTAATCATGGCCCCTTTGTAATGTGCCAGGCCATCTGAAAGGATCTTGTTGGCGATCTCTTTTTGAATCAATCTGGCAATTTTCTGTTGTCGTGTGGTTTCCATCGGCCAAAGATACCACAAAATGCGAAAATGTGAAGTCCTTCTCCGTGTCCTTTAATTTCTAATTTTGTACAGTGAAGAACATACTAAGATTAGCTGTTTATATAAAAGGGTATTGGGGTTCTATCGTTTTAAACGTGTTCCTAAACCTTATGTCGCTGATATTCAGCCTTGTGTCACTTTCCCTGATCATCCCTTTCCTTGAATTGCTTTTCGACAGGGTAGGGGCGCAGAAAGTCCCTGTCCCTCTTACATTTACAACAGAATCACTGACCCAGAATTTTAATTATTTCCTCTATGGTTTCATCGTGGATTATGGCAAAGAAGGCGCCTTGCTCAGAGTATCAGCCTTGGTCGTCGTTTTGTTTTTCCTCAGAAACCTGTTCAGATACCTGGGTCAGTATTTTATAGCACCAATGCGGACCCGGGTGATCGCCAAGCTGCGAAACATTATCTATGAAAAAATCCTCATCCTGCCACTCGCCTTTTTCTCCGCACAACGCAAAGGCGATGTTATGTCGCGCATTTCGAATGATGTAAACGATGTGGAATGGTCGATCATGAATTCTCTCATGATGTTGTTACGCGACCCCCTGGCAATAATTTTGTATCTCACTGTTTTGTTTATGGTGAGCCCTTTGCTCACTATGGTCATTATAGTGCTTTTACCATTGGTGGTATTGCTGATTCGGAAGATTGGAAAAATCTTGAACAAGTATTCTGCCAAAGGGCAGAAGCGTTTGGGAAGGCTCATTGCCATGATAGAGGAGTCCATTCATGGCCTGAAAATCATCAAAGCCTACCATGTAATCGACAGGATGCAAAAGGACTTTGAGAGGCGCAATGCCTTTTATACACGACTGATGAACAGAGTCTATCGTTACCGTGACCTCTCAAACCCGATCACTGAATTCCTGGCGATTACTATGCTTGTGGTGATTATCGGGATTGGGGGTAATCAGGTGCTGGGGAATAACCCCCAAATGACCGCCGATATCTTTATCTTTTATCTGATTGTTTTTTCGCAATTGATCCCGCCCGCGAAAAACCTGATTACCGCCTATTATTATATTGAAAAAGGATTAGCCTCATTGGACAGGGTGGAAGATATTCTTTTTGCTGATGAAGTCATCCTTGAATTACCTGATGCCTCTCCGGTGAACATACTTAAAGAAAAGCTTGAATATAAGAATGTATCATTTTCATATAGAGACGACTATGTTTTAAAAAATATTAATTTTTCTTTAGAAAAAGGACAAAAAATTGCCATCGTGGGGCCTTCTGGTTCCGGGAAATCAACCCTCGTAGATTTGCTCTTAAGATTCTATGATGTCAGCGATGGATTGATTGAAATTGATGGACAGGATATCCGAAAGCTTGTGATCTCTGATCTTAGGGCTTTAAGTGGCATGGTGAGTCAGGAGACTATTTTGTTCAATGATAGTGTTTATAACAACATTGCTTTCGGACTAAAAGAGGTTTCTGAGGAAAGGGTAATCAAGGCGGCTAAGCTTGCCAATGCCCATGAATTTATCCTTCAGATGCCTGAGGGGTATGAGACCAATGTGGGGGATAGGGGAGTCAGGCTTTCCGGCGGACAAAGGCAACGTATCAGTATCGCTAGGGCAATACTTCGGGATCCACAGATACTTATTTTGGATGAAGCTACCTCTGCTTTAGACACTGAATCTGAAAAACTCGTACAGGAAGCTTTAAACAATGCCATGAAGGACAGAACTGCCATAATCATCGCACACAGGCTTTCAACGGTGCAAATCGCCGACCAGATTCTCGTATTGCAAAAAGGCGAAATTGTTGAAAGAGGCACCCACCAGGAACTATTTTCTCAAAACGGTATCTATCGCAAACTATGTGACTTGCAGTTCTCTGTCTGATTTCACTTAATATAGATTTAATAAAAATTGCGCAAACCATGCAATTATGTTGATTTAAATCAATAAGTTTGTGTGCTTATGTTGTTTTAGTATTGATCTATTTTGAATGATTTCTTAAATATTACGCATCGCTGTACCAATTGTACAGATTGTTCGATCAAAACAGCCATGTTTTCGAGTTTGACTGAGGAAGATCTTGCCATAATGAATCGAAACAGGTTTGTGGTGAACTATAAACCTGGAGAATTGATTTACAAGCAAGGCAGTTCCTTTACCCATGTCATATCCTTATCTACAGGTAAAGTAAAGATGTACATCGAAGGTAGCCGTGATATCATCATTAAAATCGCAAAACCAGTAGAACTCATCATTGGCCCCGGTATCTATATCGACCAGAAACATTATAATTCTGCTTCAGCCCTGGAAGAGGTCAATGCCTGTTTCATTGAGGTTGGAGATTTTAAAGAGGTTTTCAGGCGAAATCCGCGATTTGCAGAAGAAGTCACCAGAGAAATCAGTTCCAAGGGCTTGTCTACCCTTCAGAAGATGATGAGTCTAAACCTCAAACAGACCCCGGGTTTGGTTGCTGAGGCACTGATTCATTTAGCTGATGATGTTTTTGGAACGATGCGATACAAGATGATTTTATCCCGCCAGGAACTTGCCGACCTCTGTGGTGTCACCAAAGAAAGCGTGATCAGGGTGCTGAAAGACTTCAAACATGAAGGCATCATCAAATCAGAAGGTCACTATATCGAGATCCTCGATTACAATATGATCAAGAAGATCAGTCAACTCGGTTAAGCCCATCTTCGTTTAAAAAATAATAATATTATTACAATGAAGAAACTCATCTTACTATTACTGACATTCAATGCCTTTCAATTAGGTGCACAAAACAACTTTGTGGGTTTCAAGAGTGGTGTAACCATCACGAATATCAGCACAAGTGGGATCTTCAGCGAATCTGACAATCGTATCGGTTATATCGGTGGCCTTTGCTATGAGTTTATATTAAATGAGCATTTTTCTGTAGGTTCAGAAATTTTGTATGACCAGCGTGGTTTTACCGATGATATGTTTGTCACAGATGACATGGGGCATGAAACGGATAAAAAAGTCACCATAAAATTTAACTACGACTATATTTCAGTTCCCATCAAGACCGGTTATCGTTTTGGGAAAAAGTTCTATGGTTTTTCAAATGTTGCCGTTATTCCTTCGATTCTCGCTGACGCCACTACAATACTCCCGACCCTAGATGCTGCAATGAATGTGATCGGTTCAGAAACGATTAATGTGACAAAAAATGTAACAAAATTTGATTGTGCCGGGCTAATCGAAATTGGGGGAGGATACAAATTAACAGATATGACCTGTTTGTTTTTATCATTTGGATTTCAAAATAGTTTTTTGTCAATAACTAACACTGATTACTTAGAGGGTGATAAAATTTACCATTACGGAATGGCATTGAACGTGGGATTAAAGTATGCTTTGACAAAAGATTAAATCTTTATTTCACACGTAGTTGCACGGAGTATCACACGGAGTTTCACTGTTTTAAATTTTTGGGGAACTGCTACCTTATCTGATAACAAGCAGTATAACTCCGTGCCACACTCCGGGTAATCCATGTGAAACACTTTCATCACATACCATCATTTACTATTTTAGCCACATCAAGTCTATATTGTTTTTAATAGCAAACCCAAACCTCAACATGATGAATAAACTTTTTATTTCTATTGCCCTTATTTTTTTAAGCATTTCAACAGGATATGCCCAAACTGATGCCGAAGGCTGTAAAGATCATCCTTTGTTCACCAGGATGCCTGATTATTACATTTCTGAATGCTCTCAGAACTTCAATTCACTTGATTTTTACAATGCAAAAGGTGAAGATGTAAAATTGGAAGGAAATCTAACCTACGGTTGGTATATTTTTAATACAGAATCAGGAAAACCTGAACCTAGTTATCTGCAAATTCATAAAAACTTCGAAAATGCAATTAAAGCAATAGGTGGGAAGAAGATCTATATGGACCAGGCTATCGGCTGTTTTGAATTGAATAGTAAAGGCAAGGATTATAAGGTAAAAGTAAGCTGCGTCAACAATAGCGACTATATGTTATATGTGTGTGAAATGGAATCGATGAAACAGGAAATCACGGCCAATGCAATGCTGGAAGCTTTGAATAAGGATGGTTTTATCGCCTTGAATATTCTGTTTGAAACAGGCAAATCTACCATTCAAAAGGAATCTTTACCCATTGTTGACCAGATGTACGAAATGATGAAAAGTGATGCAAATCTTAAAGTAAGCATCGAAGGTCATACCGATAATGTTGGTGTTGCTGCCAGCAACAAAAAACTCTCCAATGACCGTGCTAAGGCGGTTACAGATGCTCTCATTGCAAAAGGAATCGATAAAGCCAGGCTGTCATTCGTTGGCTGGGGACAGGAAAAACCTTGTGCCGATAACAAAACCGAGGAAGGCAGGGCTAAAAACCGGCGCGTAGAAATCGTTAAGAAATAATCTGTGAAAATCTCCTGATAAGGCACACAAAGACAAGAATATAGCAATTATTATCGAATTGATCATTTGTCTTATAATTAATATTATGTTAAATAGGAAGTAGAAAGATAAGGGACGAATGAATCTTCGTCCCCTATAAAGCTTCCCCCCCTGGAAAACTACTTCTTCTCTATCTTATCAAGTCGTTCACTCATTTGTTTTGCTTTCTCAGGCATACTCAAACGTGCATAAAGTTGTTTCAGTGAATAAAGTGTGTTCACATCATTCGGCTGAAGCGCAATGGCGCGCTCTAACTGTGGCATCGCCTTTTTCCAGCAAGCCTCATATTTTTCTTTTTCTTTAGCGTAAAGTGCCATATCAGACAACTTATCGGCTTCTTCAAAAATCTTCACACCCTGGTTGAAATATAAAGCACCAAGATTATAAATGGCATCAAAGAAATCAGGTTTTAATTCAATAGCTTTAAGATAAGCTTTTTCAGCATCATCTATCCTACCCATCTGATCGTAGGTCGTTCCTACAGCAAAATGGATGGTTGGATTCTTTGGATCTTTATCAATGGCCTGGTTCAGGTTTTTCTGAGCGTCAATAACATCATTTTTAGCCAGGTAAATGTTAGTCTCGGTAATCAATAAATTGAAATCATCCGGGTACATGGAACGGCCTCTTTTAATGACATCAAGTGCTTTAACAGTGTCTTTCTCGGATTTGTAAATATTTGATAATGATGCATATATAAGAGGTTGCTTATAATTAGCTTTAATCAGTTCCTGGTAGTATTTTTTTGCTTTAGGACCATCATTCGCCATTTCAGCCACAAAGGCTACATTGTACATAGCCAGTGTATCTGTCTTGCCTAAGTTCTGATTGATCGTGACTGTGTTCTCAAAATAGGTAATGGCATCATTATATTTCTTTAACTGGAAATTCTCAACACCAATATTATAAAATTGCTCACCTACAATCATCAATCTTTGGTTAATGTCATCAGCAAATTCCTTTTTGGTATCCAGGGTTTGTGCTTTCTGATAAGCTTCGTAGGCAGTCTGTAAAGCTTTAGGATCCAGCTTTTTAAAAGTAGTGTCATCTGTCAGACGAATCGCCAGGTAAATATTGCCCCTGTAAAACCAGGTCTTTGCATCGTTCATGGTTGATTCATGCGCAATACACTTGTCAATAGATGTTTTGGCCTTGTCGAGTTTGGCTTTGTTTAAATAATTCCATGCGCTGGTCCGCTCGCTAACCTGTGCTTTTACCACGGTTAAAGCCATGACCAAGGTAAACAGGATGAATAATCTCTTCATAATATTTAGGTTTATATTGGTTTCTGCAAAATCTGTGCAAAGATAGAAAATTGATTATTACTCCTCAGTTTTCGGAGTTTCATTTCCTTCCTGCACTTCTGTTATGATGTCAGTTACTTCTTGATTCTCGTCAGAAATACCTTCTAATGGTTCAGCAAATTCTTCCTCACTCACTTCTACCTTGGCTACAGCTGCAATAGAATCCTCGTCTTTCAGGTTAATGAGCCTCACTCCTTGTGTTGCCCGTCCGATAATCCTTAAGTCGCTGATAGCCAAGCGAATGATGATACCTGAGCGATTAATGATCATTAGGTTGTCCTGGTCCGTAACATCCTTCACTGCAATCAGTTGCCCGGTTTTAGGCGTTACGTTAAGGGTTTTAACACCCTTTCCGCCACGATTGGTGATTCTGTACTCATCCAGTTCTGATCGCTTACCATAACCGTTTTCGGAAACAACAAGCACATCACTATTTTTATCTTTAGTGAGACAAATCATCCCGACAACTTCATCACCCTTGCCCGACATACTGAGCCCTCTGACACCGGCTGCATTTCTTCCCATTGGCCTGACAGTGCTTTCATGGAAACGAATAGCCCTGCCGGATTTTGAAGCAATAATCACTTCACTGTCGCCATTCGTCATGCGGGCTTCAAGCAATTGATCATCCTCATTGATCTTGATTGCGATAATTCCATTCTGACGCGGCCTTGAATATGCCTCAAGCGTTGTTTTTTTAATCGTTCCTTTCTTGGTACAAAGGATGATATAGTTGTTCTCCAGGTATTCCTGGTTGCTCAGGTCTTTGGTGTTAATATACGCCCGTACTTTATCGCCTGACTCAAGATTAATCATGTTCTGGATGGCACGACCCTTTGAAGCTTTAGTTCCTTCAGGGATCTCATAGACCCTCAGCCACAGCACTTTACCATTTTCGGTAAAGAAGAGCATATAGTTATGCATGCTCGCAACAAAGAGGTGCTCTAAAAAGTCTTCGTCCCTGACTTCACTTCCTTTGGCTCCACGCCCACCCCGATTCTGTATCCGGTATTCAGAAAGTTTTGTCCTTTTAATATATCCCATATGCGAAATGGTGATCACCACTTCTTCATCAGGAATCATGTCTTCAATGGAGATGTCTTTTCCTGAATATTCGATACGGGTCATGCGCTCATCACCGTATTTATCACGGATTTCAATCAATTCATCTACAATGATTTGCATCCTGAGGTTGACATCTGCCAAAATTGCTTTGAACTTCTCAATCATGCGAAGCAATTCATCATATTCAGCCTTGATTTTGTCTCTTTCAAGTCCGGTAAGACGCTGAAGTCTCATCTCCAGGATTGCCTTGGACTGGATCTCACTGAGTTGGAAGCTGTCCATTAAGCCTAGTTTTGCTTCGTCAGGTGTCTGTGAAGCACGGATTAATTTGATGACCTCATCCAGGTGATCCAATGCGATCAGCAAGCCTTCCAGGATATGAGCCCGTTTTTCAGCCTGATCCAGGTCGTATTGGGTGCGTCTGACCACTACCTCATGACGGTGATCGACAAAATGAACAATCAAGTCTTTCAGATTCAACATAATAGGCCTACCTTTAACCAGGGCTATGTTGTTGACGCTGAAAGAAGTCTGTAAAGCTGTGTATTGATATAGCTTGTTTAATACGACATTGGGAATGGCGTTCCGTTTCAGTTCATAAACGATACGCAAACCGCTACGGTCTGATTCGTCACGGATATCCGAAATGTCTTCAATTTTCTTGTCATTCACCAGGTCTGCAGTCTTTTTGATCATCTCAGACTTATTCACCTGGTAAGGGATTGAAGTGACCACGATCTGGTCTTTCCCATCTTCGTCAGGCTCAATACGGGCTTCGCCACGCATCATAATACGACCTCTGCCGGTAAGGAAAGCTTCTTTAACACCTTCGTATCCGTAAATAATACCACCTGTCGGGAAATCCGGTGCGGTGATGTATTTCATCAGCTCTTCAATCGTAATATCTCTGTTGGCTATGTAAGCAATGATGCCATTACAAGCCTCTGTGAGGTTATGCGGAGCCATATTGGTCGCCATCCCTACTGCAATACCTGATGTGCCGTTGATCAGCAGATTCGGGATTTTAGAAGGTAAAACGGTAGGCTCTTTCAGGGTATCATCAAAATTCAACTGGAAATCAACAGTGTCTTTGTCAATGTCAGCAAGCATTTCCTCGGCCAGCTTACGCAAACGGGCTTCGGTATAACGCATGGCAGCCGGACTGTCACCGTCAATGGAGCCAAAGTTACCTTGTCCGTCGATCAAGGGGTATCTCAAAGACCAGCTTTGGGCCATACGTACCATTGCATCATAAACAGATGTATCACCGTGTGGATGGTATTTACCCAAAACCTCCCCGACGATCCTCGCGGATTTCTTGTGAGGACGTGTAGATAAGGTCCCTAAGTCAAGCATTCCAAAGAGTACCCGGCGGTGTACCGGTTTAAAGCCATCTCTCACATCAGGCAAGGCCCTGGAGACAATTACCGACATCGAATAATCGATGTAGGCTGCCTTCATCTGAGTCTCTATATTAACCGCAACAATTTTTTCTCCTTCTTCCATGGTTTTTTTAAATCAATTCCCTCAATATAAGTGATTTACGTTTTCCGTAAGTCGTTTACGAAGGTATGTATTTTCAGCGTCATTCCAAAGCAATTTTATGTCCTTAATATATAAACATGGTAGTGTTAATAATTATAAGTACAAAAGTCCGTTAAAATGCCATGGCTGACCTACTTTTACTGCCTGTCATTGCGGCCAGGATGTCAGAAAATAACCTTTTGGCTTAAAAGTTGTTTACTGTTTTCAAAGAACACTTAATAATTTGAATATGGAAGCTAAATTCTCCAAAAGAGTCAAAGATGTCCTCACCTTCAGCCGGGAAGAGGCACTTCGACTTGGAAACGATTATATCGGACTTGAACATTTATTTCTCGGAATGCTACGTGAGGGCGAAGGGATGGCTATTCATATCATATCTGCATTCGGCCTCGACCTCTCTGAACTTAAGAAAACCATAGAAGTATCCATATCAAAGAATACCAGTCCACCACGATCCTTTGAAAGTATCCCACTCATCAAACAAGCTGAGCGTGCTCTTAAGCTTACTTACCTGGAAGCCAAACTTTTCAATAGTGAAATGATTGGAACTGAGCACCTTTTGTTGGCAATTCTTAAAGATGAAGACAATATTGTAACCAAAACCCTGGGCAAACAAGGGATTGACTATGATGCCGTGAAAGATGAACTTCGTTCTATTCTTAGCATGGGAAATACAGAAGAACCTACTGATATCCGCGACGAGCTACCTGGATCACAGGGAGATGAAGAGATGGAAGAAGGCGAAAAGAGCTTTCCTGGCAGTGTTCGAAAAGGAGAAGGTAAGTCTAAAACTCCTGTCTTAGACAACTTCGGTCGTGACCTCACCCGCTTGGCTGAAGAGAAAAAACTCGATCCCATCGTCGGCAGGGAAAAAGAATTGGAGCGTATTGCCCAGATCCTTAGCCGCCGTAAGAAGAATAACCCGATCCTTATCGGTGAGCCTGGTGTGGGTAAGTCTGCCATCGCTGAAGGTCTTGCCATTAAAATCATCGAACGCAAAGTATCCCGTGCCCTTTTTAATAAAAAGGTGTATACGCTTGATCTTGCCTCTCTCGTAGCTGGTACGAAATACCGTGGTCAGTTCGAGGAAAGGATGAAAGCAGTATTAAACGAACTGGAGAAAAATACCGACATCATCCTTTTTATCGATGAAATTCATACCATTGTCGGTGCCGGAAATGCCTCAGGTTCCCTCGATGCCTCGAATATGTTCAAGCCGGCACTGGCACGTGGCGAACTGCAATGTATTGGTGCCACCACACTTGACGAATATCGTCAGTATATCGAAAAAGACGGTGCCCTGGAGCGTCGTTTCCAAAAGGTCATGGTAGATCCTACCACTCCTGAAGAAACAGTCACGATTCTCCATAACATCAAAGAAAAATACGAAGACCATCACCTGGTGCATTATACCGATGAGGCAATCAAAGCTTGTGTCTCCCTGACCACCCGATATATCTCTGACCGTTTCCTTCCGGATAAGGCCATCGATGCCCTGGATGAGGCTGGCAGTCGTGTGCATATCACTCATATCAAGGTGCCTTCAGAAATTATTGATACTGAAAACCAGATTGAAGAAGCCAAACAGCATAAGACGAAAGCAATCAACAGTCAAAAATTCGAAGAAGCTGCTAAATTTCGCGATATCGAACGTAAACTTCAGACTGAGCTTGACCGCCTGAAAAAGAAATGGGAGGATGACTCTAAAGAAAATCGTGAAAATGTCACCGATGAGGATGTCTCTGAGGTCGTTTCTATGATGACGGGCATTCCTTTACAACGTATTGCCACCAATGAAAGCGAACGCCTGATCCATATGGAACAGGAAATGGAAGGCGCAGTTATTGGCCAGGATGATGCCATTAAAAAAGTGGTGAAAGCCATTCGTCGTAACCGTGCCGGCCTGAAAGATCCGAATAAACCTATTGGAACTTTTATCTTCCTCGGTCCTACCGGCGTTGGTAAGACACACCTTGCCAAGGTTTTATCCCAATACCTTTTTGACTCACAGGATGCGCTGATCCGAATCGACATGAGTGAATACATGGAGAAATTTGCCGTATCCCGCCTCGTGGGGGCGCCTCCCGGATATGTTGGTTATGAAGAAGGTGGTCAGCTTACCGAAAAAGTAAGAAGAAAGCCCTACTCTATCATATTATTGGATGAGATTGAAAAAGCCCATCCTGATGTGTTTCACCTGATGCTCCAGGTCCTGGATGATGGTGTTTTAACAGATAGCTTTGGCCGTCGTGTTGACTTTAAAAATACGATCGTGATCATGACATCTAATATTGGGTCACGCCAGTTAAAAGAATTTGGGGAAGGTGTCGGTTTTGCCACTACGGCAAGAAAATCAGCCGCTGCCGACAATGCCAAAGGCGTCATAGAGAATGCCTTGAAAAAGACTTTTGCACCTGAATTCCTCAACAGGATCGACGATGTAATCATCTTCGATTCACTGGAGCGGGAATCCATTCATAAAATCATCGACATCGAATTGAAACAGGTTTATGCCCGCATTAAAAGTCTGGGTTATTCATTGGAACTGACTGAGAAAGCCAAAGATTACCTGCTTGAAAAAGGCTGGGATCCCAACTTTGGCGCAAGGCCACTGAAACGAGCCATTCAGAAATACGTGGAAGATGTTCTGGCAGAGGAAATTATTATCCAAAAGCCAAAGCCTGACACTTTAATGTTGATTGATTACGACGAAGAGAAAAAAGATATGGTCGTTAAGTTAACTGAAGCGACGACCAATCCTTCTTAGATCTTATAACTTCCGATTTCTTTCGGGTGGAAATTGTTGATGAAGCTTACACTTCCGACATTCTCCGCCCTACCCTTCCGGATAAAGATATCTGCTGATTTCTTATAGACATCACTCCTGTTGGCATCGAGCAGCAAGAGGTAACCCATGATGATATTCCCGGCCATTTCAACAAGCCTGCGGGCATGGAAATCGATATATTCACCATCCTGGAACTCATTGACTTTTTCCCAGGTCTTGGCAAACTGGTCTGTCATGTGGCTAAGGATGTGTTTCAGGTAATCTAACTCAGGTTTTACATCGTTACTGGCATATTCTTTCATCTGTTTCAGATACTGTCCGCTGATGACGCCACGGATGGCAGCAACGACCTGTAACTGGGATGTTCCTTCGTAAATGGAGGTAATCCTTGCATCACGATACAAACGCTCTACAGGAAAATCTTTCATATAACCCGTGCCGCCGTGGATCTGAATGGCATCATAGGCGATCTGGTTACAATATTCACTGGCTATGAGTTTTCCTAGCGGTGTATAAATGTCAGCATTACGTTGGTACTTTTTCATATCCTCACGCTCTTCAGCATCCAGCTTACGGTCTTCAGCAATAAAGCTATAAGCTTTATAAACGTCAACGTAACGGGAGGTTTCATACAAAAGGCTGCGGATGGCATCGGTTTTAACGCGCATATTCGTCAGCATCTCAAAGATGGCTGGATATTGAATGATCGCCTTTCCAAATTGCTCCCTTTCGTGGGCATATTTAAAGGCCTCACGATAAGCGGCCTCTGCAATACCAACGCTTTGGGCAGCAACACCAAGGCGTGCTGAGTTCATCAGCGACATAACATATTTTATCAGTCCCATTTTCCGGTCACCTATGATCTGTGCCGGAGCATTGGTGAATACCAGCTCACATGTTGGTGACCCTTTGATTCCAAGTTTGTTTTCAATACGACGAACCGTGACGGCTTTTTCTTTCCTGTCATAAAGAAACAATGACAAACCACGGGCATCCTGTGTTCCTTCTTCCGAACGGGCTAAAACCAGTGCAATGTCTGCATCACCATTGGTGATAAAACGCTTTACACCGTTTAACAGCCACTTCCCCGTGTTTTCGTCAAAACTAGCTTTCAGCTGAACTGCCTGGAGATCACTGCCTGCATCAGGCTCGGTAAGATCCATGGCAGCCGTAGCGCCTTTGTTAAAACGAGGGAGAAATAGATGTTTCTGTTCTTCAGAAGCAAATTCATGGATCGTCTCTGCACAGTCCTGTAAACCCCAGATGTTGGCAAAGCCTGCATCAGCCCTTGAAACGAGCTCTGCAGCCATCACATATGGAACCATGGGGAAATTCATGCCGTCGTATTCACGGGGCAATGACATCCCGATCATGCCTGCAGCTGCCAAAGTGTCGTGGTTTTCCCGGGTCCCGGGAGCGTAATGCACTTCATTGTCGATTAATGACGCACCGCCATCATGGTCAACAGCTTCAGCATTCGGCCCGATCACGTCGCCGCAGATCTCGCCAATGATCTCTAGGATCTTGTCGTAGTTGTCCATAGCATCTTCATAATCCACAGGCGCAAAATCATATTTTTTACTGTCGATATAATCTTTCTCCTTCAGCCTGACGATTTTCTCCATCAAAGGATGGGTCAGATGAAATTTCAGGTGTTCGTTGTCGGTATAGAAATTGGCCATAATAGCTTGCTTAATCCGGTTTACTTGGTGTTCTTTTTGTAATGTTTGATCATTTTTGGCAGGACATCTCCCACATCACCGATAATGGTATAGTCAGCAATCAGGTTAATCGGTGCATTTTTATCCTTGTTGATCGAGATAATCATGGCGCTTTGGTCCATCCCGGCACGGTGCTGAACGGCACCTGAGATTCCACAGGCGATGTAGAGCTTCGGACGGACGGTTACACCCGTCTGCCCTACCTGGCGCGCATGATCCACAAGACCTGCATCAACAGCTGCCCTGGAAGCACCCACTTCGGCTCCGATAAGTCCGGCAAATTCAAAAAGTAAGTCAAAGTTGGCTTTACTGCCAACACCATAACCACCGGCGACGATGATTCCTGCACTTTTAATATTGACTTTGCTTGCTTCAAGATGACGCTCGATGATCTTCACCAGGAAATCTTCCGGCTTCAGGATGGCATCGGCATCGATCTTTTTGACCTTGCCTTTATAATTCTCAGCAAATATCTCTCTCTTCATTACACCCTCGCGAACGGTTGCCATCTGCGGCTTCGTCTCAGGGTTGATAATGGTCGCGATGATATTCCCGCCAAAGGCAGGCCTGATCTGGTATAAAAGATTCTTATATTCCTTTTGTGTCCGGTTTTCAGTATGATCCCCTATCTCCAGGCTTGTACAGTCGGCAGTAAGGCCGCATTTCAAGGCTGAAGCAATACGCGGAGCCAGGTCGCGCCCGATAGAGGTCGCACCAAACAACACGATTTCAGGTTGCTCTTTATGAAAGACATCCAGTAGCAATGATGTATGCGGCAGGGTTGTATAAGGGAAAAGACGGGCATCATCAGCAAGGTGAATGAAATCCACCCCATACGGGAAAACCTGGTCTTCAATATCTTTCAAGCCTGCACCAATAATCACGGCTTCCAGTTTGACATTCAGCTCATTGGCCAGCTTCCGCCCTTTCGACAAAAGCTCCAGGCTGACCTCGGCGACATGCCGCTCTTCGGTAATTTCACAATAAACGAAAACGTTATTCACAGCAAATGTTTTGGTTAACCAATTATATGGGCATTAATGAGTTCTTTCATCATAAATTCAATGTCTTTGTCGACAGCAGTCAACTCGATGCCATCTTTTTTGGCAACAACGACATTTTCGATTTTTTTGACCTTCGTCGGGGATCCACCCAGGCCCAGCATGACGGTATCTGCCTGGATATCATCCACTGACCATTCTTCGATGAGCAGATATGGACGTGAATTATACATCTCTGTATAATCTTTAGTCTCATCCTGCATTTCAGAGATGGTTCGTGCATGTTTGTAGATCATCAGCCTTTTGGCATGGCGAGGTCTGCAATGAGGTGCTGAGCTATGCACAGTAATAGCACAAGGCAATTGTGCTTCCACGACTTCAACGCCATGCTCGAGGCGCCGTTTGATCGTTATTTCTTTGGCATTTACTTTCAGCACTTCTTCAGCATAGGTAACCTGGGGTAAGCCAAGCTTTTCTGCAACCTGAGGTCCGACCTGAGCTGTATCGCCATCGATAGCCTGGCGACCACAGATCAACAAATGATAAGGAGCCATTTTACGGATTGCCATCGACAAAGCATAAGACGTTGCTAAGGTGTCAGAACCGGCAAACTTCCTGTCAGTCAGGAGATAACCTTTGTCGGCCCCACGATAAATTGCCTCACGGATGATCTCGGCAGCACGGGGTGGTCCCATCGTGAGCAGGATGATTTCTGCACCAGGCACCTGGTCTTTGATCCTAAGCGCTTGTTCAAGTGCATGAAGATCCTCAGGATTGAAAATTGCAGGCAGGGCAGCACGGTTGACAGTCCCGTCAGCCTTCATCGCATCCTTTCCAACGTTACGGGTATCAGGTACTTGCTTGGCAAGAACAATGATTCGGAAACTCATCTTTTCTTTCTATTTAATATGTAATCCCAGAATTTTTTTTCGAGTGGCAAAAATACAGATTTATTTCACTTGGCATGACTTATCTTTGCCGATCATCGTAAAAGTATGCAAAAAGATAAGAAAAGCAAGCATTTCATCAATGTTCCACAATATCCCGGAGGCAAAAAAGCCTTTGGAGAATTCATCCATCAGCACTTAAAATACCCTGAGGAAGCGCTGAATGTGCGTATCCAGGGAAGAGTTCATGTCAGTTTCCAGGTTAATGATTATGGAGAAGTTATTTCTGCAGAAGTTTTGCATGGTCTCGGTTACGGCTGTGATGAAGAAGCGCTGCGCGTTGTAAAACTCCTAAAATACGATAAAGCCAAAAACCGCGGAATCAGGCTCATTTCAACCGTGAAGACATTTATTGAGTTCAAGCTACCGGTTCAATCGGCATTACAATATACTATCGTGAAAGATAAACCGGCGGTTGAGGCGGAAGTCCCGAAGAAGACGGAGGGGGAAAGCTATACGTATACTATTAGTTTTTAGGCCGTAGATTCGTGTGACTTGGTTGATCTTCACCGCGCACACATGCAAACTTGCACACGAAACACACGAATCACACGTCACACGAAACATATCCCCCAAAACACGTGTGTCGTTAGCACGTGGGCATATGCGAAAATTTGCACATGTGGACATTGCTAATCCCGAAAACAACATCAATATTATTGACCCAAGCTCTTTTATTCCTTACATTCGTTGAATCTAAGGGCATAAAATGAAAAAGTCATTTTTATCACTTACACTCATTCTTATTTTTAAGGTAACCTTAGTCTATCCTCAATGGGTACTGCAAGGTCTTGGATATGAAATGGCGACAAGTATTCCAACTGCTATAGAAATTGCATGCCCAGATGTCGTTTGGGTAGGACTCGGAGATCAAAATCACACGTTGCCCTTGACTTATTCAAAAACAATTAATGGCGGGCAAAATTGGACTTTAAAACAATTGTCTGCTTACATGGCCTACCAACCAAGACTTATAGAATCTATTGATACGAATATTGCCTGGATTTACGCGCTAAAATCCGATACGGCCGATTATTATAAAATATTAAAAACAACAGACGGAGGTCAAACCTGGATTGATTTAAATGTTGTTGGACTTGACACCATCAGTATCAGAAATTTGCATTTTTACAATCAAAATGAAGGAATTCTCATTGGATATACTTCTATAAATCGCTTCTTTTTTGCAACAACTCCTGATGGCGGTAATACCTGGATTCCTGTTAGTCAGGCAAATATTCCACAACCAATTTCCAGTTCAGAAATAATAAACAATTATGACAAAAGAGAAAATTTCATTGATGATAATGTTTTTGTAATTACAAATAAAGGAAGATTACTGATCAGCCATGATAAAGGATTCCATTGGGTTGTGAAAAACACACCTCTTTTTACAGGTAATAATGTGTTGTTACCAACCTGCGTTTTTTTTAACAGCACACATGGGATTATTTATCAGGAAAATGGATCAATTTTTGAGACCTTTGATGAAGGTAATAATTGGCAAAATATAAGTCCTGCCGGACCATATTACCATAATATCACCTATGTCCCAGGCACTTTTAATACGCTGATCAGCTCATCTAATCCATTAGTCAATGGTTTTGACCCGGGTTGTTCATTTTCAACAGATGGAGGGCATAACTGGACTGACTATCCTGAACTCTCCGGAAAAGAATTGGCCGTAAATTCCTTTTTTAATACCTCTACAGGCTGGGTTGGGGCCAAAACAACACTACCCTCTCCAGCGCTTACAGGCATTTACAAATTCACAGGTTACTTTTCTGAAATTCTGGAGATAGATCCGCAAAAAGGAGGCATCTCTCTTTATCCAAATCCTTCCGTGGGTAATGTGAATGCTGTTGTTATTGGGTTTGAAGGGAAAGAAATTGATTTTAATATGTTTAATAGATTGGGTCAGGTTGTTTATTCAGAAAGTTTCCTGCAATCTTATGCCCAGAGCGAAAAAACCTTTGATTTTGGCTATTTGCCAAAAGGAGTTTATATGGGAATTTTTCGGGTTGGAGAGAGGATTATTGTGAAGAAGATAGTGATTCGGTGAATGATTTAATATTTAATCCGTAGACTCGTGTGGCTCGTTTGATCTTCAATGCGCACACATGCAAACTTGCACACGAAACACACGAATCACACGTCACACGAAAAATATCATGTGTCGTTAGTAAGTGGGCATATGCGAAAATGTGCGCAAGTGGACGATTTCAGTAAACAGAATTCAGGATGAGTCTCGAATCACACGTCACACGAAAAATATCATGTGTCGTTAGTACGTGGGCATATGCGAAAATGTGCGCAAGTGGACGATTTCAGTAAACAGAATTCAGGATGAGTCTCGAATCACACGTCACACGAAAAATATCATGTGTCGTTAGCACGTGGGCATATGCGAAAATGTGCACAAGTGGACGATTTCAGTAAACAAAATTCAGGATGAGTCTCTCAGTCCTCACAATCCTGGCATCCCTCCAGACTTTTGTTATAGACATACATAGCCTTGTAACTCATACCCATACTTGAGAAGCCGCCATCATGGAAAAGATTTTGCATGGTGACTTTTTTCGTCAGGTCGGAGAAGAGGGTGATGCAATAATTGGCACAGTCTTCTGCATCTGCATTTCCCAGCGGAGATAGTCTTTCTGTGAAGTCCATCAGATTTTCCATGCCCTTCACTCCCTCTCCTGCCGTGGTCATCGTTGGGGATTGGGAAATTGTATTGATCCGGATCTTCTTATCACGTCCATAGATATAGCCAAAGCTACGGGCAATGGATTCCAGCATCGCCTTGGCATCAGCCATGTCATTGTAGCCATAGAGTGTACGCTGGGCTGCGATGTATGAAAGTCCGACCACAGAACCCCATTCATTGATGGCATCCAGTTTACGGGCAACCTGAAGGACTTTATGGAAAGAAATTGCAGAAATATCAAGGGTTTTATTCAGATAGTCATAATCCAGATCATCATACGACCGCTTTTTGCGAACGTTCATCGACATCCCTATTGAATGCAGGATGAAATCAAGCTTGCCACCCATATGTTCCATGCTTTTTTCTACGAGGTTTTCCAGGTCAGGAACAGAGGTTGCATCAGCTGGAATCACGAGCGAACCGGTAGCGGCAGCCAGGTCATTCAGGGTTCCCAGGCGCAGCGCCATGGGAGTATTGGTCAGGACCATCGTTGCACCTTCTTCGTGAGCTTTTTCAGCTACTTTCCACGCAATGGATTTTTCGTTGAGGGCTCCGAAGATCAACCCCCTTTTACCTTTTAAAAGATTGTAGGCCATGGTTATATGGTATTAGTTTTTCAAATTTAATTCTTTGCTAAAAGCTCTTTCGCTGTCTCCACCGCTGATTTTGAGACATTCTCACCGCTCATCATCTTGGCGATCTCCACAATACGTTCGTCAGCACTAAGCGTACGGATATGGGTATGGGTAGTTTGGGCATTGACAACTTTGTACACATAGGCATGATGCTCTCCTTTGGCAGCAATCTGCGGCAGGTGAGTTATTACCAAAACCTGAAGTGAATTGGCCAGTTGTTGCAGGATCAGTCCGACTTTATCGGCAACTTCTCCTGAAATTCCAAGGTCAATCTCATCAAAAATAAGGGTCGGCATTAATTTTTGTTTCGAAATTAAGGATTTTACAGCCAACATCAAACGCGAGAGTTCTCCACCTGAAGCTACCTTGGCAATTTCTTTTAACTCACCGCCTTTGTTGGCATTAAAGAGAAAATTGATCGCATCGATTCCAGTGGGACCTACTGAGTCTTGTTTGTTGTTTGTAATCCGGATGCTTGCGTTTGGAAGTCCCATGTTTGCCAGTAATCCCACAAGGTTTTTCTCAACCTGGGAGATGACTGAGGTTCGGCCCTTTGAGAGTTTGTTTGCAAGCAAAACAACTTCATCCTGTTTTTGTTTGAAGTAGCTGACCAATTCTTCAATTTTCCCTGAAAGCGAAGCCAGTTTATTCAGTTTTTCTTCCAGGGAGTTTTGTAAACTTATTAATTCGACAACATTGTCGACGTGATGTTTTTTCTGTAGAGAATACAGCTGAGCCAGTCGGTCGCTGTATTGCTGAATCGTTTCAGGATTGTAAATGACGTCATCTTCGGCTTTCTCGATTTCTGAAGCTAAGTCCTTTGCTTCTATGTATAAGCTGCGCATTCGTTCCTCCGCTTCAGACAGGGAAGGCATGTATGACACAGCATTGCTTAAGGCATAGAGTGCTTCATTCATGAGTGAGATCACATTGACATCTGCCTTGTTCATGGCTTCACTGGCCTTAAATAAATTTGCTTTTACTTCCTCAGCATGCGTCAGCAAGCCAAGTTCAGCCTCCATTTTGCTTTGCTCCTCAGGGTTCAGATGGGCTTCCTGCAACTCATTCAGTAAGAAGTTGTAATAATCTTCGTCAAGCCGGGCTTGCCGTTCTTGTTCCTGCATCAAGGCCAGTTCTTTTTCAAGACGTTTCATGACAGACCAGGCTGATTGATATTCTGACTGTAATTCGCCATGGAGTGCATAATGATCCAAGACATCCAATTGAAAAGAAGCCTCACGCAATAGCAGGTGTCCATGCTGTGAATGGATATCAACCAAAAGATCCCCTAATGCTTTTAGCTGGTTTAGGTTTACTGGAATATCGTTAATAAAGGCCCTGGATTTCCCCTGAGGGTTGATTTCTCTTCTCAATATGCACTGAGGCTCATAGTCCAAATCATTTTCTGTAAAGAAGTTTTCGAAATTCAGCCCTGAGATGTCGAAAGTCCCTTCAACCAGGCATTTTTGTTTCTTATCCATTAAGACTGAAGTGTCAGCCCGTTGACCCAGTATCAATCCCACAGCACCCAGAATAATTGATTTGCCAGCCCCAGTTTCGCCTGTAATGACCGTAAGCCCTGGATTTATATCAAGGTCGAGGCGATAAATAAGTGCATAATTCTCTATCTGGAGATGGCAGAGCATAATCAGAAAAATGGAATAGTATTAAACAAAGATAAACGGAAACTGCAAAAAAACTATTTACTCTCTACGATCTTTTGGTATTTATTCCCGTTGGCGGCATCTATTTCTTTCAGGAGGTTCATTGCCCTGGTTTTGTCCATTGGAGAAGCCTGACTGAAAATGTTAACCATTTCATCGGATTTAGCATCCATGACGAGTTGCATCAGGTATAGCCCTGGTTTTTCCCTAAAGGCCTTTCTGAATGACTCCAGGCTTTCCATTATAGCAGCCCTGCCGATCTCCATATTTTCTGTCATATTGTCGAGGCCTTCCCGATGGTATTTGTACATTCCTTCACGAATGCCACTGTAGCTTGAATTGGTAAGATTCTCAACAAGCCAGTATCGGTTTTTCATGCTTTCATAGGATTTCCATCCTTTTTCAGGAGCGTTCTGGGCAGCGCTCACAATGGATTGTGCTTTCTGATAGAAAGGTGTGCCACCATTTTGACTGAAAGTGTCGAAGTCAAGCCCCAGGAAGATATTCAGGTAATAGGCGACCAAGGCACTTAGGTTGTCGGAATGGGTGTTTTCGATAAATTCAATATTCTTTCCCTCCAGATATTCGAATTCAATGTCTTTATCGATATAATTTAAGAGTGTAGAATAATAACTGGTATGATACACAGGTCTCCTGCACTGAACTGACATTGTGCCGGAAAATTTGTCGCCGGAACGGTTGTTGATGATGATCATCAGGTTACATTCAATTTTTTCCTCAGCCTTAAAATTATAGCTTGTCCATTTTTTGTTGTTAATAAACTCGTATAATGTTTTTTGTAAGTCTTCATAAACTGAGCGGTCAGTAGATTGTACCTGGGAAGAAGAAACGCTTACCTGGCATAGGAATTCCTGTGCACTGGCCGTGAATACAGAAGAAACCAAGAGTAAAAGGATCAGGAGTTTTTTCATATATCTTATTTGTCGTTGGTTCTCTTGAAGTGATTTTCGATATATCGAACAATATCGATTGCCACTTCATGTTTCGATTTTAATGGGAACTGCAAAGGGTCTTTATTTTTTCCTATCAGGGTAACCTTGTTGGTAGAAAACCCAAATCCGGCTCCTTTATCTTTTAATGAATTCAGAACGATCAGGTCAAGGTTCTTTTCCTTCAATTTCTTCTGTGCATTCGGAATCTCGTGGTCGGTCTCCAGGGCAAAGCCAACTAAAAACTGGGATTTCTTTTTTTCTGAGCCCATCCATGCCAGGATATCTTTGCTTGGTTTTAAGCTGATTGAAAGACCTTCACCTTTTTTCTTGATTTTTGAAGCGGATACCACCGCCGGCGTGAAGTCAGCAACAGCTGCAGCCATGATGATAATGTCACTTTGGGGTGCAATCTCCTGGCAGGCCCGAAACATCTCCTCAGCACTGGTAATATTGGTTCTCTCAATAGAAGGATCAGTTGTGGTCAGGTCAACAGGACCTGCAATAAGTTTGACGATCGCACCTTTTTCTGCAAGCGCTTCGGCAAGGGCAAAACCCATACGGCCAGAAGAAAAATTCCCGATAAATCGCACAGGATCTATCTTTTCGTAGGTCGGCCCGGCGGTGACCAGAACCGTTTTATTTCTTAACGGGCTTTTTTTTTTGAAATACTCAGCAACAAGTTCCAGAATTGCTTCAGGTTCTTGTATTCTACCTTTTCCGTGAAGCCCGCTGGCCAGTTCTCCTTCATCAGGCTGGATGAAGAGGTTTCCATAAGAACGAAGCGCATCAATGTTCCGTTGTGTCGAGGGATGTTCGTACATGTCAACATCCATGGCAGGGGCAAACATCACCGGGCAACGGGCTGCCAGGTAAACCGCAATCAGAAGGTTGTCCGCTTGTCCGCTGACCATCTTCGACAAAGTATTGGCCGTTAATGGGGCGATCAGGATCAGATCAGCCCAGTTTGCCAGGTCGATATGAGAATTCCAGGCACCGGTTCCAAGGTCAAAAGGTTCAGTAAGGACAGGGCGTTTCGATAAAGTTGACAAAGTTAGCGGGGTGACAAAATCATGTGCTGAAGGTGTTAATATCACCTGGACCTCGGCACCTTCTTTCACAAAGAGCCTGACAAGCAAAACAGCTTTATAGGCTGCGATGCTCCCGGTGATTCCCAGTAAGATCTTCTTCCCCTTTAACATCAGAAGTTTTTCTATCGACCACCCTTAACCAATGGATTTTCTTCCCTATATGGATTGCGGAAATAAATCTGGTCATTTAAAAATTCGTGAATGGAGATCAGCGTTGGTTTAGGAAGTTGCTCATAAAATTTTGCAATTTCGATCTGTTCCCTGTTCTCGAAAACTTCTTCCAGGTTATCAGAGGTAGTCGCAAATTCTGAGAGTTTTTTATTTAACTCTTCCTTAAGCTCCAATCCTATCGTGTTGGCACGTTTTGAAAGGACAACCAAAGACTCGTAAATATTACCTGTTTCTTTGTCGAAGTCATTCATGTCGCGGGTAACAGCCACGGTGTCGGTTTTGATTTTTTTGTAATCCATGTGTATCTATAATTATTAATTATTGATGTTCAAAACAGAATAAGCTTTAAAGGCTTGACTTTGAAGCACTTTTGCCTCTTTTGTGTATTTGCTTTCCGGATAGAAAGTGATAAAAGTACTATATGAATCCAGTGCTCCTTTATAGCGTTCTTTCTTTTTATCCTGTACGCTATTTTCTGCGAATGAGCAGTATGCTTTCAGCGTCAGGAATAAGAGATCTTCTTTATAATGTGAATTGGGATATTCTTTGTAAACGTTTTTAAAACATGTAATGGCCGACTGATAGTCTCCCATATTGTAAAAAAGTTTGCCGATTTCGTAATCTTTTTTCTCCAGCTTAGAGCGTAGCTCGTCCATGAGGTCATTACATTTAGCGGCACGTTCGCTGTTGGGATACAAATTCAGAAAAAGCTGAAACTCCTGTAAAGCGGAGTATGTATCTGACTGATCAAGGCTATATTCAGGTGAAGTCAGGAAGGTGCAGAAAGCGCTTAGATACAATGCCTCTTCTGCCAGCGCACTATTTGGGGAATTCTTGGCAAAAGTTTTGAACTTAAAGCCAGCAACAATATAATCTCCCTGTTGATAATAACATTTGCCCATATTGAATGTGATCATCGCAGCTTTGTCAGTGCCCCTGTACATCGGAAGCACATTGTCATAAAGCTGTAAGGCACGTGTATAATCACCCTTATCATAGTAGTTGTTTGCAGCGTCCAGTTGTTTTTGAAAATCATTCGATTTGATCAACTTCTGGTAACCAGAACACGAGCTAATCACCAAAGTCCCTATAATTAAGGATAGGATGGCTGTCATTTTCCATGACAGTCTCAAACCAAAATATTTTGGGGTTCCTTTCATGCTCAATTATTTAACGATCAATTCTTTGTGCAAAACAATATGGTTCTGGCTAAGTCTTAAAAAATAAATGCCAGGATTCAAGCCTTGTAAACTCAGTTGGTTGAAATCTTGATCATTTAAAACCAAAGTCTGGCTTTGAATTTCTTGTCCTACTAAATTGTACAATGACAATTGCGCCTTGCCATGTTCAAAACCCTGGGTAAAGATGTTCACATTCTCAGTAGCAGGATTTGGATACACGACAAATTGTTGTGTTGTCGGGTCATTTTGTTGGATTGCCAGTGCCGGACCTGCATATTTATAGATCCCGCCGCTGGGGCTAAATGTATTCATCCCTCCGGCCCACCCGGTACTAGGGTCAATAAAGTTCACACAATGAAAGTAAGGAGATGTCAATGGAGAAGGTTGACCAAACGCAAGCCAGGAACTTCCTGCATCGTTTGTGAAGCTCATCCTGAAACCGACGCTGACAAATGTTTTTTCCGTGCCGGGTACAAATGCCAGATCTGCAGTGTTAACTGTTCCGCTGGCGTTAACTGATGACCAAGTCATTCCCCTGTCATGGGTTTCGTAGAGCTCCCAACTGTCGCCATCAAGCCCTACCCTTCCGACAAGACCGCTCAGGCTATCGTAAAAGATGACCTTTTTCATTGTAGAAATTGGTGAGGGAAGGAATGACCAATGTTTGCCATTATCGTGACTTACAAAGATCTTTCCGTAGGTATTTCCACCAAACCAAACGGTGTCGCCCTGAACACAGAAAGAGGTATTGAGTGCATATTCGTCAGCCTGACTGACAGGAATGTTGTTGGCAGCAACAGGCATCCAGTTGATGCCGCCATCTAAAGTCGTATAAATCTCAAACCGTCCATTGTAAGGATTTCCAATGCAAAGCCCCTGGTCTTCATTCCAGAAGTGAACGAACACAGGGTTTACGTGAAAAACAGCGGAATCCATACGGGTCCAGTTTAGTCCGCCATCGTTAGTTCTGCAAATATAGCCACCGGTATCAGACGGATTTTGCATCACAACCCATGCGGTGTCAGGATTTAAAGCAAAGATGCCGGCTGATTGTAAGCCTGATGCGCCAGTGACAAAACCTGGTGTCCAGTCAAGACCTCCATTGACGGTTCTTGTAAATTCATTAATGGGAATGGCAAGATTTCCGGCATCAAAAGCAGTTGCCCAAACAACATTGGCATTAACAGCCTGAATGTGATTAATTCCCCGGGCTGAAATAAAGCCATGCCATTGAGAAACCCATTGGGCCTGGGCCAGGCTAAAACAGAAGAGCAGCAGGAAGATAAGTGTAGAATTCCTTTTCAGGGTCATTTACAATAGTTTTGATGATTGGGCATAAATAGCTATATGCTTAAAAAGCCTGCAAAGATAGTAATTTGTCGGATATCTTTTACAAGATTTTGTACAGCTTGGAAACGAAATTCCTGCGCTAATATTATGATTGCAAGGCGATTTTATAAGTTTGCAGGCATCTTTTTCGGGCAAAGTCGTGTGAGACCATAGGTGCGGGATAATCACGAGATCCGAATTCAGGCACCCACTTGCGTATATATTCATTGTCAGGATCAAATTTTGTGCGTTGTATTTCAGGGTTAAAAATCCTGAAATACGGTGCTGCGTCGCAACCACAACCTGCAGCCCATTGCCAGTTGCCATTATTGGCTGAAAGCTCAAAGTCCAGCAGTTTCTCGGCAAACCAGGCCTCACCCCATCGCCAGTCGATTAATAGGTCTTTGGTTAAAAAACTGGCGGTAAGCATTCTTACCCTGTTGTGCATAAAGCCCGTTGCGCTAAGCTCACGCATCCCGGCATCAACCAATGGAAAGCCAGTCCTACCCTCCTGCCATCGCTGAAAATCTTCCGGATCGTTTAGCCAGGGAATACGGTCATATTCAGGACGAAATGAAGTAGTGCAAACTCTTGGAAAATGATAAAGAATGCTCATAAAGAACTCGCGCCAGATCAGCTCATTCAGAAAAATGCTGTTCGCGGAAAAGGCTTCTGACACCAGTGAACGGATTGAGATCGTCCCAAAACGCAGGTGAACACCAAGTTTGCTGGTCGCTAAGGCAGGCAAATCCCTTGTTTTTCCATAATTGCGAATAATATCTTTTGGGAAGTCAGCCTGGGGAAAGGTAATATGTGACGGCGTAAACCCTATATCCTCTATTGATGGCAGTGTTGAAGGATTGGTTTTAAGTAAGTTTTTCCATATTGGAATTGGTTGTTTTGTGTTCAGAGCCTGATAAGTAGTCAGCCATTTTTTGGAATATGGTGTGAAAACGCTAAAAGGCGTTCCATCCTGTTTTAGTACCTCGTTTTTCTCAAAAATCACCTGGTCTTTAAAAGTGTGAAACCAAATCTCCTGCCCTTCCAGCAAGGCTATTACTCTTTGGTCACGCGCAATCGCCTGGGGTTCGTAGTCATGATTGGTGTAGACTTCTTTCAGATTGCCTTGTTCAGCCAAAGATCTAAAGCCTTCAATAGGCATTGTTTTTAAAACATATAGGGTGCTCCCCATTTGTTCCAGTGTTGCTTTTAGTCGACCCAGTTGTAGGTGGATAAAGTCAATTCGTTTGTCTGAAGGTCCTTGTAATTTGTCGAGGATTTCGGGATCAAAGAAAAAGACAGGAAGCACAGGGTATGGTCCCGCGAGTGCAGCTAAAAGGCCGTTGTTATCTTCCAGGCGCAAATCCCTTCTGAACCAGAAAATACTAAAGTCTTGATTGCTTTTTAAAGATAAATTATTAAACATACTATATTAAGATCGATTCTAAAATTCACTACTGTTAAGAAATTCCATCGCCATTAACCCTAGATTCGATGAATACTCTTAACTTTGCAGCCTTGAAAATTAAAATTATAGACAGTGGATATTTTTGACAAAGTTACGCAGAATTTAGGGCCTATCGGAATCTATTCCAAGCAGGCTCATGGGTATTTTACTTTTCCTAAACTTGAAGGAGAAATCGGTAATAGGATGATCTTCAGAGGAAAAGAGAAGCTCGTTTGGAGTCTCAACAATTATCTGGGTCTTGCGAATGATCCTGAAGTTCGTGCTGCCGATGCTGAAGCTGCAGCTCAATATGGCATGGCTTACCCGATGGGTGCCAGGATGATGTCAGGTCAAACGAAATATCACGAGCAATTAGAGCAGGAACTGGCTGCCTTTGTTGGCAAAGAGGATGGTTTTCTCTTGAACTACGGTTACCAGGGTATGGTTTCCATCATCGATTGCCTGGTCAATCGCCAGGATGTAATTGTTTACGACTCCGAAGCACATGCCTGCATCATCGATGGCGTTCGTCTGCATTTTGGAAAACGATTTGTATATCCACATAATAATATGGAGAACCTCGAGAAAGAACTCGAGCGCGCAAAAAAAATCACCGATCAGACCGGTGGCGGTATCCTTGTGATCACAGAAGGTGTTTATGGCATGTCAGGTGACTTAGGAAACCTCACTCACATTGTAAAACTCAAAGAAAAATACAACTTCCGTTTGTTGGTCGATGATGCCCACGGTTTTGGTACCATGGGTCCCAATGGTGCCGGTACCGATTCTCATCTGGGTGTTCAGGATGCTGTCGATATCTATTTTGGCACCTTTGCCAAAGCCATGGCAGGTATCGGGGCTTTTGTAGCCAGTAACGAGGCTGTTACTAACTTCCTCAGGTATAATATGCGTTCCCAGATCTTTGCCAAATCACTGCCAATGCCTATGGTCATCGGAGCACTAAAACGTCTTGAATTGGTTAAGACTCGTCCCGAACTTCGTGCCAACCTCTGGAAAATCGTAACTGCATTACAAGCTGGTTTCAGAGAAAATAACTTTAACCTTGGAAATTGTAATTCACCTGTCACCCCTGTATTCCTGAGTGGTGGTGTCTCTGAAGCGGCAAATCTGACTTTCGACCTCAGGGAGAACTTTGATATCTTCTGTTCGGTTGTTACTTACCCGGTGATACCCAAAGGCAACATCATGCTTCGTATCATTCCAACAGCGGTTCACACCATGGAAGACGTAAACTATACCATTCAGACATTCAGCAAGATAAAAGATAATCTGGATGCAGGTTTTTACAATACCGGCGAAATCGTCGATATTTTCAAAAAATAACTAAGGGATTAATACCCGTAGGGTTTCACAATAATAAGCATTGGAAACTCTAATCAAAAGCAAGCCTTTTGAAATACCATCGAATGAAAGGGGAAGTCCGCCATCAAGCTGCTCCCCTTTTATTTTTTCCTGCAACACCATTTGCGACTGACTGTTCCACACCTCAATAAGGATGTCTCCACGCCATTCTTTATGGGAATGAAGGTATGTAATTCCTAAAGCCGGGTTTGGAAAAACTGTCAAATTCGAACCCTTACCCCAGGGAAATTCCGGAATTCCTTGCGATAAAGGGATCAGCTTCACATCCAGAAGGCTGGCCTGGTGGTTAACAACATTAACATTATATACAGTTTTTGGCCAATAGCCAGTGGCAGTATAAGTCAGATTGTATGCCCCCGGGGAAAGTAGCCTGTAATAGTTGCCAACTGGCAAGGTCGACCATACCTGTGAGCTATCATGATCATGACCGTTGATAAATACTCTTGCTTTCAGGGGGGCAGTTGTGACAGAATCCGTTACAATGCCATGAACGCCATAAGTCACTTGGGTCATGTAATTCATCAGTGAGCGAAAATTGCAGTTCCAAAAACCAGGCAGGGTTGAGCCTGGAGTCAGGTTGTTGTTCCCAATCTCAAAAGTTGCTTCCCTGGAACGATGAAAATAAGTCATGTAATCCTGCCGGCCGCCAGTAATTGTATACCAGGCATATCCGTTGGTGATGCCATTGTCGAGGTCAGTGAGATAACCCACAGGCCCGTAAGCATGAACCGTATCTACATATTCACGGCTTACCTGCTGCCACCAGCTATCATCTGCATGTAGATTTGACCAGGTATCCCAGGGATAGTTGATAACCTCAGCCCCATTGTGGAAATTGCCACCCATTGATATATGATGTGTATTGGCAAAATTCATCATAATCACGGTTTCAGGCTGCCAGGCATTGCCGTCAGGATGCTGGCCCGCCTGAGGATCTGGAAAGTTCCTGTTGAGGTCTACCCCATTGGAGTTATAGCGTGTAGCCTGGTTAACTGAGTTGTTTCCACCAAAATATGTCCCGTCAGGATTTGTCAGGGGATTGATAAAAATCTCGGCATGATCGAGTAAATTGGTCACCTGTGGATTGGTTCCGTAGTTAGTCAACAGGTAGTCAATAAGCCTGAGCATCAAAATATAGCCTGTCGTTTCGTTTCCATGGATACTCGAAACCCACAGAAATTGAGGCTTGTTTTGAAGTGAATCTGTAACGTTTGAACTTATCCGGGCCATCAGAATTTTTCGGCTGCTAGCCAGGGTCCCGATATTCTGAACCTTACATAGCGTAGGATGATCTGTTTGAAACTGAGTCATCATACTCTCATAGGCTGAGTAGGTCGGGTAAGCGTCCCAGACATTGGGTGAGTTAAGCGGTCCAATCTCTTTGGTAATGACAGGATTGGCAAGACCGGGTGCTGGGATAATTAAATAATCCAAATCCCATTCCCTGAAGGCTGCAAATTCCTGTTTGTTGGCATAGGCCTTGATTTTCAGGCCATCTACCCTATCGATTGATATGATCTTGCTGAGTTTGTTGACATCCCCTAAATGGGCGACATTGAATTCAAAACATACCTCCGGCCTGTTGCCGAAAATCCTGTTTAACTCCTGACCCTGTTGAGCCGATTCCTGACTACTAGCTCCCCCTATCCATAAAAAAATGGAGATGAGCATGAAAAGATTTCTTTTAATCATTAAGTGTTTTTGAATGACTATTAAACAATTTCCCCCGGGGGAAAGGAATTTGATTAATAAGTATTAATAAAATCGTTGATCATTTGATATACCGTCCTGTTTACAGGTACCAGCGGAAGACGTTGGTATTCCTCACAATAACCCATCACATGTAATGCCGCTTTAATTCCTCCTGGACTTCCATCCATGAAGAGATAATTGACGAAATCATAGAGCTTATAATGGATAGAAAGTGCTTTGTCAAATTCACCCTTAAGACAATAGCGCACCATATCACCAAACTGACGTGGATAAGCCTGGCCAACGACTGAAATCACGCCGATGGCACCCAAAGTCATCATCGGGTAAGTCAGGTTATCATCTCCGGATATCACATTGAAACCCTCAGGCTTGTTTTTGATGATTTCCATGATTTGAGAAAGATTCCCTGAAGCTTCTTTTATCGCGACCACATTCTGGCAGTTTTCCGCAATTTTTAAGGTGGTGCCGGAAGTCATATTGGCACCGGTTCTTCCCGGCACATTATATAAAATTATTGGGAGCGGACATTCGGAGGCAAAGGCCTTATAGTGCTGAAATATACCCTCTTGTGTAGGTTTGTTATAATAGGGCGATACCGATAGAATTGCATCAACTCCTTTCAAATCATACTGATGGAGGCTTGAAATTACCTCAGTCGTGTTATTGCCACCTACTCCAAGGACAATTCCAGCCTGTGAACCATTGGCTTCGATGACAAATTGCAGGACTTCTGCTTTCTCCTCTTTTGACAAGGTTACCGATTCTCCGGTAGTCCCTAGTACGACAAGGTATTCAATTCCATTGCCAATAACATTTTCGACAATATGCCCCAACGCAGTGAAATCAATTTTCCCTTGCGCATTAAATGGGGTGACCAGGGCAAGCCCGGTACCTTCTAAGTTGGTTTTCATGCTAATCACTGTTTTTTAACATATTCAGATAGCGGGCTGTGTTCTCCAGGAATTCTGCCTGGCTGGTATTGTCTTCCACCTTAATCATGACATCGTAGAAGGCTGTATGCTTTTCGTTGAAACGGCCAACCTTCATATAGGCTTTTGCCATGGCTGAAATGTATAATAAAGGATAATATTCCTTGACGCTGATATTCAAAAATAAGTCGAAATTTTCTTTGAAAAAATTGTTAACATATTGATTGACTGGCTTTTTATACCAGTTCAGATCTTTTTGCATGATAATGCTGTTGTAGATAGACTGGTTCAGGTAGCTGGGCAATTTGTTGTCATCATAATAACCCAGGGCAATGACAGTTTTTTGTTCTGTTTTTATCGATTTGAGAAAGTTAAAGATTACTTTGTAGGTTTCTTCATCCGGAATAGAATAAAGAACCCCTATGGTTTTTGCGTCATTCAGGGAAACCGTTTTGCGTACCCTGAGCTGGTTGATCAGTTCTTTTTTCAACTGCCTGTTGGCGATGAAGCTTTTAATAGTGTCGAGTAGATTCACGTGGGTGGATATTTGGCACTAAATTACTTATTATTTGATAATTTACCAATATGCCAATTTTCAATATACCAATGTCCCAAATACATGGGGTGCAGGTATTATTCGGTATTAATGGATACTTTTGTGATTAATTATTAATTCAAATCCCTTGCAAATCACTTTCCTCGGCACCGGCACCTCCCAGGGAGTTCCTGTTATCGCTTGCGAATGTGATGTTTGTATGTCGAATGATGCCAGGGACAAAAGGTTACGTTCTTCAGTAATGGTTCAGACTAAAGAAACATCTATCGTTATTGATACAGGGCCTGACTTCCGCCAGCAGATGCTTCGTGAAAATGTGAAACGATTGGATGCCATCTTGTTGACCCATGGCCATAAAGACCATGTTGGTGGATTGGATGATGTTCGGGCCTTTAATTATATCCAAAGTAAAGCAATGGATGTGTATTCCAGCCCAGAAGTTCACGAAGTGATCCAAACCGAATTCTCCTATGCCTTTGCCAAGGACAAGTATCCTGGCGTTCCTGAAATCAAATTACATAATGTAGGTGAAGCTCCTTTTCTAATCAATGAACTTAGTGTTTGCCCGGTTCATGTGATGCATTTCCGCTTGCCTGTCCTTGCCTACCGCATAGAAGACTTTGTTTATATCACCGATGCCAGTTTTATTTCACCTGAAGAAATACTTAAGATAATGAATTCAAAAGTATTGGTGGTGAATGGTTTAAGAAAACAAAGACATTACTCGCACTTTAACCTGGAGCAAGCTTTGCATTTGATAGAACAAGTGAAGCCAGCAAAGGCTTTTATCACACATATGAGTCACGCCATGGGACTTCATGATGAAGTTCAGAAGGAATTACCGGAGAATGTGTTTTTGGCTTATGATGGATTGAGGGTTGAAAGTTAAACGACTTAGCGATATGGCGACTTGGTAACCTGCGAATCTAATCTAACGACTAACTACCAAAAACTAACATCTACCGCTTGCGAACCTTTTTCAAAGTAAGCAGATTCATTGCATTACATCCCAAGCCTTCAACATTTTTAGCCCTGAAACGAAGCACCTGGTCATAATACAGCACCACAACCGGCGCATTCTCAATGATGATCTTGTCCATCGCCTTGTATTTCTTGATGCGCAAGGTATCATTCAGCTCTTTCTGCGATTCTTCATAGAGTTTGTCGTAGTCCGGATCAGAGAAGTGGGTGTAATTCGGACCTTGGGGACTGAAATTCCTTGAATAGAACAAACTCAGGTAGTTCTCTGCATCCGGGTAGTCTGCAATCCAGGAAGCGCGGAAGAAGCCGAGCTTTGCCTGCGCCAGCATCTCGCGCATACTGGCGGCCTGGTGGACATCCAGCCTGACCTTCAAGCCTAAGTCTGTCAATTGTTGCTGGATATAAGTGGCCAGGTCGAGATACGCATTGTTGGTTGACAGTACGATCTCAGGCATTCCCTTGCCCCCCGGAAAACCGGCAGAAGCCAGGAGCTGTGCAGCTTTGGCAGGATTGTAAACATATCCCCTGACTTCAGTTGAGTCGAAACCAGGGATGCCAGGCGGGATAAAGCCATAACAACCGGGCAATCCGATGTTATTCCGTAAATAACGCATCATCTTTTTACGGTCAAAGCCCATATTGATAGCCTGCCTGACTTCTTTTTTCCGCAACGGGCTGTCTTTAAAGCGTTCCAGCCCAGGATCAACCTGGAAACCAAGGTATTCAGTATTCAGATAGGGTTGCGTTGTCAGAATAAATTTGTCGCGGTATTTTGGATTTAAGGCGCCTGAAGGAGTCAGTAACTCATCTTTATAACTTGGGTCGAGCCCAGATAGAAAATCAAGATTCCCTTTCACAAGTTCCAGAAAAGCTGATTGTTTGTCGACAATAAAAGTAATGGCAACGGCATCCAAAAAAGGAAGCCTCTCCTTCCCATCATATTCAAAATAGGTCTCGTTTTTAAGCATAACAAGCTTGATTCCTTCTTTCCAAAGTTTAAAGTAAAACGGCCCTGTTCCCACAGGATGTTTCCGGAAGTCTTTCCCATAATGCTCAACAATTTCCTTTGGAACTACCGAACAATATTGCATCCCCAACAAACCCAGGAATGCAGGGAATGGCTGTTTAAGTTTAATGGTGAACGTGCTGTCGTTCAGTGCATTGAATCCATAATTAGTGTTGAGGCTATCCACCAGAGTAAAGATCCATGCACCCGGAGATGCTGTTGCCGGATTCATGAGCCTGGCAAAACTATAAACAAAGTCATCCGCAATGACTTTCCTGGATTTCGTTCCACGAAACAAGGGATCATCATGAAAAAGGACATCCTGACGTAGGCTAAAAGTGTAGAGTTTTCCACCTTCAGAGATTTTCCAATGCCTGGCGATGCAAGGACGGATATTCAGCTGATCGTCAAATTGGACCAGGCCGTTAAACAGCTGGTTGATGGCCCAGATATTTGCCTGGTTCCTGGCAAAGGCCGGATCCAATGAAGTGATCCCGGAAGCTTCATTGTAACGGAACACTGATTTTCCTGCATCCGATTGTCTTTCTGAACAATTGTAAAGAAAAAAACAGGCCAGTAAACTAATATATATATTGATGTGTCTTGATGAAATCATTGAGCAAAGGTATCTTTTCCTCCGATTGCATAAAAACAGTAATTTAGGCCCTCTGATTTTTTTATTCTTAACCATACCAATTATGCTGAAAAAGGCGATACAAAAAGCGTTCGTAATTATCATCCTTACATTTCCTGTGGCAATCTTTGCCCAGCAATCAGAAACGTTACTGACCCATGAGATGAGTCCGGCAGAAGCTTTAAACAAGGGCTCAATCGGCAAAGCATTCGTTGAGACTCCCCCACCCTTTGCCAATATTCGCAATGTGGCTGAGTTTGAACCTATGGAAGGAGCATTGGTCCGCTATCCTTTTGGGATTCCATACCCGCTTATTGCGGAGATGTCACAAAATACCATCGTTTGGACCATTGCCAATGGCGCCTCAGCGATCGCAACTGTCACCACAAATTATACAAGCAATGGCGTAAACCTGGCCAATTGCCGCTTTATCAATGCCAACTCAAACTCATATTGGACAAGGGATTTCGGACCATGGTTTATCCAATATTCCGACAGTAATTATATAAGACAAACTGCGATTGTTGACTTTCCCTACAACCGTCCACGCCCCTTAGATGATGAGATCCCCAAAATCGTTGCTGATTCACTGAATCTTCCCTGGTTTGGGATGAATGTCATCCATACTGGTGGCAACTATATGACAAGCGGGATGGGAAAATCTACTTCCACTGACTTAACTGTCGTTGAAAACCCAACACAAACGGTGGCTCAAATCGATCAAAAGATGCACGACTACCTTGGAATCAATAACTATGACATTGTTGCGGATCCCAACCTTTCTACCACAATCGATCACATCGACTGCTTTGGCAAATACCTGGCTCCTGACAAAATCCTGATTCGTTCAGTCCCTCCGACCAATGGTTCCTATGCCGCATTGGAGGCCACTGCGCTACATTATGCCAATGACACCAGTCCCTATGGAACTCCATTTAAGGTATATCGGGTTTACACTCCGAACGACCAGCCCTATTCAAATTCAGTGATATTGAACAACAAAGTTCTTGTTCCTACGATGAATCAAATACAATATGATACAGCCGCATTGCATGTGTATGAACTGGCCATGCCGGGTTATAGCGTATTCGGATTCAATGGACTGAGTGGTGGCGATGCCTGGATCTCCAGCGATGCACTGCATTGTCGCGTGATGGGCTTGGCTGACAGAGGCATGTTGTATATCGAGCACAAGCCGATTTCAGGCAATCAGCCAGTGCTGACACCTTATCCCGTCAATTGTAAGATAGAGACCTTTAGTGGACAAGGATTGTATGCAGATTCAGCCCTGGTTTATTATAAAGTCAACAACGGGGCATATAGCAGTATTCCATTGACATCCCTGGGAAATCATCAATTTACAGCTAATATCCCTGGCCAGGTGAATGGCAGCACTATTTATTATTATATACATGCCGCCGACTCATCGGGTCGTCACGCCAATCACGCCCTCATGGGGCAGGCGGATCCACACATATTTTATGTGGGTACCGTTGGAATTACTGAACCAACTTTTGAATTAGGAGGTGTAGCCGGGATTCGGATGGTATCACCCAGTCCGTTCAATCACCTGACTTTATTTGACTTTTCCATAAAAAGTCCCATTAATGGTGCCGTTGAAGTTCTTGATCTGCAGGGAAATATAATTAAGACTTTGGTAAAACAGCCCCTTGGACCGGGTTACTACTCTCTTGCCTGGGATGCCACGGATGACCATGGAGCTGTTGTTGCAGCAGGCTGTTATTTTATCAGGCTCACAGCCAATGGTTCTCAATCTTCGAGAAAAGTTATTTATACCAAATAACCTATTCCAGATTAAATTTTAATTGTTTCAATGAAAAAAACGATTTGTCTTTTGTCTTTGCTTTGTCTTAGTATTTCAATGTTTGCCCAGGGCGGTGCCGAAATGTGTTCCCGCCGAAAAAGTAATATGTCACTGGCAAAGCTTGGATCACTCCTTTCACCCAATTCGCCACAACATAAGTTTGATGTATTGAATTATAAATTAAACCTGAATCTGTTTAGCAACTTTTCAGGAAGCTATCCAAAAAGCTTTGCAGCAACAGAGGTGATTACTTTGCGTGTTGATACAAGTCTGACCCAGCTGAGTCTTGATGCTGTAAATTCTTCACTGACAGTCAATAGTGTGGGAATGGCAGGGCAGAGCTTTTCACATTCAGGTGACATTTTAAATATTGTGTTGAATCAGCAGTACAATCCCGGAGATACCATAAGCATCGCCATCACCTATATTCATAAGAACGTGAATGACAATCATTTCTTTGTTGATAATGGATTTGTTTATACCGATTGTGAACCTGAGGGAGCCCGTTGTTGGTTTCCATGCTGGGATAAGCCTTCTGACAAGGCTACAACCGACATTACAGCCAAAGTTCCTGTGAATGTCAAGCTAGCTTCTAATGGCAGGCTTGCTGACAGTATTATCAACGGCGATACTGTAACCTACCACTGGATCAGCCGTGATCCCATGGCAACTTACCTGGTCGTTATCACGGCCAAAGTGAGTTATATGCTTGATATCATTTACTGGCAGAACCTTTCAAACCCCAATGTTTACACTCCTGTTAGGTTTTATTATAACAACGGAGAGACTCCGGCCCCCATCGAATTCATGATGCCCTTAGTCATGACATATTTTTCAACGATTTTTTGCGAGTACCCCTTCGAGAAAAACGGATATGCCACCCTCGATCCAAATTTTAGTTGGGGTGGCATGGAAAACCAAACGATAACAAGTCTTTGTCCGGGATGCTGGAACGAATCGACCGTGGTACATGAATTTGCACACCAATGGTTCGGGGATATGATCACCTGCGGGACCTGGGCCGACATCACACTCAATGAAGGATTTGCAACTTATTGCGAAGCTCTTTGGTACGAGCATGAATACAATTATACAACATACAAGCAGCAGATTCAGGTTAATGCCAACAAGTATTTTAATACCAATCCCGGATGGGCCATTTATAACCCGGACTGGGCAGTAAATACCCCTTCAACCAATGCGATGTTTAATACAGCGATTACTTACTACAAAGGCTCCTGTGTCCTGTCAATGCTGCGATATGTTATGGGTGACAGCCTGTTTTTTCAAGGATTAAAAGATTATTGCACTGATACGGTGAACTTTAAGTATAAAAATGCGGTACTGCAGGATTTCAATGCAAGGATGAATCAGACCTACGGGCAATCCCTCGACTGGTTCTTTAACGAATGGTATAAATTCCCAAACAATCCAACGTATCAGAATTCTTATAACATTGTTGATATGGGTGCCGGCACCTGGAAATTGAGCTTTTTTGCGAAACAAGTTCAGACAGGTGCTACCTTTTTTAAGATGCCACTCGATTTGCAGATCTCCTTTGTGAGCGGCAATGACACCATGATCCGGGTAATGAATGATGTGAATGACCAAGTCTTTTATTTCTATTTTCAGAAACAACCCACCCACCTGGTGTTTGATCCCCAGAACGATATCGTTCTCAAAGAAGGAGGAACAACCGTCAATATTGAAGATCCCGCCTTCACCCCTAATGAATACCTTTTGTCGCAAAATATTCCAAACCCCGCCAATGAAACTACCATGATTCAATATGAGCTGCCCCAGAGATCTGATGTAGACATTAAATTAATGGATATCACCGGCAAAGAAGTAAAGATATTAGAGCATAGAACAAAGAATGCAGGGATCTATCAGATTCATCTTAATACCAATGAATTACAAAGTGGTATCTATCTCTACACAATCAAGGCAGGAAGCTATTTTTGCTCGAGAAAAATGATGGTATATTAGTGTAGAAATCCCAATTATATCTTTATTTGTTGTGGCACCTCATCCCCCAGCCCAAGGGGTTGCGGGATGAGGTGCAAAGACACAAATCCTTCATGAGAATGGGTCGGGGATGAGGTGTAAATCTACGACAGTTTCGTAATCACTGCCCTTGACTATTCCTTTTGAAGCGCCAGCGCAACTACTTCCGACATTTCTTTGACATAATGAAAAGTAAGCCCTTCAATATACTTGGGTTTGATTTCCAGGATATCTTTTTTGTTTTCTTCTGAGAGGATGATCTGGGTGATTTTTGCCCGCCTGGCAGCAAGGATTTTCTCCTTGATCCCTCCTACTGGCAATACCCTTCCTCTGAGTGTGATTTCGCCTGTCATCGCCATTCCCGGTATCACTTTTCTACGAGTATAAGCTGAGGCCAGTGCTGTAAACATGGTGATTCCTGCCGATGGGCCGTCCTTGGGTGTTGCTCCTTCTGGAACGTGAACATGGACATTGAATTTTTCAAAAACGCTTTCATCGAGGTCAAGCATAGAAGCATGAGCCTTAAAATATTCATAGGCAAGGGTTGCCGATTCTTTCATCACATCACCGAGGTTACCGGTCATGGTCAACAGTCCTTTTCCCTTGCTGATACTGGCTTCTACGAAGAGGATCTCACCACCAACCGGTGTCCAGGCCAATCCTGTCACCACGCCGGCTTGTTCGTGTACAATTTGCTTTTCTTTTTGATAAGGCGATGGTCCCAGGATTCGTTCCAGGTCTGCAGGACTAACCTTTTTGTTGTATTTCTCATGCTCCACGATAAACCTGGCGTTGCTACGGATGATCCGGGCAATGATTTTCTCCAGGTTACGCACGCCTGATTCACGGGTATAATATTCAATGATGTTTTCCAGGATGTCATCACTGAATACCAGTTGTGATTTCTTAAGTCCGTGTTCCTTAAATTGTTTCGGGATCAGGTGACGTTTGGCAATTTCGATTTTCTCCTCAATCAGGTATCCGTTGATTTCGATGATCTCCATCCTGTCGAGCAGCGCCGGGTGAATCGTACTCAGCGTATTTGCCGTGGAGATGAACATAATCTTGGAAAGATCATAGTTTACCTCCAGGAAGTTGTCGTAAAAAGTGGAATTTTGTTCCGGGTCCAAGACTTCTAGTAAAGCTGCCGAGGGGTCTCCGTTGACATTCATGCCCAGCACTTTATCAAGTTCATCAAGAACAAATACGGGATTGGAGGATTTGGCTTTTCTCAGGCTCTGAATGATGCGGCCTGGCATCGCTCCAATGTATGTCTTGCGGTGTCCGCGGATCTCTGCTTCGTCACGCAAACCACCCAGCGACATCCTTACATAGTTTCTCCCAACAGCTTTGGCGATAGACTTTCCAAGGGAGGTCTTTCCAACGCCGGGAGGTCCAACCAGGCAAAGGATCGGGCTTTTGATGTCTTTCCTGAGTTTCAGAACAGCAAGGTATTCAATGATCCTTTCCTTGACTTTCTCTAGCCCGTAGTGATCTTCATCGAGCACTTCCTGGGCATGTTTCATGTCGAAGTTGTCGGGTGTCGTCTCATCCCAGGGCAGTTCGACCAATACTTCCAGGTAATTTCCCTGAATAGAGTATTCCGCAGCCATCGGGTTCATCCGCTGTAACTTCTGCATCTCTTTGGTGAAGATCTCAGAGACTTCCTTTGACCATTTCTTGTTTTTGGATTTTTCTATCAACTCCAGCATATGCTGGTCATTCGGGTTTACGCCCAGCTCTTCCTGGATTGTCTTTAGCTGTTGACTAAGGAAATAGTCTCTTTGCTGTTTGTCGATGTCGACTTTAACTTTATCCTGGATTTGATTCTTAAGTTCCAGGATCTGAATATCTTTCGAAAGCTGGGTAAGGACTTGGCGTGCTCTGTCGACGATATCAACCAATTCCAGCAGTCGTTGTTTTTCTGCATTGGAAATGTTGAGGTTGGAGGCGACGAAATTCACCAGGAAAACAGAACTCTCAATATTTTTTATTGCAAAAACAGCATCTGAAGGGATTTGAGGAGAAAGGTTAATGATCTGAACTGCTAAATCTTTGATTGAGCCGATAAGGGCTCCAAATTCCTTGTCCCGGGCTTTAGGCTTTTTGTTGTCATAGCCACTGACTTTTGCTTTAAAGTAAGGTTCATCCTGGAGGGGCTCCAGCATGGTAAAGGGTTTCTTACCCTGTATAATAGCGGTTGTGTTGCCGTCAGGCATTTGTAGCAGACGTAAAATTGTGGCAACAGTTCCGATGGTATATAAGTCACTGAAATTAGGATCCTCGATAGTTCCATCTTGCTGAGCGACAACACCAATAACTTTTGTCCCGCGATAGGCATCTTTGATTAGTTTGATGGATTTATCGCGTCCAACGGTAATTGGGATGACGACACCCGGGAAAAGCACTGTATTTCTCAGAGGCAGGATGGGTAGTACATCCGGAACCTTTTCTGCGTTCATCAAATCTTCGTCTTCTTGCGACAGTAATGGAATGAACTCAGTCTCACCATCTTCCATCCCTGATAATTGATTGGGATTGCTCCCGAAAAAGATATCCATTAAAATTCCTTTCTGCCACTATGGCATAAAAATAACATAAAAACTTGGGTATATGCTGGGTCAAGTACTATGCCATACTGCATCACTATGCAATAAAGGCATGCTAATGGAACAAAGATCTTCAGGCTTTGTTGCCTGAATTATTTGTCTTTTCTGTAAGTAAAGGTGATGTTGAAGATTTCATGAAGGATTTCTTCCTCAATCCAGTTGAATTCTTTGTTGCGACGTTTGAAAACCTGTTTCACCACTTCAATGGCTTTATCATATTTATATGTTTTTACGCCGGAAGGGCCGCCCCAGGTGAATGAAGGAATAAATTGACGGGGAAATCCTGAGCCGTAGATATTGGCAAAAACGCCAACCACAGTGCCTGTATTGAACATGGTATTGATTCCTGATTTTGAGTGATCCCCGAAGACCAGGCCGCAAAAACGCTGTTCTGTATTGACAAAAGACTCATCAGGATAGAACCACATTTTTACTTCTGCATAAGTGTTTTTCAGGTTAGAACAGGAAGTTCCAGCGCCCATATTACACCACTCCCCTATGACGGAATGTCCGATAAAGCCATCATGAGCTTTGTTCGAATATCCGAAAAATACACTTTGGCTGACTTCTCCGCCAATCTTACAAAAAGGACCGATGGTAACAGGGCCATATATTTTTGCACCCATTTTGAGGGTAGAACCTTCCAGAATTGCAAAAGGTCCACGAATCATGGCCCCTTCCATTATTTCTGCATTCTTCCCGATGTAAACAGGACCTTCACTGGCATTGATAATTGCAAACTCAACTTTCGCGCCTTCTTCCAAAAAGATATTCTCTGCGCCAATCACCCGGTTTGTTGCACTAAGGGCTTGTGATTTTCTGCCTTTGGTAATTCTTTTATAATCTTCAATGAGGAATTCTCCATTTCTAATAAAGATGTCCCAGGTGAAGCTAATTTTGCGGACAGGGAAATCGAGTTGTACCTCCACTGGAGTTGAGGAAGTTTTGCTTTGGGTATCAAGATCTTCATCAGGGATATATTCAGCAACCAGGAAATCCCCTTCAACGAGAACTTCCCCGGGTTTCAGATTTAGAACTTTTGCAGCAAGCTTTGCGTCCGGAATTACACAAGCGTTAATCAGGATATTCTGTGTTTTTCTAACTAAAGGGAATTTGGTGGAAAGATAAGACTCTGTGAGTGTAGAGGTGCTACACCCCAACATAGCCTCCCATTTTTCCCTGATTGTTTGAATTCCGATGCGTATATCAGCAACCGGTCGGGTAAATGTGAGGGGAAGAAGATCTTTTCGCTTGGAATCGTCAAAGAGGATGAAGTTCATATCATTGAAAACAAATAACTTATAAATATCTACCTGTAAATTTTATACTCCATTAAAGTACAAAATTATTTATAGCAATATGATTGTTTGAAAAAAAAAATCCCGGAAAACCGGGATTCTTTTTAAACTGTAGAAAAACAAAATTATTGTTGTCCTTCTCTCTTTTCAAAATGCTTTGAATAACGTGTTTTAAATTTATCAACGCGACCTGCCGTGTCAACAAGTTTAATCTTACCTGTATAGAAGGGATGAGAGGTATTCGAAATTTCTAATTTGAATAAAGGATATTCCACACCATCATCCAGCGTGATCTTATCTCTGGTTTGCACACAGGAGCGGGTTACGAAATGATCTTCGTTTGACATGTCTTTGAAAACGACTAAACGGTACTCTTTTGGATGAATATCAGCCTTCATTGTAAATCTATTTTTAGGGCTGCAAAATTATAAAAAAATCTTATAAAACACAAAGCAGAAATAATTTTCTTACAAATTCAATAAAAATTCCATAACATCCACCCCGTCGGCATAGTCAGAAAGGCCTGGTTGTTGGGACTTTCCGAAGGAAACAACCGCACAGGGCAAGGCTGCTTTACTTACCACACACTGAATGTCATTTACATGATCCTGAATGAGTTTTTGTATGTGATCTATTGACTCATATTCTTCGTAAAACACTACAGAAACGGGGCTTACAGCAAATCCTTCTGTTCGTTTAAAAAGCACCAAACCGGCTTCGTAGAAGTCGTCTTTGTTGATCAGGTAGATTGATTTATAGTAGTCGTAATTGTTCCGGTATTTGTTGTGTTGGGCCAGTCCTTCATATTTGCCAAAATATTTAAAAATTCTACGCACATCAAAGTCTTTAGGCACAAAAACTTTGGTGACGGATCGGCAACCCATGCCAAAATACAGGAAAATGTCGTCTGTCAGGCCCTCAAGCTCATCATCGGTTTCATTTCCTGTGATGACAGCGATTCCATTCCTGTTCTTGCGTAAAATCCTGGGGACATCCCTGAAATAATATTCAAAATAGCGGAAAGAGTTGTTACTGCCAGTAGCGATAACAGCATCTTTATTTTCGATTCTGCCTTCAGTAAACACGATACGGTCGCCAAAAGCAGGTTCCAGGTCAATCAGGATATCAGCCAGGGCCGGAAGTAAAAACAAATCATTGGATGACAATTTCCCATTGAAGTTAAACCCTGCCATCAAAACACAAAGAAAGTCATGGAAGCCAACCATTGGGATGTTGCCTGCCATGATGACGTTGATCGTCCGTGAGTAACTATCCGAAGAATCGATCTTATAATGATCTGTCCAGGCATGGAGCGCATCTTTATCCAGCATTTTAGCCAGGGCGAGGAATGAATATAATTGATTTTCAGGGGTGAACCAGGGGTTATAAATGGCTGCTTTAGCAACGACTTCGTCAAACTTTTCCAGTGATGACAAGGGAAAATCAGTTGGGATTACATTCTTTGATTTAAAGGAATGATAGGTGTACAGGAAACTGCCGAGGCGGGCAAAGGCCTGGATCCGTAAATTAAGGCTTGGATTCATTTTATTTTTTTCTGGCAACAAAAGTAGAAAATATAGAGGGATTATCTGTTTCCGATAGATTTGCTGTCTTATTGTGAGTATCTTTATAAGTCATATTGTATGAACAACCTAAACAATCGCGGTATGAAAATGAAGCTGTTTTTTATCACATTAGCGGTATTGCTGTTTATTGATAAACCCATACATGCGCAGGGTATTGTCCTGACTGAGATTATGTATGCGAGTCCTGCCGCCGGAGGAGGTAATGATACGCTTGAATTTTTAGAGTTTTATAACAATACAGATTCAGGAATCAACATGACAGGATATACCATTTCGTCAGCTGTAACCCACACCTTTGCCCCTCTGATTTTACCATCCGGAGGATATATCGTTGTGGCAAAGAAAGCTTCTACAGCTGAGAATTTCTATGGTATCAGCAATGTAGTGGAATGGTCTGCCGGTGACCTCCCAAACAATAACAGTGGGTACATCCGTCTGAGAGACAACTTTGGCGTTTTGCTTGATTCCGTTAAATATGCGTGGAATGCTCCATGGCCGGCAGGATCTTCGGTAACAGGATCTACCTTAATGCTTTGCAATCCGAATCTCGACAACAGCTTCGGAGCCAATTGGGTGATTTCAACGCCACTGAATGCAAATTCATATGGGCTTATCAACAACAAATATGTTTTTGGAACCCCAGGTCAGGCCTGTATTTCAAATCCCCCCTATTTCCCTTCCTGGGCAAGCATTCCTTTTTACGAGAACTTCGACAGTAGCTGGCTCACAAAAAACTGGATGCATGACGTGCCTGACCATCATTGGTTAAATACTCCTGAAAAAGGCAATAGGTCCTGGCGGCGGAATGATGACGGCATCAGTGCAAGCTGGAATAATCCTTCCTCCGGAGCATATGCGATACCAGGTGCACTTGGAAGCATGCATTCAGCAAGGTTTCCTTCAAGTATTATCGTCCCAGGGAATCATGGGGTATTAGACCTCTACCTCGATTGTAATGTTTCCGGAATAAAACGACTAAAGTTCTGGTATAATAATTCGGATGGACCGGATAGTCTTTCGATATTTATGTCAGCAGATAGTGGGCTGACTTTCAGTTTATTAAAAAGCTTTTATTCAACAAGCACACAAAATTGGGAAATAAAGCAAATTGATCTCGGCATCCTTATGTCGCCTCATGTTATAATAAGATTTCAGGCAAATTCCGCAGAGCAGGGCTTGTTTAATATCAGTAATATTGGCATAGATGAAGTTAGCGTTAGCCTGGTGCAGGAAAATGATGCAGGGATTCTTGCAATTACACAGCCTATGCATGCTACATCCTTAGTAACTGATACTATAAAAGTCACGCTAAAGAATTACAGTTCGAATCCACTCAATTCGGTGGATATCAATTGGACAATGAATGGTATCTTTCAGACTCCTCTTCATTGGACCGGTCTCATCCCACCCATGAGCCAGCTAAATGACCTTTTGGTGGGATTTTATACTTTTCCTCCGAATCAAAAATACGAGATTAGGGTCTGGACTGCCCAACCCAATAACACATCCGATCCGGATGTTAACAACGATACTTCAGTCAAGCTTGTTTTTTATCAGAAATATGCCTTGCTGCCTTTTATTGAACATTTCGACAGTAGTTGGGTTGACCGGTTTTCTGTTCATGACAGTCCTGATGAGTATTGGAATAACGTAAATCCTTATGGCAATACCTCATGGCGGCAGGCAAATGACGGGGCCTCAGCTGGCTGGATAAACGCCTCAGCGGGCGCTTATACGCCATTGGGTGCTAAAAACACCATTCAATCTGCAAGATTTCATTCTGCAGGAAACCAAAGTGACGCCCAGGGTATTTTAGATCTATTTCTTAACTTTAGTCTTCCCGGAATTAAGGAATTGAGGTTTTATCAACGTAACAATGATGGATCAGATAGTCTTGATATTTTGATATCCACCAATGGTGGTAAAAGTTTCCAATTTCTAAAGACCTTTCATTTTGTTAGTACCTGGACCCAAAGAGTTGTCTTACTGGGAAATAGCCTGTCGAAAAAAGTCGTACTTCGTTTTAGAGCTACTACGGATTACAATGCCACAACTGATATTGGTCTTGATGAAGTTTCTGTGAATCTGATCCAAGCCGATGCTGGTATTCCACTGGTTGTAAGTCCTGTTGACGGATGTGCACTTACTTCCACCGAGACCGTGAGTGTTTTTATAAAGAATTACTGTAATAAGGCTTTGGATACTGTACCTGTGTTTTATAGAATTGACGGGGTTTTGGTCAGTGATACGATGGCTATTCCTCTACTACCCGGGGATTCTGTACTTTTCAGCTTTAATCAGACGGCTGATTTATCTGCTTTGGGGCCGCATAATTGTAAATTTTACAGCGGGGCCCCGGCTGATGCGGAATCATTGAATGATAGTCTTTCTCTTATCATTTATCAAAAGCCTGTGATAAGCTCGTTTCCCTATTTACAGGATTTTGAGTCGGGCGGATATACAGGGTGGAACAGTGCCTTTATTAGTGGTATGGATGAATGGGTACTGGGGACACCCAACAAGCCACCCATGATGGATTCAGCTCATTCCGTTGTCAATGCCTGGGTCACCGGACTCGACACCTATTACCATAAAAACACCAATAGCTATGTATCTTCACCTTGTTTTGATTTTAGCAATTTAAATGATCCGGGGATTTCCGTGTGGTTAAATTTCATTACCACTTCCTGGGCTGCCATGGCCCTGGAGGCTTCCATTAATGAAGGCCCCTGGGTCAAAGTTGGCGACACTTCATTGTATAACAACAAAGGAAATCATAATTCGCCCATAGATCCCCCGAACTGGTCAGGTGTTTCAAATGGATGGAAGCATTATTTCGCAAACCTGCCGTCATTGGCACACCAAAGCAATGTTGCCTTCAGGTTCAGGTTTCAGTCTGGTGATTTTTTAGGTGGTGTTGAAGGATTTGCCATTGATGATGTAATTATCGGGGATTCGTTGACAATGAATATCAATCAGTTGGCAGAAGAATCACTTTTTATCATTTATCCTAATCCCGCTCATAAGCAGGTGATTCTTACATTTGGAGCTTATTTAGGGAATGCAAAAATTGAACTGATGAATAGTTACGGTCAAATCGTTTTCCAAAAAAGCATAGCAGGTAGTTCGATGGAATATATTGATTTACAGAAATTTGCTCCCGGGGTTTATGGAATTATTCTCAAGTCAGGCAATACAATCCGGTGTAGGAAAGTTATTAAGCTCTAACGACATTTGTGCTTATATGGTAAAAAAACTGTCTTTTTTTTTCTTGTTAATCCTGACTACCAATCTTTTTGCACAAAGAAATAGCAATTTTTCCCTTGCAGAAGACAGTTTGAAGCACCTCTCCCACCAAATCCTCAGTGCTCCTGAGGAGTTTGTGCGATATGATGCAGCCAAACGCTTCGATTCGCTGATGTTTGAGACTTTATCAAATCCTGATTCCTGGGATTATTCATTTGATTCGCTGAAGTCGGTGAGCAAATTAGTCTCTGATGATGAGGTATTCAGGATATTTACCTGGGGGATTCCTAAGCAGGACGGCACCTATGAATATGCAGGTATTCTGCAATT